>Ga0163217_1026288_pt1 | contig 18460 bp, 14 predicted proteins | sample SynspAceP_FD_185933 | JGI IMG/M metagenome (GOLD analysis project Ga0163217, IMG submission 185933) | Saline lake microbial communities from Ace Lake in Antarctica - Synechococcus sp. Ace-P (PacBio error correction) | ecosystem: Environmental > Aquatic > Non-marine Saline and Alkaline > Saline ...
CAAAAAAGGGAAAAGGAGGAAAATTAAATGGCCTTTAAAATTTGGGCAAGAAATCTGAAGAAAGTGGAAATAATTTTGGGGCCGACGAAAAAAACTTTTACCAGTCCCCGAGGCTAAACAATATTTCCTAATCAATCTAACATTAACTGTTGGCTACGGCACCTTTTGGTGCTGTGCCAGGTGTTTAATACACCAAAAATTCCATAGAAATTAATGACTTTTTTGGCAAATAATCCAAATTAACCTTTGTCAATGAAGACGATAAGGAATTCAACCTATTGGGCAAGGCCCTATGGTTTAAAGAGCGTTGTATTACTACAGATCACACCTATAAAGAACTGGGCGCTGTACAATTTTTCTTAGAAGCCATTAAAAGAAATGTGTGATACGCCGGCTTCATTTAAGCAAGCTCCAGAGCGCCAACAAAGTTGAAAGTTAATGAGCTTAATGCAAATCAGATTTTACAAGCCTCATCAGTGCATTTGGATCCGCGACCAACCAATTTTTTTGAAGGAGCAAGTCGTAATTGGTTCCAAGGCTGCCCACGCTAGGCTCTTAAAGAGACGTTTATATCTGGTCCGGGAATTTACTTGGCGAGTAATGCTGACTTCGGACGCAAATCGCCTTACAGGAAATTTGCCACTTGGGGTAGGCCTAGAACCAAGCAGTCCACAATTATGGGTGATTGGAAACGAAAAGGGTAACAAGCCGAAGTTTATAATGCATTGAAATATAAACAAGAAACGAGGGGAAAACTTTACAATAGCCTTACCAGCAGAAAAGCAACCGAAACAACCCCTCATATAAGGATATCGGAAAAGCTAATAGCAGCTTTGAAATTGCAGGCGCCAAAAGATATGGGCCGTCCGAAAAAAAACCATCTGATATGGACGAATAACGATGATTACCGTAAAGAGGCCACTTTCATTAGACTGAATATTTGATGACAAACGGAAGATTACGGAATATCCTACGCTATAATGAACCCAAATATTTGGTGCTATTTAATAAATTTTAGGCCAGGTAATGTTCCGAACGAATTTTGAAAAATGACATATCCAATTTATAGATAGTCGATGTGGTTATTGCTCTTAGCGAACCCAAAAACCATTTAGGTGAAGACCCCTCCAGGAAAACTTAACGAAATTCGTGAAAGAGCTTTCGGGAGAACAAATCCACTTAATTAATGCCTACGTGAATGGACGCAAGACCGACAACGCCGAATGCGGATCTTATGATGAGCGTGTAATATTAGGGAATTTTATAGGAACGGCAAAAGATGTGGGAACTGTAAGAGACCGGGGACAGCTTTGTAATTTAACAATGTTAGCTCTCCTTAAATCCACTGGGCGACGAGTTTTAAATGGTATTGCCGCATCTACAACACAAGATATGGGATCGGTAGAACCCTTTTAGCAGACAAAACACCTGAATAATTAAAATATTGAGTTTAGTTTAAATTGAGTTGTTGCTAAAAAAAGGGTTCATCTTTTTGGAAACCCTTTTTAAGCGTACCCACAAAACCGGGAATAAATCAACATCACGAACAAACCCCACATTCTTTTACGAATTATGTAATCGATTAAATTATTGGGTGAATGCAATCTTTACCGTAATGTATCGTTGTAATACATAATAAAGTAAATAGATGAACGGAACGTCGCCGCAACTATGCCCCAATGCATAATGATACCCAAAAATGTTGGTATAATCTCCGAATACGGCCCAATTTTAAAAAACAATAAGGTTAAGGGCCGCCTTTGTTGAAATGGATCTACTGAGAGTTTGTCTCCTTGAAACGACCGAAGAAAGAAACAAGAAATTATCACCGAATGGTTCAATAAACAAACCAAAACGATTTGTTCTGGTACAACCAGTAAGGACATAACAGTTTAAGGTGCCAAGAGACCTAGCAACACATCTGCGGAATAAGGTGGATGCCGATTGCGCCTTGCTTCCTTTACTTTAAGGCTTAGCTCGTAAAAAGTTTCTTGATACGTCAAGGACTTGCCGCTGTGCACCGACACTCCTTCTATACTACCACATGCCTGTATTGACAGTCCAATTTTCCTATGCACGAATTCTGGAATTGGCCTCAAAGGAAATACCAAAACTTTGCTGGCAATAACGTGACCAACAAAACTTAATAGACTATAATATTTGTAAAGATTTTTAACCATGGCGCCATAATACTATTGTTCGTTGATGAAATCTTAATGCCAGCCCTCCTTTGGGCGCAGAACGGCCTGGGTAGGTAGCACCTATAAATCACTTAGCGCCCCTATATTATCCATCATAGAGCTTCACAACAGACGATCATAATGCAGCATCTCTACAGGAAAAATCTATGAAGTCGTAGAATTCTTAATTCAAAAGGAGCTTTAATGGGCGCGCCAAATCCTTTAGAAAGTACTGGGAGAGATTGGGCCCAGTAAGAGTTGCCACATAACCTAACACACAAAAGAATTGGAGATGCAGGACAAGCAAATGAAATTTAGGGGTTATGGCTCATTCTCCCATTAATCAGTTTATTACAAATTGGCCAAACAGTACAAATAAACAAAAACTTTGGCTTAAAAAAATAGGACTTACAACTCCTTTGGGTCACCACAAGTAATTAATGCTTAAAAAATTAGGCCAGCAGGTGGACACAAGTATTGGAAAAATGAGCAAAAATTTTAAAAAAAAATCCTATTAAATAGAATTAATGAAACCACAAAGCAAAAACTATATCCAGGGACAATTTATTGAACAAGTATAATCCCCCCTTTTGGGAAGAAGACATTCCCTTGGACCTGAGGAAAATGGGCGGCTATATCTCACCTGTTTTGGACAGAGAAAGGCAAGGTTTCGAACCGACAAGCTATGGTGGCTCCAAAGGGAGACAAGCAGGATGTTCTCTAGCCTAACAACCAAGTGGAACAAAGGGATTGGGTTGAAAATTGCAAAGTGGTGTAGATTCTATTAGAAGATAAGGGAATCGATACCCAAGGCAACGTATATTTTCCCTAACGAAACGGAGACCATTGGTACAAACCTTATAATAACATTTTTTTTCGGATTGTTTTGCGGCTGATGGCTTTTGCCCAATATGTATATGCTGGCACAGGAAGCGAATACAAAGAACTTGCAAAAGAACATATCGAATTATTTCTTAAGAAAAAGGATAACCTAAGGCAATATACGAAAAAGGAACCTCCGCCAGAACCGTTAAACAAGTTTTGCCTACCCAGGGATCTTTCCCAATTTGGCTTTAGAACTGAATAAACATATTGAACCCGACGAAGTGGAGCAAACCATAGATTTTTCGAATCAGTAGAAGGTTATGGACGCTTTTTGGATAAAAAATCTGGTAATAATTAATGCAATTCGTAAAACCCGACCGACGGCAGCTTGAAGACAGCTTTAACGGCCCGGTGCTAATCCCGGTCTGGCATAGAACCATGTGGTTTCATGATCGATATTCCGAAGAAGAAAGACCAAGCTATAAAAAAAGGTCTGCGGAGCACCATAAGTAGAAATTTGGAAACACGCTAGACACAGAGAATTTGGAAATATTGACTACTTTAATTGTTCTGATTCCACAAGGGACATCCACCCAACAGATTGAATGGAAAACCAAAAATTATGTGGGTTCATTGAAACGTTTGGTGCGCCCTGGCTAAGGCCTATGACAAACCTTCAAAAACACAAGAAATTATTCGATATGGCTTACAGCCAAGCGAACAATCGACTATAGTTGGGCATGCATTTTGCAGACAAGAGAGAACTTGAGGAGTGTTTTGGAGTATGTAAGTGAAGGGGGGAGTGTTATTAAACCTCAAAAGGGTGGCAAATGGAAAGGAGTTTCATGTGCAAGAGCTTTGCTCCACAAAGCTGGATAAACCTTGAAGAATGAGAGAATAATGGAAAAATAATAGAAATTAATACATAAATCTAAAAGATATGAAAAATACAGTGATACTACTTTTTATCGTCGCATTCGGATTAATGCCCACAAGAAACTTCAAGATTAGCCGATGGGGTAAATAAGCCAATATCGGATTTTGTCAACACCTCCAGAATCCGGACGTTTCTGCTACGGTATTCCCGCCTGGCAAGACCCGCTCCAAATGGAGATATCAATTGCCGCCATTGAATGAATAGGGCCTTCCGGGCGAGTCTAAAATGGAGCAAGATATAATATGTGTAAGAACCAAAGTAGCCGACATGGCAAAAACCATGTTCGGCAATAGAAAAAGAGTCCGATATTTGCCTCTAGGCTAAATCGGCTTCCGATCCGTACATGACAGTAGATCCATCACCAATGAAATTTTTCTTTTTACAATACATGATCGGATAAGAAAAGGACGTTACATTACATGTCACAAAAAGTGCAGATAACGGAAAGACCGTGGAGCCAACCAGAAGATATTCCCGGCCCTCAAACTAGGCAAAGCAAGAATGCACAACACGATTTTTAAAATTTATCACCTCGACGTGACCATTCCAGAACCGGACCGGCTGCAACTTAACTGTCACTGCCAATATTGGGTGAAAAGCCCTAAATAGCGGGATACATTTTTGAGCAGTAATAAGATCACTGGAAATATTCCTGGTTTTTTTTAATTGACGACTTCCTGTGAGTCCCTGCGGAACGAATCCAAAATATGGAAGTTGGCCAATGGGATTGATGATCACGTGCAGGGCCAATAAAGAAGGAAGAGGTACGTGACATATTTTCCGTGATGAGCGAGGGTAATGAAAGTTAGGTCAAACCGACCCGAAACTCAACCTGAACGATCCGGGTTGTAACGCCAGTATGTTCGCTACACCCTCCAATAAGAGGATGGCTTTATAAGAAAAGACAGGTTTGTTGTCTCCAACCAAAAGTTGAATGGTCGTGTTACACAATGACGGTTAGAATAATTAATGAAGAAGGTGAGAACTGTCCGAAGGAAAAAAACCATGCACAAAGGAGGAACGCTTATTCCTCAGAACCAAGCGAAAAACGGAGATATATGTTGTTTTTGAACAATGAACTAACCAGAAAATCCATTTAAGCCTTCTCTCTTAAATGGCTGACAGATGGAAAAGGACAGAAACAGAAAACCGCGAAAAAGTAAAAAGAAATAAACAATTCATAGGGCCTAATAAATTGACTTATCAAAAATATTTGGATATTTATAACAGTTTACCCACCAAAATAAGAATTGTTCCTATTAATGGTTGCAAAATAAAATAACAAACTGTACTATTGTCCAATATAAAAGACTAGCCGATTAGACTATCTCTGTTCGGACAATGTCCAACTCCCAAAATCGGCAGCGGATGGAACAATGACAAACATTATCAGATGAACAGTTGTTCCACTTTAAGAAATATGATGTATCGGCAATAAGCTTTGGAAGAATGTGCAGGTAGATTTTAAATCAAGATTGGCGAAATAATGGACCCGAATATCCGGCCACAATTGGTTCTACGAAATTCACAGTAACGATCCAAAACCCAAAGTTCGATTGTCCATTCCGCATCATTGGCGCATTGCCCCTTGGCTTAACATGATGTTCTTTGGAACCACTTTTAAACCGGCTGCGCATCAATTATTAGAGTAACAAGTCCGTTAGTTGGCACGAAACCAATTATTTTTTGTAAACCACCCAGCATGGAGGAGTACCTTGGCATCCAGGCATAACTCTTATGAACAAGAACCATAGCCAATGCAACACCGTTACTTGCTGACCGGATAGATGAATCCAGCACAGAAAAGGTTGTCCTACAATTAATATCCCAAAGAAACCATAATGGGGCCTTTTGATGCACGTCACCTGCTGGGACAAAAATGAATTGCCCTATGCCATATTCTAACGAGGAATGCAAAAAGGAATTAAAGCCCAACCCCAATGAATTAAAAAAGGTAATGCAACCTCATAACCCCTTAATTACACTGGCTCTTAACGAAACAAATCAGAAAGAAGCAAAAGGCATTTTGTCCCTCAATGTCAATTGCCGATGGTACGCATAAAGCAAATACAAGACATAACTTTGCTGGGCCAATTTCCAAAGGTTAAAAAAATGGAAGGAAAGTTCTCCCTTACTTAATTCAAATCGCCTAGCCTACGAATCGGTTCTTCTACATTCCTTTAAGTACATGGTCAAAAATGTGTCAGAATGTCGCGCATGCACTTCTGTAAGTCCTCAGGGGTACCACCCTTAATTATCCATAGCATTCTATGGTCACAAATTGTCAGAAGGAATACTGACATCGGTAATTGTCTTCCTAGATCTGTAAGTACTCATATCAACACCGCACATAATAAGCTTTGAAATCTGAACGGTAGGTATTGCGGACATTTGATATAACTTACCGTGAAAAAGCAATTCCCTGGTCGAGTGAAAATCGATTTTCTAATAACTGTTTCCTCTCCAAATCACAATTTCTCCAACCATCCAAATCTTTGTTGCGTTTAAGTCAAAAAGGAAAAATCCGCGATAACCCATATTTCCAGAATAATCAGTCAAAATAAATTTTCGAATTATGTCTTCCCCTAAAAGAGTGGGATCTCAGAAATCGTTCAAAGTTGTATAAATCGGCTGGTAAGAATCATCCCCTATGCCTTGGAATCTACCATCCCAATGTCCTTATCCCGCAATAAGGCCTCCCTCACCACCGCCGTGCTTACTCCAAATGCTTCGAAATCCAATTCCTTGAAGGCACTCAGCTTAAAGTCCCTAAAAAATTCAAGATCTAATTTCGGCTTATCACCAAAAGACAGGTCAAAGGTTTCGATCTCCTTAAATGTACTCTATGCTTCACTAACCATTAGAGTTATAATTGTAACCTGCGTAATTCACTCCCAGTTGCCCAATTATTAAATTTATGACAAATTACGACTATTAAGTAATTACATACAAATTGTGTTATGTATTACATATTGTCCAAAATTAAAAGTACAAATTTCACAACGCAAGTAACTGTACAAAACAACGTCTTTGGGGCTACCTACAATGGCCCTCAAGCATTAGAAACGAATAAATACAAACAATGAAACAAAGTCCAAGACCCTAACGTTAGCAGAACCAACTGGAAGAACCGTAAGGGAAGCAAAGTATACGGTTGCAAATTGCCCCCTGGGTGCCACAGAGCCACATTACCATTTACCTACGAACCGATAATATATGCAGAAAATCTGCATCGCAAAGCACTAAAAAGGCCTGGTCCCAAAAAAGCTAAGTAAGTCTCCCCCATATCCATTTGATCAATACGGGACAAATGATGTTTGATCAGCTGTGTTAAACCAGAATCCAAAGGCACACAATTGGCACTTTTAAAAGACTGGTCAAGTGTGGAGCCAATAAGATCAGGAAACTAGAATCATAAACGACATGGCGGCCAACAATTTGAAACAGATCCATGAAGAGAAATAAGCATATACACCCCGCAACTTGTTTAGCTCTTAACTGGCAGGCAAAGAGGTCCCAATTTTACTGAGCCCGGAGATCAACGCGGAATTGGAAACGCATAGTAAATCACTTAAATCCAAACGGTAATACCCTGACGAGCAAGGTGAAGGAAAAATCCAAAAAACGTTCAAAAAAGAGGATTAAAGAGGATGGGTTTCCGCTCAACGAAATGGACACAGGTAACAAGGAATACAGTGTTTGAAACCCAGAAATGGCCCACACCGAAAATGGGGCCAAACTTCCTATGGCGTTGAACAGACGTATTGCGGAATCTAAAGGAACTCCATGAGTAGATGTGATGATATGTACGAATAACAGTATCTACTATGCCCCAGCTGCATGCGTAACCAAATCTTAATAGAAATCCAAACCAATTTATAACCATAATACTAAATTTAGAGAATATTGCCAATCAATAATTTACCTTTCAGGCTATTCGAAATTCCATTTACTTTAAGCACTATTAACACAATAACCGTTATAGCCAACGCGCCTAAAACCTTTTCAATCGGCAATTTATCTAATCTCCCAGCTGAACCTGGCAAGAAAGGCTTAGGCTTATGCAGGCTGATGGGCGGAGTACATATGGCGTACCATCATAAGCCTGCAGGTGGAGGCAACTCCCCCAAGGCACTGCCAATGGAAGGTGGACAAAAAAAAATGGAGTAATTCATCTACTTCTAAAAAGACAATGCAGCAACTATCCAACACAATCTTTGCCAGTTGCCTTAGCCCTACGAGCCAATCCATAAGCCTTCCTCGAGAATCCACTATGATTGGCGGAATAACAGTGAAAAACCAGTGGCTCCGTTTTCTGTGAGTTACAAATAAGAAAACATCCGAGATATCCATTTAATAATTACCCGGACTGCAGAACCTGCCACTACGCACGTACCAACGGAGACAGTTATGTCAGTGAGGCTCAAAAATGCCAAAGCACCAACTCCTTTTATCCTCGATTAAAAAAACAAAAACTCCTGGGAGAAGACTCCTGAATTTTTCCAGGCGCCCCTAGAGCCCTACATATGGCAGTAGTTCAGGAGGCCTCGAAGAAAAATATATGTCATCTGTGAAGGAATGAGTAGGGCAAGATTTCTAAAGCCACACAGCAGCTATGTCCATTATCAAAAGCAACAGCTGGGAAGAAGGGAAATTCTTTATAGAATCAAAAACCAGTCCCTTGGGAGTTCCTCAGCGAAGCCATAGACTAATGCACATTAAGATTAGGGGGTTCTGATGAGCTATTATTCACAACTGAAATAGGCTTAAAAATACCCGAAGAACCAATGATCCCTACGCAGAATTGAATTCAATATCGAATAAAAGACTAAATAACCATTCGGTTTCAGAAAAAACATACTAGCCACAAACCATTACCAAAAAGGGTTATCCAGAATCTAGCGACCAAATTCCCGGTTACGCAATTGTCCACAAGAATCAGGACGATTTAATAATCGTTCTGGGAAATTCGCCTGGAAACGCACCCCAAAAGTACAAAGCTCAATATCTGCGATGCCGCACATCCTTTGGAGTTCTAAATTACAGTATACTGGCGCCTATTTTAGTATATCAGTACTATAGGCTTTATTTTTCAGAAACAAACGCTCTATCGAGCCTTACTTACGGCGGTGTGAGGCGCAAATACCTGTGGCGTCGGCAATGTATTTGAACACTGCTAAGCGCCATTACTTTATGGCCATACCTGCAAAAGCTTTATACAGATGTCCATTTTATCCATTGGCCAGCCCATTTTGATCACCCCCTGTAATTGCATATATACTGATCCCATATTATGCCAAAACTCCGAAATCACAACACTACGAATTGGAGAATCGTTTAATTATCGGCCAGGGCTTTAAAAGGAAGCTGCGTTCATTTGTTTTCAATTGGAACGGATAGATGTACTAGTGCTTCCTTCTGGCAGTAATCCAAGTTACCGGGTATACCGTTGAGGCCTGCAATAATAATGGGAACCTAGCATTATAATTATACACCGCTTTCGGGTAATTGAAGCGGTAATCGGACCGAATGTTTTCAGTCGGTACTAATGGGGGGCATGCTTTAGCTGTTCTTTGGATAGATGCTCCACTAACAGAAGCCAAACTTGGGAAATGATAGATACCCTGCCTCGGAACTCCAATAAGTTCAACTAATGACATGAAACTCAATTACAGATTCCACTCTGGTCGTTTTATGGGAGATTGGAATCGGCTTATAACTCAGGGGACAGACCAAACCATGTTCGCGTAATCTGACCAGCAGTAAATAACGGATTCTCAGAAAACAGCTACACCAACGCCATTTGCGACTGCCGCTACCATAAAAATTTTTGTAGGAAACCTTGTGTATATTATCACGAATGCCAGATCGGTTATCCCATCCAAACCACAACGACTTTCATTTTTCCTTGGTATATGTTAAAGAGGCTCCAAAACAGGAGTGTCCGGCTTCTTGTCTGGCAAGTATTTTTTCGCTGACATGCTCAAGTATACCAGTAGGTGTAGCCTAAACTCGTTCACTGCTTCGTAGCGGACTTCTACAAAGCATTCGTCCTGAAATACCCGATTTGCGCCTACTGCGTAAATTGCAGGGTGGCGAACCATAACCGCCAGTATATAGGTTGTGCTGTTTGCATTATGATGGCCACGGCTCCTAACATTAAATCTTGATGATAATTCACAGATACCTTGGCCTGTTTACGAGACAGGAAGGCATGTTCCCTTTAGGCATGCGACAAAAAAAGCATGCAAGGCACACTAAATCGATTTGTTATAAGTGGGTTTTTAATCTAGCTATATAGTAACACACACTATAGAACTTTTTAATGTACCGCGCTTTTTTGGATGGTATCGCTGTTGTTTTTGGTTATGTAACTTAGCTTGATATTGTTAAGGAAAAAAACATATGGACCCAAAAAACAGAGTTCTAACGTAAACCCAATGCCCCAGTCATTATCTAATTAATAAGGGCCAAAATAGAAACGATAAAGAACAATCATAAACAAGAGTAACCCCCTAGCTTAGAAAACATGTCCCAAAACCAGTAAAAGCGCCACATTTTCCGCCTCTTTAACTTCCACCGTCCTTATGGATCCACACCACCAACTTCGACACTAACCCCAAGCCTGTTCCAATTGTTGGCGTATTTTCTCCAAAATTCAAAATGCTTCTAATGCTGGTCGTCTATAAGCCAGAAATTCCCAATTCGTAATAACCTTTCAGATTTAAAAGAAATAGCACCAACCCTGATCTGTTTTTTTGGCAATCTTATGCGCACCAACAAAAAAGGCAGTAAATCCTGAGAAAAAATTATACCAGTAATTTGGAACTCTTTTTTGTTGGACTTTGATCACCGCATCATATACAATTAAGGTATTCCCTCCTTTTGATGATTGTCTAAAATGGTCCCTAAATCCCTTGTCCGATCACACAAATTACACAACACCTTTCCACGGCATATTTTTATACAACTTCCTCAAAATACTCTGTTTTTGATAGGACTTGTAAAACGTATTTGAACGTATAGTGAAAAAAGGCAAAAAAAAATCCAACCATTCCCAATTGCCTTGATGACCGTATCATGAAATACTCTATCGTCATTAATATATTGGCTGGATGCGCTCTGGGTTCTAAAATGAGCAAACGTTCTTGAAATGGCCTCTCCTCCTATCGTCCAACCTTTTAAAGATCCCAAGCAATAATCGCAGAATGCCTGTAAAAATCTTTGCCTTTGTTTTATTTTAATCAAATCACTCTTAGATGGGAAAAGAATCCCTTAAATATTGAACTACTACCCTTTTTCGTACACTACATGATATATCCAAAAAAATACTAAATCCGAGACCCCAATATAATAAAGAGCCCACATCGAAGTAAGGAAATGAACATCAAAGGGCGAGAATTTAAATCTTGAAAGGTATTTCATCCTGTTTTGATAAGTATCCAAATAATGACATACAATTATAAACACCTGGTTAAAGGTTGTAAAAGGGACTGAAAACTAAATTTTTGTCCTCCCACAGAAGCACGGCCATAAGAACCCGCTTGGCAGCACGAAAACTGCCCACCCCATCCCTGTGTTACATGAGGCAATTCCCGATTTAGGTGCGCACTGCCGATACTTCGGCGCAAAGCTAAAAAATTTCCCTGTTTTTAAAGTCGCTTAAACGGTATCGTCCTTCAAAGAATATAACCTCGTATTATTGCCCTGCCCACCAGCCCCTGAAGGACCAAATATGGTCAGATTTTTTTAACCCTGCATCCAATGACCCCCATTTTCGTACACTAGCACCATTCCCAGAAGCCCCTCCTACTACAATCCGCCCTTACCCTACGTTAGGGAAAATACATATCCTGCAGTCATCAAATAAACTTTGTAATCCGGATTGGCTTTTCAGCAAAGTTTTTTGCCTAGTGGCACATCAATTATTTTTTTATCCTTCTAGTCTGCGAAGGTTTAGACGAAACCGAAATTAACATATGCAATAGTAACCAGTAGCAATTTAAAGATTTTCATATTATTGGGATTTATTATCATTTGTACGTCAAAATTAGAAATACTTACCGATTTTCCACATGAAAAATTTGAAAAGCGGTAGTAATTTTGTTAATAACCGGTTTTAACACACATCTAAGTTGTTGATTTTTAGTATATTAAAAATCACTTATTACGCAAAGGAATACAAAGGTCTGATCAATCAAAACCATTGAAAATAATGCTGAATGTTGTAGAATCAGAATGACAGAGGTAAAACCATGTGGAAATTGAAATTCTGAAATCGACCAGATAATCGGCTCACAACAGGGAGACTAAAATCGCGCCTATTTAAATTGGTTCCAAAGTCACGAAGAACGACAAAAGAAATTGGTTGCTGACTGAGCCGACCAACATCAAAAATCAACCAATTATTTCTGTATCCAAAGCCCGGGCTATTATAGCAATGGCCGCATTTTCCGCTTGACTAGCGCCTAATTCGCCCTCCCACCACTCCCAAACTAAGTTCAAAACCCCTGTAATAGTCAGTTAACAAGTTGGGATATTTGCAATTTATTAAGAGCTTTGGAGCAACCTTGTCGCGAGAAAATATCTAAGTAAAAAATCGTATAGGAATCCTAATTTTAGAACAATCTGGAAATCAATTACAAATAATGGATAATAGTTCCCCCATTTTAAAGCTCATAGAAAATAACCATTTGTCTCTATGTGTTTTGTTGCTATAGCCTTAGCATTAGTTACCTACAAATTAGTTAAAATGTAAGAAGGGTTAATAAAATATTACCAGGAAGGGCTTAAAAAACCATAATCTGGTAAATTATTAACTGGAAAACTAAAATGAACCCTTAGCCTGCCATGGTTGATCCATTCACATTTTTCTCCTTAAATCACCATTATTAGGTTTTTTCTACTGTTTGTTGACTGGTTTAGAAAGCAAAGCAAGACAACTGCAAAAAAAGAGACAACCAACTTTTTTAAAAGATTGTACTTCCCTTATTTTGTAGAAATTTAAAGTAGTTTTTGAGCTATACGTTCCCCAAGGATTAGTAATGACCGATGAAAATCGAAATTGAATTGCGATTCCGGAAATAGTGCTTCGTGTCTCCAGACAAAAATCCACTTCTTTTTTTATAGGCTTCTCCATGCTTAGCAGAAGCCGTAACCGTCGCAGAATTTACCAGAAAAAACTGTACGCCGGTCACTGGTGAACACTTCCAAAACCCGTCCCTGCTGATCATAGGCCCGTTCCTACCAGATCGATGTCGCTTGTCTTGTACCAGTTTAACCAATCCCAGCATGATCATAACCGCCCACCTTTCTTTAATTGATTATCGTCCGCTCTAGTCCTGCTTCCTATAGAATGTTGTTTTCTAAAAACGAACGGAGTGTTCCACATCAGCAATTTCCCCAGTGGGATTTAGGGATTATCTACCGAGATATTTCGCATTCAAACTAAGGACGCTGATCAAGAACAGTTTTGGAAAAATCCCTGAAAGATAAGATATAACGTGATTGGTAGGTACTATTGTTTTTTTTAGTCTGTGTTGCCTCATAGGCCCAATCTAAAGAAATTGTCCTTCCTTAAGCGTGTAAGGTACCCGTGGTATCAAGCTCCCAGAAGCCTCTCCATTCCTTGCCTCACATAAACCAATTTTAAGGCTGCAAAATTTTCGCACTGTCCTCGGGAATGCCTCCAAACCACTTTATTCAAGAACTTTAATACCTCCTATTGCAAATGGTTTCCCCTCCATTGCTTTTAATGGGCCGACTATAATTACGTAAGCGTCCAAGAAAATTTTCCTTTGGCTATCCTGTTTCCATATCTGCCAATTCAATGCCACCAAAATACGGGCTACTCTCCATGTATGATCTAGGTTATCAAACCCCTAAAACCACATTCTTCTGAAACACCTTCCTTGTTTGGAACCTTTGATGGAGTAATATTCCACATAGGTTATTAATCCACGGCATCCCTGAACTAGTTTTTAAGGGTTGATAGCGGTCACCTTTCCCCCATCAGGCGTAAGCCCCAAATTCCGTTTTTTGCAAAGGCTCACTTTTTCCATCTTTGGGTTTAAACTGTCCTTTTCTTTCGTCTTGTACACATAACGGCTAAACTTAACAATCCCTACTATGGATAGACCATGAAAAAATTGTTTTATAAACTTCATATATGTACTTGGCAATTGTAAGTTGAGTGACTGGATAATTGGTAATAAGTAATCACAAACCAACGAAGCACTATAATTTTAATCTCGAAAAAAAACCTCTTAAAAGAACTAAAAAGTCCCTCTAGACTAATGCTTTCCAGGGCCAACCTGAAGTTCCCAGCAGTTGTCCCTTTGACAAAACCTCCCAGGAATCCGTCTTGTTAAATCATTTATCAAATGGAATCCACAATGCACCACACATCTTACGGCCGACACTCATAGCCAATCCGTAGCCCCAGTGGCGCCACTCCCAGTCTGTAACCGGGAAAGGAGTCCCAAATGCGTAAAACCCTCCTTTGGCCCAAGTGGATTCTAAAGCTGTTTGCCTATGCAAGAATGTGGAAATGCCAAGTAATACGATGTCCCTGAGGGAACCCTGTGATGGCGGCCCTTCATTCTAAATGGTTTAAGCTTTCCCTTCCCCACATGATGGCTGTAGCCTGGCCCGCCAAACAAAACGTTTTACTCACAGATTGCAATTAAATGCCTACGGGTGATGTAAGCGCCGACAGAATTAAGGAGCACGCTCCAGTTTTTTCTCCAATTTTTCATCCTTCGTAAAAAGCCCCCGATTAAATAGCACCCTTCCGTTATGGAGAGTTCATAAAGTGGTGTTCCAAATATAACCGGGTTCCCTTAAATATCCCGGAACGCCCTCTTCCTGATTCGAAACCACTCGGAAGCTGTTTCCCATCAAACCATACAAGCCCCAGTTCCCAAAATAAGGCCCCTGCAGTGAAAAAATCGTTTTTTCCATGAACTGGTCTTGAAGTAAGGCAATGTTTTAAACCTCCAACGGCCACTGTGCCCCCATAGCCCAACATTTCCCACGTGCAAAGGTATCAAGTGCTTTGTTTGAGCCTCAACTGCGGAAAGGCCAAAAAAAAGAATAGACACCTAGTATAACTTTGAAATTTTAAAATCACTTCTAAACGCAAGAGCTTTAATTAAAAGCAAATTAACCAATTATTGATTTAGTTTCAAATTTCAACAGTTTCCTAAGAGAAATATTTGCCAAAACCTAAAATCCTTTAGTTGGCAATGACCCAAAACCATGCACATTTCTTTGTGTAATTAGGGTAAGGTACAAAGCCCACTAAAAGTTATTTATGGGATATAAAACATCCAATTAATGATACATCTCTGAAAAGACGCATAATCTTTTAATAATTTAAAGAAGGTGACACTCAATTCACCAAGAATTTGAAATTTATCGCAGATTAAGACCAACAGGCACAAGTAAATTTCCCTTAATTCAACAAGCTTTATCGTATTTCAAACTGAAGGGTATTCCAGTATATGTTTAAACATTGATCAATGTGAATGCGAAAAATGTTATTTTCCTACCCGTAAGCCTATTTGGCTTGGGTCTCTTATGCCCAGTTGGAATGTCCAACTCTTGTAAGTCGCCAAACGGTCCGTAAAACATACCTTCCACTACAATATCTCATGGACAGAACCCCAGCGGCATCAAGGTTTACCGTTTAACCTGGCACTTCCCTCCCAACCTCCGATGACAATACTAAGTAAAACTATTATATGGTCAATTATATGAGGAAAAAATTTCCGACCAATACGGCTATTTACGTGACCATAACCCATTTAATGACATAGAAATTGCAAAGTGAGCCTGTCCAAAATATTTCATTTAACACGCAAAGGAAAATGTGGCTATATTTATACCCCAATAGGGATATTTGGTGTATGTAAAGATTACAGACTCCCGGACTCCCTCTGGAAGACGCAATACATACAGAAAACCAACGAACTGGCAACACTCTGAAATCAGGGGATAATAATCACTAAAGAGCAGCTCATATCATAATACCCGATGACGGTCCATGTAAGGAACAATCTAGTTTTTAAGTGTTACCATAGAGACCCCAACTAGTTGGTAAGAACTGACCAAAATTAGGGTATATCCAAAATTTTTACACCTAACGGAGATGGGTCAATAAAATGATCTCTGGCATCCCAACTGGCAGATTTGGAATCCAACCCTTTAAATCGCCAGTATTTATAATATGACAGGTATGGAAAGCTAGTTACGGTCAATGGATATGGACAGGCCAAGGCGGACGGCAAGTTCCCACGTGCAACCTCCTTTGCCAGCAGGAGTTATTGTTTTACTATGACCTTGGCGATAATAACTACTTAAAGGTGGACACTTTGCGCTAAGAGATAACATTCTATTTCAAATCCCATTCATAAAAATGTACCCTACCTACTCCCTTTCGAGAAATTCAGCTTTCTTGATATGGGAACAAATTCATTTCCATGGAAATGTTTTAAAAACTCCGCTTAACACGAATTCACATTCATGAACTTTGGTTTGTTCTTTTGTTTTGTTGAAGGTATAGGATGGTTAAGGATTACCATATCACCTCATACACATAATTGGTCGTACAGGTAAGAACTCATTTTCGCCTGAAAGTGGTTATGCGGTTGCTCATTGGTATTTAACCAATCCCATACTATGTTCTGCCTCATTGAAAGTAGCCGTAAGCCTATACCAAAAAGGATTTTACGCAAGTAAGGTTAGGCGAATAAAAGCGAGAATCCTCACCTTAAGCGTGTGCGATCCGGAAAAGAAATAATTAAAGGTAAACTGTGCCGATGCTTGTATCGGAAAAATTTAGGTGCTATTCGTTGATGGAATAAGACACTGCAGCGCTATCTAATGTTTTCTATTATCAAAAGTACCCTCTATTTTATAGCTGTATACAATTGCCTCCGATAAAATTGGCCAATTTTCAGTTAGCTCAAGCTGTGTTCCCCAGCTTCCAAAACCCAATGACCTTACTCTTTGCCTACCTTTGAATTAATTCGTCAGAATGGTAAATCCGTTAAAAACCGTATTACCTCTATTCAACCAAATTATCAAAACGTTTCTATAAATAGCAGTGGCGAAAAATGATACCCTTTGGAAATTCTTGGTCCACCCACCTCAACAAGATCAATGGAATTCCGGCAGAGTGGTAGGATCTCCTTCCAAGTTCTCGGAATGTTCGCGTTTCAGGGAAGGGTCATTTAAAGGTCGTGGTCGTTCTAAATGCGCTGCTATACGCAACTTTTCAATTTAGTGTTGTTTTCAAAGGAATATTGACCGATTGCCGAGAACAATTTTAACATGATCATAAACATAGGTGGTGTCAAGGTAATTGGTCTTGTCCCCTAAGAATCAAAAATCCGCTGTCATTGCCTCCAACCGAAAGTCCCCGGCGCATATTCCCTATTTTCCCCTGGTGCCGCCAATTGGGCTAGCCGAATGAATGCCCGCGCCAAATCCACCTCACTGAAAATTCCGGGAATCAGTTCAAATTCCTCCCGTACTATTATTTTTCTTTCATAAACCGAAATCCCAGTATGATTTAGGTTTTCTTATACTATTAACCGTTCCAAATTGTCCAAATGAGAAAGGGCTAAAACAGGCATAAATCCACCTGAAAACGAACAAGACCATGTCAAAGGCGTTGTCCAATTGGTATGTACTCATCCTGCCAAAAATAATGTTATCAGGGAACCCAAATTCTGGTTGGTAGTAGGACCGCCCAGTAAGGTATATTCCATATAAAAGGAGGATGACAACTGGGAACCATTTACAACTTATGGCCCATAATCAAAACTCCCATCAGAAATCTCCCTTGCGTGTAGCGCAGGTTGTGGTTATAATATTGAAAGGCGTGTACACCCGGTCTTCCACCTGACCAGGGGTAATAGCGTGAATTGTCAAATAAACCTATATTCCGCAAAGACGGTCCGTGCTTCGTGTTTCCCTCCATAAAATGCCAAGCGAAAAGGGTCTTGTACTCACGGGGTTATAATCTACCGTACCTTCCACATAATTTAGTTCATCAGAACTGCGTTCCCCATCCGAAGGAAATTGGGTAAAGGTATCATTGGAAATCGATATACATCGCCCTTCTCTCCTTCGCCTATAATCGTTTGCGTCTGATAATTTGCTCCCAAGGAAATATTCCCAATCCCACTTTACGAAGGTTATAGGTAGCATCCACACCATGGCGTTGATGGGGGTCGCATTGTTCGTATTTTTCCAATGGACGGTAAACCGGCCTTTACATTTATCTTGTGCATATACGACATCGGCCGCTCCCTTTTTTTGTAATTACAATTGAGGAGCCCCCCTTGCCTCCGGGTCATCATTTGGCCGAAGGGCGGTTAATGAGCTCTACCCGTTTCAAGTTGGCATTTGCAGGAATTGCGCGAGCCGGTTTGCAGCATTGCCCTGCAAGGGCTTTCCATTGTAGTAATACGACAAAAGCCGGTAGTTCCTCGCACACTGAATAACTCTG
>Ga0163217_1079388_pt1 | contig 18460 bp, 23 predicted proteins | sample SynspAceP_FD_185933 | JGI IMG/M metagenome (GOLD analysis project Ga0163217, IMG submission 185933) | Saline lake microbial communities from Ace Lake in Antarctica - Synechococcus sp. Ace-P (PacBio error correction) | ecosystem: Environmental > Aquatic > Non-marine Saline and Alkaline > Saline ...
GGGACAAAGAAAGGGGAGAATGGGAGGCGAATCGGCCTGCTTTTTGGCAATCCCCCGACCCGGTTTCCGGGACGCGTTTTTTGTGGGCAACAAGCCCTTGCCGTACCCTGCTGGAACACCGATCTTTGCCCGACCGGTGGGATTTCCAATTCCCGTCGAGCTATGGCTAACCGCCCCGGGCCGCAGCGGCCCCCATCAAAGGCCGATCAGCAAAGGGCAACTGTTTTCATATCGCCGCCTAACCAGCGGTCACTGGGTTAGGTGGATATTGGACCTGTCCCAAATGGCTTCCGACACGCCTGGACCATGAAACCCTGATCCTGCCGCAGTTTTTCCGGCCGTAAGGTGAACCGATGGCAGCGTGTTGGGCCTGCCTGGAAACAGTTTTCCTGACAGCGCGTGATGGTTTGGACACAGTACGAGGCCAACGGGAGCGTGGCAAGCCCGCAAGGCGGCGTCCAATCAGTCCACTGATTTTGCGAAACGTCTATCTGGATTGCCTCGATCCAAAGTTTCATGAAAAGCCGGGGTCACCCGATCGGGTCCGCTAGCGCGGATGATATCCCTGATCCTGTGGTGGTGCACGGGCGGCATCGGAAAATGCGCTTGACGTAGCCACGGGGTACCTTGAAGGTGACGCTGAAAGCCTGACAGTCAACCCGCAAGCAGACCGCATCTGGCAAACACAGCCGGGAAGGTATCCACTTCCTCGGGGTTAGTCCATTCATCGTGGCTATACGCGAAATCCAGATGACAGAAGCTGAAGGGACTGAAGCCCCAAGCTGAAGTGGATGAAACCCGCCGCAACTTCGGCAAGGATTGGCAGTAATCCATCGCCGAGCTCAACCCGGTGCTTGCGTTGGCTTTCATCAACTAACTTCAGGGTCACCACCCTGTACGCGGGTAATGAAGCAGTTTGAATGGGTGGCCTACGCAGGCGTTTAGCGCTGCGTACAGATGAAACAGTGGAAGACGCCATCGCGCCTGCCACCGGCGACTGAAACAACTGGGCCTGCGCCCGCCGTTTTCAGTTTATCCGAATGCAAGTTGGCGCAATGCGCGCCGTCCCCCACTGGCCTAAGCTTAACGCATGCCCAATCGCTGGTTTTGGCACGAACGAACTGGGGGCTGATCGACCTACCAGCACTCAGAGAAGTAGGACTCTGTGGGTCCTGTAAATTTAGGGATAAATGTTTAGCATGAGGCCGTATACGAGGCCCGTACGTAACGGTTCTGTGAGAGGGGAATGGGGCGCAACGCCTCACGCCCTAACTCGATTGGTTATCAAAGTCCCTTCTGTTACTGCCACCCCTCATGTGACCCCATTCGCCGGGAGCGAATGTGGACAGCCGTAGGCCCTGCCCGAGGCGCGTGCCCGGATGCAGCGTCACAGTCCCCGGTTGTGCCGGCCAGGTATCGTCAAGCCGCTATACCAAAACCCCGATTCAACGATTCCGTGGTTTTTAATTTGCGCGCTGGAAAACTGGCGTGGAAAAGGCTATGAGGCCCTGGTTAACTCATGCCATTGCGACTGATGCTCAAGCACCCGGGCCGCTACTCCCACCCTCATCCCGCGCTCAACCGCGCCGCCAACATCAACCGTCAATTCCCGCGCAACGCGGGAATCCCTAAGCGCAGTTCGCGGCAACTTCTGGTGCTCACTGCACCAAGGTCAAAGTCAAAAATATGGATTCCCGCTTTACGCCGTCGACTGCTGTCCGGGGAAATATTGAGGGGTAAGCTGAAAGGGTTTGCGGTGTCTAGCTGGAGGGCGGTTAAAAACCCCGAGGCCAACTCAATCAGAGACACCGCAAGAATGTTTTAGCATAACCGGCCTGCCAAATTCTGTTCTTAAAGCTTTTCCGCTCCGGCGTTTTCAGATGACAAGGTTCAAGAGCAACGCGGTCAGATCGATAGCAGCAAGGGATTCAAGAGTCCGAGACCAACTTAGTTGCGATGGTCTTTGGTCCATCTTAGGGGCGCTTCGAGCTTGCGCATGATCGAAGGCCCCGCGTATAACAGCCAAAGCGTCATCAAACTACCAACCTGGGGAAACTGAACAATTACGGCCGCTCGACTCTAGCTGACGCCAACTCGTAAGCGCTCTTCAGCGAGCCCTTTTCCAGAAGCGCGCACAGGCGGTTGATGAGGCCAGGTTAATCGAAACCTATTCCGGACAGAAGGTGAGGATCTGCTGTACTTTGCTCGATTCGAGCTCCATTTCGTTGAAGGGCCGGTTTTGATGGTGGATCCGTGACAACCAGACGCGGCCTAACACACAGGGCATCAAGCCTTGCCATATGCTGTACGAAAAGAGCACAGAGCGCCCGTTTTCAAGTCAAGTTTTAGCCCTGCGAAATGTGAAACGATATTACGGTTCGGTCCGTGAGCTAACCATCGAATCAGGGGCGGTTTTACGTCTTCGACAAGGGGTATTGCGAATTTCAACTGTGGTCTGAATCGACCAGCAGGGTGCCTCTGTTTGTCACCCGCTCAAGAAAAAATACTGCTTTAAAAGTCGAGCAAAGCCTCCCAAGTCGCTGCCGATTCGGGGGTCCTATCGGGAAATGAATTGTTCGCTTTATGCATAGCATTCCTTGGCGCGCGTCGCCGCAACCTTACAACCCAGCTACTACGGGCGGCGTTACGTGGATAGACCGGGCAAGAAGTCGCCTATTATTCTGGCCACAAACGAACCTGGAAAGCGCGGCAGAGCTGAATTGCGCAGCGCTATAAGGAACGCTGGGCCATTGAGCTGTATTTCAGTGGATAAGCAGCCCCTGAAGATAAGACGTTCTTTGGGTCGGCAGCGAAAAACGCGGTCAAAAATCCAACTGTTGTGTGCGCTGATTGCCTATTTGCTGTTGGTTATTCACTCGCAAAACAAGTTGGCTTTCAAGGGGACGTTATGGGCGCTCCTGGGCGAGGCTGCGAGTGACCTTGTTTCAGCGTTTCTGCCTAAGCCGATAAAACCAGCTACGAACGATGGCGAAGAGCGACCAGATAGAAAGAGAGCGATTTGCAAGATGGGGCGTTTTCGCATGAACCAGAGCCCCATTATTTTCCCGCGGAACAGCAGTGCGCTTACGCGGGAATGACGAAGAAAGGGTAATGCCAAGATGGATGGAGTTTGGCGGAAATAGGCCAGACCAGACTCGTTGAGGTCAGTCCGATCAGCAAGTGCGCCACCTATAAGCCCCTGCCAATGCCCTAATCAAATTCCTGTCACTCACCCACTCACCACTCACCCACTCACCCACTCACCCACTACCCAACTTCACCCCTCACCCACTCACCCGCGCGGCCAACACCTCGTCATTCCCCGCCAAGCGGATCCATTTTTGAAACCTTAAACCTTTGGACCTTTGACCTGAGCAAGCAGCCTATAGAGCCCCGATCGCGGCTCGCCTGGATCCCCTCCGGGAATACCGGGGTAGGGGATGGCATCATTCTTATTTTGAGTTACTGGGCCTAGGGACGCCTCCTGAGCTTGAGATTGGAGCGCCCCGAATTTGACCTTCAGCACCTCCGCAACAATCAAAATACACGCGAAGCCTAGCCGGCTCGATGCAAAACACGCGGTAGTTTACCCTCGGTTTATAAAACCAACGATTCCCCATTCAATCTGCAATCGCCACAGCGTTATCATGCGTTTCGATAATCATGGCCCTTTGAATATGCTAGTACGTGCTACTCAATGATGTCCGACTGGACCTTCCATTCCGGGTGAGACGTTGGGTGAGGCGCTGGGTGTCAAGTCGTGCGGCTGTAAATGGAAATCACTCGGCCGATTGGAGTCCGAGGGCTTTTCCCTATTCAGCTGTGCGAGCAAGGGCTATCGCATTCCGCAGGGGGCGGTGTTTGCTGGATCTTGAAATGCAAATAAGGCAAGATGCTTCCCGCAGACATCGGCGGCGGCGCTGGCAATGGCAGCCTGTTATGCAGGATAATTGACTCCACCAAACAGCGCAGGCCAGCGCTTGCTGGCCGACACGCCGTAGCCTGGTGTGTAATCAGTGAGCGTCAGCACCTCCAGGTCGTGGCCGACGCGGGCGGGGCGTGGGTGAAGTCCTTATGGGCAGAACATCTACATGTCTCTGTGGTTCGAGCCTTTTGCTGAATGGTGCTCAAGAGCTGGAGAGACTTGAAGCCTGGTGGTGGGGATTGTATTGGCAATACGCTGGAAGCCTGCGGCTATCCGGGGTTCGTTTGAAGTGGCCCAATGACTGCTGCTGGATAACAGAAAGCTGGCGGGGATCTCAATTGAGATCGCGGGGATCTGGCCTTCCGCTGCGTGGCAGTAATTGGGTGTGGGGGTATCAACGTGTTGATGCAGCCCGAATCTTGGCGGCGCATTGATCAGGCCCTGGACGTCGCTGCTGCCAGGCACCTGGCTTCCGGCGAGCTGATACAGAAACAAGCTGATTGCCACCGTTCGCGTACAACTACAGGGTGCGATGGGAGCGCTTCGACGTGCGGCGCTTTGAGGATTTTATTGCCGAGTGGGACCGGCGTGATGCTTGGCTAGGGCGGTCAAGTCAGCATCGTGGCTGGAACGAAGCCAGCCTGCAAGGGCGTGCACGTCAGGGCGTGAATGAGCGAGGCGCGCTCAAGTTTGCCTGACTTCCGAAGGCGTGAAGTTTGGGGTTAGTGGGGCGGGTGAATCAGTCTGACGGGTAAACAATGGCTTCTTGAGCTCGATTGCGGGAATACCCTCGATCAAGTGGCGCCTGCTGGATCGGGAGGGGCGGGGTACGTGATCGGGATATGGCGCCTGATCTGGTAGAGCTTGCAGCTGCTTTGGGCGCCAGGAGCGTGAGATCAGTGCCTGCAGGCTGGTGAGCGGTGCCGTTTCGCGGAACGAAACCCAGGTAAGTGCTGGATCAATTGACCATTGGTTGAAACTGCATGCCGGTGCTCGCCCGTACGAGCATAGCATCTGGCTAGGTGTGGACAATGGGTATGCTGACTATAAGCGCAAGCTTGGGTATGGATCGCTGGCTGGCTGTTTTGCCGCAGCCTAGCGCGCTGTGGCAGAGCTGCGTGTGATTTGATCTGGGGACTGGCGATCACCGTGGATTTTGTCCGTTCCGATGGCCAGCACCTGGGCGGCTACATTGCTCCGGGTAGCAAGTGCTGCGCAACGGCTGGAAGCGACATACGCGCTTTGAATACGCTATGACGAGAATCTGCTGGGTGATCTGCTTATGCCCTCGCCAGGTTAGTAAATACGGCGGAAGCGGTGGCAGTTCGGGCTGTGATCTTAATGCTGGCCGGCTTTGTCCGCGAGCAGGAACAGGATTGTCGTCAGTTGCCTGGGTGATGAATGTTGGTGATATTGACCGCGGGGATGCTGAGCGCATGGCCGCAGGCGCTGCCGGGCGAGTGCCAGGTAATCAAACTGATCTTGGTCTTCGAGGGGCTCGCACTGGCCTGCCGGTAGTGGCGAACTGATGCGCTCGGCTATTTCTAATTCCTGTTGCTGTTGAACGTTCCTGTTACGGCTTATGGCAAGTTTACAGGATGTCTTGCCGACAAGAGTCTGTACGAGGCGGCTGACCAGGCCCTGGAGCAGTTGTCCGTGGCGAGCGACCGGTGGAGAATCAGTTGTAACGCCGCGAACGCCAGCAGCAGGCAACCACCAATGACCATACCTCTGTGTCAATCTCGGTTATTCGATGCCAGGCCAGAGGCGGATTCAGTTTGCGTCAGCGCCTATTGGCGTTGTCGATACAGTCTTTCGGTCATCTCCCGGTGATTGTTGTCGGCAGGCGGGCGACTATTGCTGGTCATCGGCCGTGCAGGGCGGGCAGGCCAGTGCCATGGCACGTTTGGAGCGAGCTCCAGGGCCGCGGGCCATAGACCAGTTTTGTGATTACCCAGGGGCCTCTGGGCCAACAATATTCCTTGGGTGTCCTTCAGTCGCGCAGGACTATGCACTCGCTCGCCAGGCTCAGCTCGAGGTCATGGCTACGCGGTTCGGTCGAAGGCAGGACAAAGGCAGGCTGAATATCGATGAGGTTGATAGCGCTGGCCAGGGCGCTTGATTGACCATCCTTTTGGCCAGATGCGTGAGAGCTTTCCCGGGCTTTTGCAACATCAGTTCCCTTCCCTGCCAAATCCGTTGCCAACTGAGCGACTATCGCCTATCATATGCGCCCGCCTGAACGGTGGTGATCTTCTCATCTATCGGCTGCTGCAGTTTTGGCGTTATCACACCAACAAGTGCGGTTTGCTATAATGTGTTGACAGTGCGGCGCCAAGTGAAAGAAAATGGCGCCTCTTTACGGGGGGTTCCCGAGCGGTCAAAGGATAGACTGTAAATCTGACGCGAAAGCTTCGAAGGTTCGAATCCTTCCCCTCACACCAGATTTAGCGATAGCCAGAGCTGGCGGGTATAGCTTAACGGTAGAACCTCAGCCTTCCAAGCTGAATGGTGCGGGTTTCGATTCGCCGCTAACCCGCTCCACTTCTGCTGAGCAAAAGTGTTTTTGGGCTCATGTAGCTCAGCTTGGTAGAGCAAACCCTTGGTAAGGGTGAGGTCAGCGTTCCAATTCCGCTCAATGAGCTCCAATATAGAGGCAGATATGCAAATATCTGCTTTTATTTAATGGTCGCGTGGACTCGGCACTGAACTCACGAGAGGGGATCTCTAGATGGCTTAAAGAGAAGTTTGACGTAAAAAACCGCACCTAACGTGGGCACCATCGGTCACGTTTGACCATGGCAAAACCACTCTGGACTGCAAGCGCTGGACCAAGGTCTGTGCCGAAGCTTTACGGCGGAAATCCGCTCGTGGCTTTTTGACAGATCGACAACGCGGCCGAGAAGAAAAAGGCTCGTGGTAAATTCACATCAACACCTCGCACGTAGAATAACGATTCCCCGATTCGTCATTACGCGCCACGGTTGAATTGCCCCGGTCACGCTGACTAATGTGCAAAACTGATCACGCGGTGCTGGCCAGATGGACGGCGGCGCTTATCCTGGGTTGGTTCCCGCAGCTGACGGTCCCTAATGCGCAGACTCGCGAGCACACCTGCTGTCCCGTCAGGTAGGCGTTCTTTCATCGGTCGTGTTCCTGAAACAAGGCTGACATGGTCGTGACGAAGAGCTCCTGGAGCTGGTCGAAATGGGAAGTGCGTGAAGCTTCTTTTAGCGCTTTATGACTTCCCTGGCGACGACAACGCGATCATCGATGCGGCTCTGCGCTGATGGCCCTGAAAGGCCGAAGACGACAACGAGATGGGCCGTTTCCTGCTGTCAAAGAAAGCTGGTTCGAGACTCTGGATGCTTTAATCCCTGAGCCCGAGCGCGCTTATCGACAAGCCGTCCTGATGCCAATCGAAGACGTATTTCTCCATCTCCGGTCGCGGCACTGTTGTGACTTGGTCGTGTTAAGCGCGCATCGTCAGGTCAGGAAGAAGTGGAAATGTGCGTAATCAAAGAATACCGTCAAGACCACTTGTATGGCGTTTTTGAAAATGTTCCGCAAGCTGCTGGACGAAGGTCGTGCCGGTGAGAACGTAGGTGTCTGCTGCGCGGTACCAACGTGAAGACGTTAGAGCGTGGGTCAGGGTACTGGCCAAGCCCGGGCAACTATCAAAGCCGCAAACACTCAGTTTGAAGCTGAAGTGTACGTGCTGGGCAGGAATGAAGGCGGTCGTCAACACGCCTTCTTCAAGGGCTTATCCCCACAGTTCTACTCCGTACTACCGATGTGACTGGTTCGTGCGAACTGCCAGAAGGCATCGAGAATGGTTATGCCTGGGATATACGTCCCAAGCTGGTCGTCACTCTGATCGCTCCGATCGCCATGGAAAGATGGGTCCTGCGCTTCGCGATTCGCGAAGGCGGCCGTACCGTTGGTCCCCGGCGTGGTTGCAAGATCAATTGCCCTAATTAGCAATTGATCTTGAACTGTCCGGGCCGGTAATCTATTGCCGCTCGACTGCCGATTTTACAGGCCCAGTAGCTCATTGGCAGAGCGGCGGTCCTCCAAAACCGCCAGGTTGGGGTTCGATTCCCTCTGCCTGCCAGATTTTTTCTGGCTACCAAAAAGGATTTAAGATTCATGAGCCCAAGGCAAGAACTTCAACGATGAACGCTTTAGATATCCCCAGTGGATTGTAGTAGGCCGTTTAAGTTATAGCCGCGTTTATGGTAAAACCATTATTTTGCCGCCGAACCTGTTTTTGTATCGGGCGCTAGCACTGTTGTGCTAGGTTTGGCTGCGGCTTTGTTGCCACTGCATGACTTAGCCAAAGGGCAGGCTTTTTGGTGCCTCTTGAAGAAGCGCGCCTCGAAATGAACGGCAAAGTGGTTTGGCCAACCCGTCTGAAACGACCCAGACAACCCCTTATCCGGTAGTGGCGGTTGTATTTGGTGATGCTCTGATTCTCTGGGGCTGGATACCTTGTTTGGGTTGGATTCATCTCTCAGTTCATTGGTTAAGGGTGGATCCGTGTCTAAGGCGCTGGTACGTAGTGCATGCTTTTTCAGGTTTTGAAAAGCATGTCATGCGCTCTCTTCAGGAGCGTATTCAAGCCTTTGCCGGGCTGGAGAGCTGTTCGGCGAGAATTCTGTGCTCCACGAAGAGTGGGTGGAAATGCGCCACCGGTCAGAAAGCGCAAAGAGCGAGCGTAAATTCTTCCCTTTCTGGATATTGTTCTGGTCCAGATGGAAAATGAATGAAGCCAGCTTGGCACTTTGGTCAAGAGATACGACTCGCGTGCTGGGGTTTCTCGGTGGAACGGCTGACAAGCGGCGCCGGATCACCGACAAAAGAGCCGAATATCAATCCTGCGCCGTGTTAGCTGATGGTACTGATAAGCCCAAGCCCAAGACTTGTTCGAGCCGGGTGAAGTGGTTCGAAGTGACCGATGGTCCCGTTTGCCGATTTCACCGGTGTGGTTGAAGAAGTGAACTACGAGAAGAGCCGAGTTCCAGGTCGCTTGTTCTCATCTTTGGTCGTCCACCCCAGTAGAGCTGGAGTTTCGGCAGGTTAGAAAAGGGCTAATAGCCCCGTCCCTGGCCCTGCAGCGCTTTGCGCTGCGGGGTTTTGTTGTTCAGTGGTTGTTGTAATGACACCGTGGGAGCCGCAAGGCGCTTACTACCCAATGGAGAAAAAAGCATGGCTTAAGAAGATTCAAGCTTATTCAAGCTTCAGTTAAAGGCCGGTCAGGCCAACCCCCAGTCCGCCAGTGGTCCGGCCCTGGCGTCAGTCACGGCGTAAACATTCTGGAATTCTGTCAAGGCGTTTCCCACGCCAAGACCCAAGGCGCTTGAGCCCGGTCCTGCCCGACTCCGGTGATCATCACTGTTTACAGTGGACCGTAGCTTTACTTTGAAACCAAGGAGCACGCCCTGCTGCCGTGTTGCTGCTGAAGCTGGCCGGGCCTGATAGGGTGGTTTTGCGCGTTCCCAACACGCAGCCAAGTAGGCACTGTAAACACCGTGCTCAGCTGAAAGAGATCGCCAAACCAAACAGGCTGATGACTGCTGCTGACTGGATGCTGCTGTCGGACCATCGCTGGTTCCGCGCGCAGCATGGGCCTTAAAATGTGGAGGGTGTGGTAATGGCTAAGTTGAGCAAGCGTCAAAAGGCTATCAACGAAAGAGAAAGTGGCAGGCGAACAAGGCTTATGCCTTTGTATAGTTATCGCCGCCACTCCTGTTTGGCCGAGTATCCCAGCGGGTCAGTTCGTCGAGTCCTGTCCGATGGTGTTCCGTGAACCCTGGGTGTTGATCCGCGTAAATCGATCAGGTCGTTTCGTGGCGCTACCCTGCTGCCGCCGGCACTGTTTTTGCAAGAACTGTTCGCGTTTGCCGTTAAATTTTTTCAACCCCAGGGTGCAATCCTGGGCCGCTCTGGCTGCCGAGCGCTGACAAGTTGGGCAATGGATGAATCTGGCTGGCCGAAATGAAAGCCGTGACCTGAACTATTGAACGTGGTTATCGCTCCTCCGGTGCGAATGCGCGTTGTTGGTCAGTTGGGTCACACGCTGCTGGGCCCGCGTGGCCTGATGCCTAACCGAAAGGTCGGCACCGTGTCCTGCAGACGTTGGTACTGCAGTTCAAGAACGCCAGGCTGGTCAGGTTCGCTACGTACAGACCAAGAACGGCACAATTCACTGCTCAGTCGGCAAGGGTGGCTTCGATGCAGTGAAATTGAAAGGAAAACGTTGAAGCCCTGATCAGCGACCTGAAGAAGGCCAAGCCTTCCACGTCCAAGGGTTGTTTTATCTGCAGCGCGTTACCCTGAGCACCAGCCATGGGTCTCCGGCGTACAGATTGATCACGCTTCCCTTGAATATCTGATTGTGACCGGCGCACCGGTCTGACGGTGCGCCAAACTTATTGGGGTCCCTGCTAAGGCGGGGGCTGTCAAGACCGTAACGGCGGCCGCACGCTTAAACATGAAGCCTACGCAGATGGTGCTCCCGATTCAGTGGCAGGCTGGATCAGAAACCAAAACATGTCGCCACTCGGCGATCAATGGTAAATCCAGGAGTAACCCGTTGGCAATTAAGCTCGAAGACAAGAAAGCCATCGTCGCTGAAAGTCAACGAAGCTGCCAAAGGTGCGCTTCCGCTGTTGTGGCTGATGCCCGCCGGCGTGAGCGTTGCTGCTATGACTTGGTCTGCGTAAAGTGCGCGGTGAAGCCGGTGTGTACGTACGAGTTGACGCTAACACGCTGATGCGTCGCGCCTGTTGAAGGTACCGATTTTGGTGTGCCTGAACGACGTCTTTGTAAGGTCCCGACTCTTTTATCGCCTTCTTCTAAACGAACATCCCGGTGCAGCTGCCCGTTTGTTCAAAGAGTTCGCCAAGAGTCAGAGCGCATTCGAGGATCAAGGCCGCAGCCTTTTGAAGGCACTTCCTTGAAGCTTCCAGATGACAATTTTTGGCTACGCTGCCAACATAACGACGAAGCTATCAGCCAGCTGATGAAGCGTGATTCAAGCGTGCTACAGCAGTTCGAACGTACATTTGGCCGCCGTCCGCGATCAGAAGGAAGCCGAAGCCGCTTAACTGCTGGCCGACTGCTTAACTTCAATCGCACATCATTTTTTTGACGGCCTGGGTGCCGTCACCAATACAGGAATATTGAGTCATGGGCTCTGTCCAACGAAGATATCATTCAACGCCGTATCAGAATTGTCCCGTAATGCAGGTTGTCGAACTGATCAAAGGCTTATGGAAAGAAAGTTCGCGTTTCCGCTGCCATGCTGCTGCCGGTCCGGCTGCTGCCGTTGCCCGCTGTTTGCTGAAGGAGCAAACGAGTTCAACGTTTGTTCTGACCGAAACTGGTGAGAAGAAAGTCAACGTGGATCAAGGCTGTTCGTGAGCTGACTGGTCTGGCCTGAAAGAAGCCAAAGCACCTGGTTGACGGCGCTCCGGCCCATCAAGGAAGGCGTGTCCAAAGACGAAGCCGAAGCTGCCAAGAAAGCATTGGAAGAAGCCGGCGCCAAGGGTTGAGCTCAAGTAATCTTGTTGCGACCTTGCGTCGACAGTCCTGATTTAATCGGTCAGATGATGGCTGGTTGCCAAAGTGCCACCGGCCTTTTTTCCGTTCTAGTTCGCTTCTGTGAGCGGCTGGCGGGAAGGCACCCCGAGGGGTGAGCAAGACTTAGGCTTGCAAGCATTTTTCTGGCTTTCCCCGCAGGGAGGGCCAATCATAGCAGGTGACCAGCTGGGGAACGCTGATGGCTTACTCATATACTGAGAAAAAACGTATCCGCAAGGACTTGGCAAACTGCCGGCATGTGATGGATGTGCCCTAATCTGCTGGCGATTCATGCTGGATCCTACCGGGAATTCCTGCAATCGACATGGCCGAAGGAGCAGGTTCGTGATATTCGGTCTGCAACGCGGCCTTCAAATCTGTGTTCCCCATTATCAGTTATTCAGGTAATGCGGCTCTCGAATCACGTGGGTTACCGTCTCGGTGATCCGGCATTCGAACGTCAAGGAATTGCGTATCGCGCGGTGTGACCTTATGCGGTTCTTTGGCGGGTTTAAAAAGTGCGCCTGATCATCTTATCGTGAGTCGTAACAAGGCGATCAGGATATCAAAGGGCCAGGAAGTCTAACATGGGTGAATCCCCTGATGACTGAAAACGGTACCTTCGTGATCAATGGGTACCGAGCGTGTAATCGTTTCCCAGCTGGCACCGCAGCCCGGGCGTGTTTCTTTGACCATGACCGTGGCAAGACCACAAGTTCCGGCAGCTGTTTGTACCTTCGGCCGCGCCGTGATTCCTTACCGTGGGTTCCCTGGTTGGACTTCGAGTTTTGATTGCCGAAGGACCTGTGTGTTGTTCGTATTGACCGTCGTCGCAGCTGCCGCGCGACCGTGCTGTTGCGCGCGCTGGCTACCGCAGACTGGACGAGATGCCTGGACATCTTCTATGACACCAACGCTATTCGAAGTTAACCGGTGAAAAACCTGATGCTCGAGTTGGTCCAACACCGCCTGCGGCGGTGAGATCGCCCCTTTGACATCAGGATGACAAGGGCAAGGTGATTGGTCGAGAAGGGTTCGGCCGTATTTACTGCTTTCGGCTATTACCCAGCTCGAAAAAGCCAGATCACCAACCTGGAAGTGCCTACGAATCCGTTCTTGGCCCGCACCATTGCAAGCGAATCGTGCAACCCGGCTACCGGCGAGATTCATCGTTGAAAGCACGTTGAAATCACCGCCGATCTGAATCGCCAAGCTGGAAAAAGCCAGGTTGCCGCGCGTCAGAGACGCGCGCTGTATACCAACGACAATCGACTTGTGGTCCGTTTAATCTCGATAACCCTGCGATCGACGGTACCAGGCCACCCATTGATGCGCTGGTCGAGATCTACCGCAAATGATGCGTCTGGCGAGCCGCCAACCAAGATGCTGCCGAGGACGCTGTTCGCAACCTGTTCTTCAGCAGCGATCGCTATGATCTGTCCTGCCGTGGCCGGATGAAGTTCCAACCGTCGTATTGGCCGTGATGAGATCGAAGGCGCGGGGTGTCCTGCAGCAAGGAAGACATCAATCGAAGTGCTCAAGACGCTGGTCATATCCGTAAACGGCAAGGAGCGTTGTCGACGACATCGACCACTTGGGTAACCGCCGTGTACGTTCGGTTGGTGAAATGCCGAGAAACGCAGTTCCGTGTTGGCCTGGTACGCGTTGAGCGTGCATCCCAAAGGAACGTCCTGTCCATGGCCGCAAGCGAAGGCTTGATGCCGCAGGGAATCTGATCAATGCCAAGCCGGTTTGCGGCGCAGTGAAAGAGTTCTTCGCTCCAGCGCAGCTGCCCAGTTCCAGGACAGAACAACCCCGCTGTCCGAGATTACCCACAAGCGCCGTGTATCGGCTCTTGGGCCAGGTGGGTTCTGGACCCGTGAGCGTGCCGGCTTTGAAGTTCCGTGACGTACACCCGCACGCATTACGTGTCGCGTATGTCCGATCGATAACGCCTGAAGGTCCCGACATCGGGTTCTGATCACTCGTTGGCAACCTATTGCCCCGTACCAACAAGTACGGTTTCCTGGAAAGCCCGTACCGCCGTGTAACGTGACGCCCAAGTACTGACACGAGTCATCTTCCTGTCCTGCGATCGAAGAATCCGAATCACGTTATCGCCCAGGCCAGCGCCAAGGTCGAAGACGGCAAGCTGACCGATGATGCTGGTAGCGGTTACGTCACAAGAACGAAATTTACCGTCAAGGCCCACATGAAGTGACCGCTGATGGACGTGTCGCCACGGCCAGGGTAGTATCGGTTGCCGCGTCGCTGATTCCATTTCCTTGAGCTCGACGATGCCAACCCGCGCCCTGATTGGGTTCGCACATGCAGCGTCAGGCCGTTCCGACTTTGCGGGCTGAAAAGCCGCTGGTAGGTTACGGTTATGGAGCGCAACGTTGCCCGTGAACTCCGGTGTGGTGTGTGCTGGCAACGCCCGCGGTGGTTGTGATCGACTCGGTTCGACGCCACCGTAATCGTGGTGCGCGTGGCGGAATGGAACCGAGATCGAAGCGGGCGAAAGCCGGCGTCGGATATCTATGTCATACCAAGTACACCCGTCTCAAACCAGAACACCTGCATCAACCAGCGTCCGCTGGTGAAAAAGGTGATGTGATCGTACGCAATGACATCCTCGCTGACGGCTCGTCCGTTTTGAATGGGTGAGCTTGGCCCTGGGCCAGAACATGCGCGTCGCGTTTTCATGCGCCCTGGACGGCTAACAACTTCGAAGACTCGATCCTGGTCCTCCGAGCGGTTTGTTCAGGAAGATCGCTTACCACTATCGCCACTTCAGGAACTGACCTGTGGTGTCCCGTGATCCCAAGGGCTGGGGCCGAGGAATCCTTCCGACATCCCCAACGTCGGTGAATCGCACTGGGCAAGCTGGATGAAGCAGGTGTGGTCTACGTCGGTGCCGAAGTAAGGCCCAGGCGACATCTGGTCGGCAAGGTCACGCCCAAGGCGAAACTCAGCTGAACGCCCAGAAAGAGAAGCTGTTGCGTGCGATCTTTCGGTGAGAAGGCCTCGGACGTGAAAGATTACCTCCCTGCGTGGTGCCGACTGGCAACCAAAGGTACGGTCATCGACGTACAGGTGTTCCAATTCGTGATGACGTGGAGCGTGATTCACGCGCACTGGCTATCGAGAAAGAGCAACTGGACGAGACTCGCAAGGATCTGCAGGAAGAATTCCGTATTGTTTGAAGGTAGCGACTTTTGAACGTCTGCGTTCGGCCCTGGTAGGTCAGAGCGTTGAAAGCGGGTGCGGGCCTGAAGAAGGGGCCAAGCCTGACCGAACGAGAATGCTCGCTGGTATCGAACATGGCCGTGGTTCCAAACTTGCGCATGAGCGAAGACACCACTTCAAAACGAGCCTTGGAAAAATGGCTCAGGCTTACCTGTCCTGACCGTCGCAAGCTGCCCATGATGACAAGTTTGAAGACAAGAAGGCGCAAGCTGCAAGCAGGGGCGATGCTCTAGCACTGGCGTACTCAGATCGTCCCCAAGGTTTTACCTGGCTATCAAGCGTCGCATTCAGCCCGGGTGACAGATGGCGGTCGTCCAACGGTAAACAAGGGGTTATCCTCGGTCATCCATGCCGGTGGAAGAATGGCCGATGAGAGTTCGGTACCCGGTCGAATATCGTGTCAAGCCCGCTGGGCGAACTTCCGCCGGATGAACGTTGGTCAGATCCTCGAACCACACGTCTGGGCCCTCGCGGCAGGGCTGGGCGAGAAGATCAACCGCATATCGAAGATCAGGCAAGGTCCTCCGAGCTTGCGCGAGTTCCTGATGAGATCTACAACAAGGTCGGTTGGGCCGTCAGGAAAACTGGACGAGCTGAGCGATCAGGAGATCATCGAGCTGTCGAAGAACTGCGCGGGTGTCGCGTGCCCATGGCAACAGCGGTATTCGATGGTGCAAGGAACACGAAGATCAAGCACCAATGCTGCTGCCTGGCGGACCTGCCGGACACCGGTCAGATGAAGCTGTTGATGGCCGTACTGGTAATACCTTTTGATCGTCCTGTGACTGTCGGTTACATGTCAATGCTCAAGTTGAACCACTTGGTTGACGGACAAAGATGCACGCACGTTCTATCCGGCTCTTACAGCCTGGTAACACATGCAGCCCGTTGGGTGGTAAGGCTCAGTTGGGGGGGGTTGGTCAGCGATCGGTGAGATGGAAGTGTGGGCCCTGGAAGCATACGGCGCCGCTTACACCTTGCAGGAAATGCTTTGACCGTGAAGTGCAGACGACGTGAACGGCCGGACCAAGATGTTACAAGAACATCGTGGACGGCGATCACCGCATGGAGCCGGCATGCCCGAGTCTTCAACGTGTTTGATCAAGGAAATCCGCTCGCTCGGTATCGATATCGAACTGGAATCCGAATACCACCAACTGCCCTGTCTTGAGGGCGGAAAGAAAATCCGCCCATCAGACACTGCCGAGGAGTTTAGGCTTGAAGACTTTATTGAACTGGCTTCAAGTCCCAGGGACAGATTGAAGAGTTTCGATTCCCCTTCGATCGGCTTGGCATCACGGAGATGATCCGGTCCTGGTCCTACGGCGAAGTTAAAAAAGCCGGAAACCATTAACTATACCGTACGTTCAAGCCTGAAGCGTGACGGCTTTTTCTGCGCCAAAGAATTTTGGCCCGGTCAGGATTTTACGAGTGCCTGTGCGGCAAGTACAGCGCCTCAAAGCATCGTGGTGTGTCTGCGAAGAAGTGTGGCGTTGAAGTCGCGCCTGGCCAAAGTGCGTCGCCGAGCGCATGGGTCACATTGAACTGGCCTCACTGTCCGCGCACATCTGGTTCCTCAAGTCGCTCCCTTCCCGGATTCGGTTGCCTGCTGGACATGACCTGCGGTGACAAATCGAGCGCGTGGCTGTATTTCGAATCCTACCTGGTGATTGAGCCCGGTAATGAACCAGACGCTTGAAAAAGGTCAACCTCTGACGACGAGCAGTACCTTCGAAGCGCTGGAAGAATTCGGTGACGACTTTGTGCCCCGCATGGGTGCCGAAGCATCTTTGAATGCTCTTTCGGCGATGGATTCTGGACACGAGAAAATTGCCGTACTGCGTGAGAAATCCCGCAAGACCAACCTCGGAACCAAGATCAAGAAGCTGTTCCCAGGCGCCTTAAATTGATGGAAGCCTTCCCCGGTTTCCGGGAACAAGCCCGAGTGGATGGTACTGACCGTATTGCCCGTGCTGCCACCGGATTTGCGGTCCTCTGGTACCCGCTGGATGGGGGCCGCTTTGCGACTCGGATCTGAAACATCTGTAAATCGCCGGGTGATCACCTAACAACCGTTTGAAGCGTCTGCTGGGACCTGTCTGCGCCGGATATCATCGTGCGCAACGAAAGGCATGCTGCAGGAATCGGTTGATGCCTGCTGGACAACGGCCGTCGTGCCGTGCCATCAACCGGCACCAACAGCGTCCCCTGCGTCCCTGGCCGACATGATCAAGGGTACAGCAAGGGTCCGTTTCCGTCAGAACCTGCTCCGGTAAAGCGTGTTTTTGACTACTCCGGTCGTTCAGTGTCGTGGTAGGGGCCCGACCTGGCGTCTGCAACAGTGTGGTCTGCCAGAAAAATGGCGCTTGAGCTGTCAAGCGTTATTTTTCGGCAAGCTGGCGCAACCGTGTCTGGGCGCCACCATCAAAAAGCTGCGAAGAAGATGGTTGCAGCGCGAACTGGCCAAGAAGTATGGGATATCCTCGCTGACGTGATCGCGGAGCACCCGTACTGCTGACCGTGCGCCGACCCTTGCACCGTCTGGGTATCCCAGGCGTTCGAGCCGGTGGCTGAATTGAAGGTAAGGCCATCCAGCTCACCGCTGGTCTGTGCTGCCATACAACGCCGACTTTGGACGGTGACCAGATGGCTGTACACGTTCCGCTGAACCCTTGAGGCTCAAGTTTGGAAGCCGCGTGCGCTGATGATGTCGACCACAACATCCTGTCTCCGGCCTTCCGGGTGAGCCGATCAATACGTGCCGTCGCAGGACGTGGTAACTGGGCTGTACTACATGACCCGTACCCGCATCAAGCCAAAGGCGAAGGCAATGCGTTTCGCGGCGTCAATGAAGTTGAAATGGCCTTAACCGCAGTGGTCAGGTCGAGCCTCCATGCGCTGGTCCAGGTGCGTATACCCGAGACGTCAAGCACAAAGGACGACAGCTGGACCACCGAGACCCGTATCGTGATACATGGGGGGGGGGGGGGTTTGGCCGTGCGTTTGCCTGTTTCAGATCCCCTGGCCGCAAGGGCTTGCCCTATGAGCTGGTGATCAGCCCGCTGAAGAAGAAGGCGATTTCCAAACTGATGCAACCAGTGGCTATGAGCGGTGGTCCGGTCTGAAGGAAACCGTGATTTTTCGCTGACCAACTGATGTACACAGGTTTTGCCTACTCACTATCTTCCGGTGCCTCTATCAGGTGTGAAGCTTCGTCAATCCTGACGAAAAAAAGCGCACTCATTGAATGCGGCCACCGAGGAAGTGAAGGAAATCCGAAAATCAATACGCCTCGGGTCTGGTGACCCAGGGTGAGAAGTTACAACAAAGGTGATCGACTTGTGGTCCAAGGCAACGACGACGATCTCCAAGGCGATGATGGATCAACCTGAAGTCCACCCGCGTGCTGATCGTACGGCAAGGAAGTGGAGCAAGGAATCCTTCACTCCATGTACATGAATGGCCGCTCCGGTGCTCGGGGTTCTGCGGCGCAGATTCGTCAGCTGGCCGGTAACTGCGTGGTCTGATGGCCAGCCGGATGGCTTCGATCATCGAAACGCCCGAATTAACGCCAACTTCCGTGAAGGTCTGAACGTACTCCAGTACTTCATCTCCAGCCCACGGTGCCCGTAAGGGTCTGGCGGATAACGGCATTGAAAGACCGCCAACTCCGGTACCTGACACGTCGTCTGGTTGACGTTG
>Ga0163217_1053211_pt1 | contig 18458 bp, 13 predicted proteins | sample SynspAceP_FD_185933 | JGI IMG/M metagenome (GOLD analysis project Ga0163217, IMG submission 185933) | Saline lake microbial communities from Ace Lake in Antarctica - Synechococcus sp. Ace-P (PacBio error correction) | ecosystem: Environmental > Aquatic > Non-marine Saline and Alkaline > Saline ...
ACGGGAAAAAAAAAAAAAAAAAAGGGAGAAGAAAAAGAAATACGGGTTGGTTGAAGTTTTAGTTAAAAAAAATCCTGGAGAAGTATTGAGAAATTGAAAAAATGATCTACAAAAACAAACCCTTCCCCAAAAGCTATCTTAAGTCACTGAATCAAAATTAAAATTGTCCTCCCTACCGAAAACAAAAGCCACGGCTGGAAGTAAATATTGGGCTTTTGGAACCAGTAACGAGAAAACTGTAAAATGTACCAGTTTTGGTGGCTCTTGTCAAATGTTCTGTGATAATGAACAAGTTAAATCCTCTTTAAATGCTAACTCTACTCGAATTAATAAGGATGGGAAGTCAATCATGGGAAGATTATTGCTAGTGGTATTCGAAAATACAAGTATGGTTTCATAATCATGCATCACTTGAAACACAGAATATTTGGGTTTTACAGATAATGGTTAGAAGATTGGCTTGGTGGATGATACTCCTCCTGGTGAAACTGAATGAAAATAACGGAAACAGGACAGCATTTCGGATTCATAACCTACACGCTTCTTCAGTTTGGGAATCCTGAATTGCTGATGCCGGAAAAGAAGAAGAAGCTAGTTTTAGAAAAGCCAATGCAAAGAATTGGGGCACAAATGTCCGCACCTCTTAGGAATTACTATTTTATAGCGGGAGATATGTTTCCATCAATCTAATAAAATCAAAGCTTAATAGCGGAACACTGGAAGTTGGAATAGAAGTGAAAAATTGGACATATAGAATTAATGCTTGTTTACTTTTGAATGACAGTGCAATTCTATTTCCATACGAAACTTTTTATTACAGGTGTTTTTTTTACAGAGCGAAGAAGATATAAGAGGTCGTCCTGTCTCTATTGTTCACTTAATGATGGTTCATTGCCTTATTTCAGATGAATTATCACAGGTAAGATTTTACCGGTGTTACCTATTCTTGAATAATCTATTCTGAAAAGCTTTTCAAAACTCCTATCCGAATTAAGGAGTTTTGTTTTTTGTATCTTTGATTAATAGAAAAATTTTAAAAAAAATTAAACTCTATGAAGAATGTTTGTTTAAATTCCAAGGTGAATGGAATTGGGGATCTGAAAATTAACTACGCCGTAACTACAATATTACGAAAGAGCTTGGGTGCTTTTTGAAATTAATTGGATTCATCAACTGCTGGACTTACTGCATATGAGGAAAAAGGAAACACCTCTTCCAGAATGAAGTGTATTGAGGCAAATTAACGAACATAGAGTGGCAATTAAAAGGGACTCTAAACACACCTGTTGGTACTGGCCTTCCGTTCTGTAAATGTCCGCTTTTAAGACAGAAATTTAATCTCTTTAGTAATATTAGCCTGCTAGAACATTCCTAGTATTGATAGGTCCTTTCAAAAATGTGGACCATGGTCCATTTTCCAGGGAGAATACTCAAGGGACTATATATAGGTAAAGACATTTGGTAGATGAAAATACTAAACACTCATGCTGAGAGTATGCAGTTGTACAGAAGAAGCAATCGAAAAATAGTACCTCAGCTTTTTGACTTGCAGTAAGCAATGATAGAAAAAAATTACTCTTGTACATATAGGCTAAATATATTAAAATTAACCACAGGACTATTCCTAGAATGTTTGGTAAAGAATATCTTTAAAAATTATCCTGATATAGAGTTTGAAGATCTAATTGGTTTGGATAACAGGCTATGCAAATGGATTATGCGCCCCACAAACGATTGGATGTAGTTTGTGACCAACTAATCTGTTGGTGATATCCTTCTTGATCTTGCTTCCAGGATTAGTAGGCGGTTTGGGGTGTACTGATCTGCGAATATTGGGGTGAAGATGCCGCAAATGTTTGAAGCGGTTCATGTTCAAGCTCCTGATTATAGTTGGACAGAATATAAGCCAATCCACTAGCAACTACTTTTTTTCTTTCTCTAATGATGCTTTGGAACAATATGGCGCATAAAACAGTAAAGCTGAAGATATTCGTAAAGCAGTTTACAAAACCCTTGTTGAACCGAAAAGTCTGTAATGTAACTCCTGATATTGGTGGTGGAGGGAACAACTTCAACATCACTCAAGCAGTTTGTGATAATATTTAATTAAATATAAATATCACTTTTTTAACTTGAAAAGGCTGTTTTATTACTGAACCAGCCTTTTTTTAATGTCCATAAAACTTTTAAAAAACCTTATCAGTACTGTACTTATCTTGACAATAATAAAACTGAAAGCCAAAACAAAAATCAAAGTTTTTAAATTTTACAATCCGTCACCGAAATTTATCTACTAACATTATTAGTATTGCGTCAATTACCCAGACACATAGTCCAAATGTATTACTTATGAATGGGATACTAATTATTGCAAGAATTGGTTTAATTAGAATATTATACTAATGAGACGTCCTGCCTACCAAAACCAGCACTCCAAAAATTCCTTGATTTCCAACTCCACTTAAAACTTTGCAGTAATGAAAAACAGAAACACTAATTAATAAGCCAGCCAGAAATCATATATTATATTATTTTAATTAAAATCAATCTGCCTTACGAGCCAACTTCAATTTTGTTTACTTTAAACAAAAAAAAGATGCATTTAGAATTTCGAGCCTTTCAAAACTTTCTCTAATCATTTTATGATCTCTTAATTAGCAAACAAGTTATTCCTTATAGAGCAAAACTGCTATATGAGGATATTGGACAATTGGGATCACAAAGCTTTACACTTGCTTTTATATGATATGCAATGAACTAGCAGATAATTAGAATTTTTTGAAACTGGAGTAAAGTTTGAGGAAACAACAACGGCGAATTTGGTATCAACAAAATTATAGAGGGAAAGAGATATAGGAAAGAAGATATTACTAACTCAGGAATTGAATTAGCTTTCCAACAATTTCCATCTTCAAACATACGCATTGAAAGCTCAAAATGCTTTTCTAACTATTAAATATAATATGGGTTATACCAGAGTGAGGTTGTACGTAGTAGAATGGCATTGACCAATTCAAATGGTACTTAAAAATGATTTTCCCTAGCTAATTCTTTTCTCTTATATGAAGTAATGGATAGCCTTCTTTAGATATTCACTCACTTTATTAGCCAATGAATTTATTTCTTCTGAGTTAACTCCCGACTTAGCTGATTCTTCTAAATTCCTTAATAATTTCAAACATTTCAAATAAGCCAACATATTGCAGTGTGGTTTTTAGTTATGTGTTTCACTTCCTAGTTTTGAAAGTTTTTTTCTCACTAGCGTGTGTTTTAATTAATGAAATCTTGTTCAGGGATATCTTCAAAATAAAGAGACTACGCATTTCCAATCATCAATCTCTTTATTCTCCACCAGTATATCTTCTAAGTTATGATAATCTATATTCAAAGTTCTTGACTAAATGTATTTTACCTTAAGTTTTTCAATATTAAAATAATAACAATTAAATGAGCAAGCCCTATTAAAATATAATTAAACACTACTGTATTACTCTAATTTTATTAATTAGATAACGTTGCTGAAAACAAGTTTGCGTAACAATCTAAGTAGTTTTTCACCCCTGTTAAATACTTACTAATTGTAACCAAATACTAATACACCATTTTAAAAAATAATGGTTTTCCAGTTTTTCATATATAAAGAGCACAGAGTTTTCGAAAGGACCTTTATATAACTAAAATTTTATTATAAAAAACAAGTAATCCACAAATTTTAATTCAAAGCTTAAGTCTTTTTAAACTCATTTATCAAGAATCTATCTCGTGATACTATTTTTTAACTATTTCTTTTAATAATTAAATTATTCGACTGTTACACTTTTTGCCAAATTTTCTTGGTTGATCACATCACAGCCCCTCTGTTAACAGCAACGTAAATAAGAAAGTAATTGTAATTGGATAACCACTTAATAAAGGAGATAGTACAATCCTTCAAGTCTTCGGGAATAGAGCAATTGAATCAGATATTTCTTACTTCTTATTTGACGTTGATGTTATTGAAATAAATTTCTGCTTCTACGGCTTACTCTTCTAAACCAAAAATAAAATTACTAACCATCTATACATTAGTATGTTTTGTTGAATGCAATTACACCACAGCTCATATCATCAAATCAAGCAATAGGACCATGTTTTTCCATTCAGCTGCGGGTATCCTTCTGCATGTATATAAGAAATCTCTTTAATTTAAGCGCCCCTCTAGTGCTACACGGAAAACTATAAGATCTACCTAGATAAGGAAATTCGGAGCATATGTGAAAGATCTGCTATTCTTTTTATTTCTTCACTTTTTGAGAGTAATCTCTTCAAACTTGCTGTTTGGTATTTTAAGAAAGGGCATTTATTATTCCTTGAATACTCTTTATCAATGGTTTTCTTATGTTGCGCTTAAGCTTAATCAGGCCATCAAGAATGAGAAACAGTAACCTGACTTGGTAAACGCTTTGGTAGAGGGCAAACCACCAATTTTTTCCGGACCTGCATGAAGTAAACATCCTCCAATCCCGTTTCTCTAGCGTATTGTAGAACCCACACTATTGAACTACTCCAATTACAGGCTAGCACCTTTTTCTTTGAGCTTCTCTAAGTGCTGCAAGGGTACTCGGCGGTCTCTCCCCTTTGGAAATTACATTAGTACATCGCCTTCATCAATATAGGATTCTTATACCGAAAACTCGGAGGCGTTTCAACTTCCAGATGTTTTGGCTAGCCACATCAAACAAGTATTCACCACTAAAGCTGAGTGCCGGCTTGTTCCCACATGCAGCGATATAATTCGTTTAGCTGCTATAATTTAATTTCCATTACTTTTGAAAGACCTCCTAAAGTATGATAACCATCTACAACATTTAGACGACCTCTTAAACTGTCGGAAATTGGTTTTTAGGTTGTTCAAAAAATTTCTCTTTCAGCATGGAAACGAATGGATATCCTACTTTTCTCAATTTCTTCCAACTGCTGCTAATTGCATGTACTTTCTTTTAGTAAGCTCAATGTCATTTGATTAATTAACCTGATAATTGTCTTTGTAATAATGGCAAGTTCACCATCGTCTAGATACACCATTTATCTGTGGTATTCAGCAACATGCAGAGCATCTGAAGCAATTAACATTTCTTCCTTTTTCCTACCCAATAATAAAGGGGAGCTTTTCTAGCAACTATAATTGAGTCTGGATTGTCTGAATGTAATATTGGCAAGACCATAAAGTTACCTCGAATTTGTGCTAAAGCAAGCTGAACTGCTTATACAGAACTCAATTTTGGATCTTTATCAATAAAACTTTCAATTAGTTTGCAACTATTTCTGTATCAGTTTCTGAATAAACAAGTATACCCGTCAACCTTCAAGCTTTTGTTTTGAGACGTTTATAATTTTCATAATTCCATTATGCACTAATGCTAGTTTACCTGAACGAGCTGGTATGCTGGGGTGCGAGTTTTATCATAGTTTCTTCCATGTGTAGCCCTGCGTGTATGACTATACCTATGGTCCCCAATTTCTGATTCGCTTACAAATTCTCTAGAAGGAACACTTTACCCTACATACTTTTAACGTTTAATGAACCATTTAAATAGTGCAAATTCAGCTGAATCATACCCCCGAATAATCCAAGTCGTTTTAAAACCCTTTAATAATGAATCTTTAGCTTGCTTATCTCCAATGTAACCCAACAATTCCACACATACTATCCACAATTTTTTTAATTTCAGAACATCCAAATAATGTTTTTTAAATTCAATAACTCCATTTAAAAAATCATCTAATTTTCTTCTATGCAACTTTGTTTTTTCAGATCCGTAAATCGAAGAATTTCAAATTCCATTAACATTAACTAAGACCAAGTCTTTGAATGCTCCCGCTAGGTATTTTAACGATACAGAACAAGTGGGAAAAATATCTAAATACTCAATTTACGGCAGGAATTATGAGGAATAACTTATCCTCTGTATTAATCACACCAAATAGACAATAGAACAGATTTGTTATTTGGGTAAATATAGATATCTACCTACTAGATTTTGGTAAACACTAATTAAAAGTTTAGCTAATGGGGAATGTTTAGTACAAAATGATGAAAAATCAATAGCTGCATAATATGGATGGTAACGCGATCTATTTTCAATGTCATATAACAAAGACTTTAGAGTTGAAATGAGTTGACTAAAGTCGAATAATAGTCCCCTAGAACAAAATCTATTTCGTTTTTCTGGGATTTTACAAGTTAAATGGAGAAGGGGATCTCTTCAGATCTTCAATTCTTACTATATCCAAATTGGGAGATTCTAGATTAAATAAAGATTCAATTTTCAGAAACGCTGAGAAATTTTCATCTCAGATAGTGCTAACATAGACCTGGATGTATTTTCATTGCAGATAATGGCCCAATTTTTTATTGGTGATAATTCTATCACTAATTGAAGCTGGCTCTATTGTTAAAAGGAACCTGTAGCAATTTATGTAAGGGCGCCACTATTAAAAATGAGAGCGAGAATTATGATCACTTACTATATTGGCCCTTTCTCTAAAGTTGCGGAGAAGTTTCAAACAGCAATTTTTCAAAAACTCATATTCTTAATAAAGCACACGACTGGGTTTGGTGGAAAATTCATTAATTGCCAATGGTGCAATTTCGTGGAATACTAAGTACTCAAATCTGAAAAATTAATTATGCAGAAGTGAAAGTTTTTGATTGGACTTCTAAAGTTGAATATGGAAAAAGGGATTTCCAATTTTTTGGGCAATTTTTGAGTCATTCTAAAGCACAGCTATAAATACGGTTCATAACACAGGCACAAACTGTGCGTGTTTCTCTAATATTTTTTCTCTAGGATTCCCTCCAAAGTAACATCCCTTCATTTCTATGGATGGGACACAAGAAATAAACTTAACGTCATGATTTTGAAAAAGCATTTCTGCAAATGACGAGCTATGAATGAAAAGAAAGGGAATGTAAGTTGGAAGGCGATAATTATATTGAAATGATGAAAGTTTCATTGGCTGAATCTAGTTAACTTTATTATTACTCCGGGTTTTAGATCACAGTATTAACAGAATATAATTTCATTTTTTTAAATCTGATATATCATAGTTTTAATACCAATCATTTTTTCAGGCTCATCATTTACTTCCTAATATTAATCTGCTTTGGCTAAATATATCCTTATGCTAACCGTCAGGTTTTTTTTTATTTCTAAATTCTGCATCAAATCTGGACTTTGTTTCAATTGCTTTTTTCAAGCTTTTCTTCTATTTCTGCTAAATCTCTGCTAGTAACCGAGTCCAGAATAACTATTCGTAACCATGCTGAAAACTGTTCTCTAGTTTATTTCCCATAAATTTCCAGCATCTGGTCATCCCATTCTAACATTGTCTGAATATCCCATTCCCATAATCCCATTAATCCCGTATTCAATGCCAAAGAATAATTTTTTGTCGGAGTTTTGTAATTCATAATTTTTGAATTCTCAGCATTTGCCCATTCATTATATTTGGCTTCGAATTGCAATTTTCTCATCTATATTCATTAATAGAACCCAACATTTCCTAATTGGATTATCTTCCAAATCCCAACTAGCCTGGCCAACACTTCAACATTTGTACCACCAGACTTATTTTCAATTCGTATCTCTATCTTATAACCTTACTTTAATCCTCGAGATGGTGCTTAAAACAGCGTTTCAACTTTTAATCGATCATCTGGATTGAACTAAATTGGTATAAACGTAGAGTAACCTAGCTGAAATTTTCAATAGGGTTCGTAGCCAAGTAAGAATATAAAATTTATCTGACCAACCACTAGTTCATCAGGAATATACCAATCCAAATACCGGCAATTAATTGCCTCTATTGAAAGATCAAATCGCTGAGTTGATTAAAATAATTTCCTTTTTGATTTCAGATAAATCACTGAATAGTTTCTTCTAATCTCTATTTTCTTGTTCATATTTTTCGAAAAGAGGTTTAAAAATATATTTGAACTCAAAAGTAAGCACAAAAAGAGAAAAAAAAGCTAAAGAATTTCTAAAATTAGATTTCTAGTTCTTATACCAAGACTCATAACTCGAAATGAATTTACAATCTCATCCATCTTCGATAAAAAAAATTCATTTCATTTTCTAAAACCATACGAAAAATGGAATTAACTAATTGAATTGAACTTCTGCATTAAGAATAGCAGTAGAAATTGGTAACTTTTGAACTGGACTTAGACTATTGAAGAGAACTTGATTTTCACTTTCTAAATATTGGCAGCCTAATATTTGGTCTCCTTTTTGGAGACCTTCAATGAACGATATCCCCATCCTAGTACCATGATTTTTTAACCTTTTTCGAGATCAAAAAGTTCCATCAATTTACTTGATATGCTTCCTTTTTAACTATTTCTGAACTTTATCATTCGTTGCCTCCCGCAAGATTAAATTAACGGTGCAATCGATTGCTTGTAACACTAAGTACGCTTTTGTAATCAAAAACTGATTAAATATGGTCAAAAACAACGACTGATAAATAATCCATAAAAAGGCCTTTCTGCTTCGTATCTTTTTTTTGCTCGTACCCCATTATCGTACTTAGATCTAAGTTTAAAATTGTAAGAGTAACATGGAGAAACAAAATCACTCAATAAAAAATTATAAAATTTCTTCCGGTAATCAGATAAGATCCCCCAATAGCGTTCTTTGTATCCCAGAAAATCAATAACTCCAGAAGCTTGTGAAGCATGAAGAAAACTGTTCATTGTTATCATTACCCACATGATATGAATCTCTGCCGGTTTTAAAGAAGATCATATCTCCCTAGTTTTAATTCCTGTTTTTTTTCTTACTGATTTCCCTCTTTCATTTGCTCTCTAGTGTTTCTTGGAAGCTCCACTCAAACATAATGCAGCAAAAAACAATTTGCATGAAATGAAGAACAATCGACCCCATTATAACCCGTTCCTCCAAAGAACATAAGGGACTCCTTCCCCAATCTTTTATACGCAATCTATGCGATGAAATGTCCTCTTTTTTCCTCTTTGAAGATTAGTTGTAATACTTGTTGATGGTACGGTTGCAGTTGAAATGCATTACAGGCGTAGGATTAATCTTCCTTCCTTCGTTCTTCCAGGGTAATAGTTCCTCTTTTTTACCCATAACCGCATGAATGAAAGTAGAATAATTAATGGAGATAATATGAATAGGTTTAATATTCAATTATTTTGGTTTCTGAAAAAATAAAGCAGGTAATTGCCTATTTTTCAAAAGTAATTCTTTTAAATGTTAGTTGAATTGAGAAAAATAAAGAATGAACCTACTTAATTAATATAGATAACGTTGCAACATTACGAAATGCACGAGGAAGAAGGATACCCAAACCCAGCTGAAGCTGGCACACTATGTGAAAGATCCAGGTCAGATGGAAATGCGTTTTTCATTTAAGAAGGTGATCGAAGACATATCAAGGATTTTGATGTTGAAGCTTAAAAAAAAACTGTTAAAGGCAACGCTTGTTTTGAGATGGCAGCTTCTAATGAAATGCTAAGCATATAAAATCTACAAACCCTGATTTATGTCTCCTAGTACCTGAAGGGCGAGAAGAATTAACAACAGAAGGCGGGTTAAAATAGGAAGTCAGTTTTTCAGGATTTTAAAGGAACGGGTTTTCCCTTCATTCGTGAAACGAAATTGAGATTTCAACTTTTTCTTGACCCTAACCCAGAGATATAAATTTTGGCATTTTGGAGCTAGGAAGTGACGCAATTGGAACTCCATACAGGACATTTGCGAATACAACATCGGATAAGGAAAGAATTCCATGAGCTTAACGATTGAAAACAAGCAGCTAATCAAATTCATTGAGTGGGAATGAAAGTAATGCTGGTCTGGAATTAAACTTAGAAATCTTTCCAGTTTTTTTTTAGATGTAGTACCAACACTAAATGAAATAAGTATTTGGACACGGCTTTGATTAAGTAAATCGCTATTCTGGGGTCTGCCAAAAACAGTAAAAAGCATATCTAGAAATCAATGAGATCTACAAGGATGTAAAGTGGAGTAAAGAAGAATAAAGCATAAATCTGGTTATGTAGGCGATTGTTGGAAAGCCTAATGCCGGGTAAAATCAACTCTAATCGAATCAGATATTAGGACTAAGCTTTCCATAAACAACCCATAAAGCTCAATAACATACTCGGCCATCAAAATTGTTGGGATTCATCTGAAGATAAATAGCTCAGAATCATTTTTTGATACTCCAGGGATTATTAATCCAACATATGAGCTTCAAAAAGCGATGATGCGATTTGTTGAGCAAGCTGAAAATAGATGCTGACATCATCCCTTTTTATTTGTTGAAAGTTTCGGAAATTAATATCCAGATTATGCTTTGATGAATTAAGAAGGTTAAAAAACAAGTTGTATTATCACAATAAAGTTGACACGGAGGAGCAAAAGTAGTACAACATTTAATGAATACCTAAATTCTAGATTTAAATTTACAATACAATTTTTGTTTCAGCATTAGAATGGTCAAGGAGTAAAAGGCTTAGAGAAACATTGGTAAAATTGCACTACCTGAAGGCCCTCCCATTTATCCAAAAGACGAACTAAGTGAAACACCCATTTCCGCTTTTTTGCTTCAGAATTGATTCGAAGAGCAAATTTCTACAACTATCATGAAGAACTTGCGTATTCAGCAACTGTTGAAAGTAATTTCAATATGAAGAACGTAACAGACATGGATTACATTAATGCAGAGATTATGTTAAACCGGATGTCGCAAAAATAGGGGTATGATTAATTGTAAAGGTGGAAAAGCTATTAACAAAAAGCTAGGAACAGAATAGAAAATCTATGAGAGTTTGTTGATCGTAAAGTCTTTTTAGATTTACATGTAAAGGTTCGTGATAAATGGAAGAAGATAACCAAATATGGTTAAGACTTTCGGTTACTGATTTTACATTTTTTGTTCTACCATTTTTTTAGCTTTTTACTCATATTCAAACTCTCTACTAAACTTAATTAATGAGTGATTATGAGTTCAAAAAATGTTTCTCATTTAATACTGCTTTAAAAATATTGTATCTATTTTCAACCGCTTTTTCTCGGGATTCTATTAGTCTCGATTTCTACATCCCAGCAATTTCTCCAGATGCCTCAAACTATTATTTCTCCTATGATAGTGATCTTTGGAAAGTCTCAGTAGATGAGGGAACAGAGCAATAGACAACAGGAATGGGTGGCATGAGTCGCGGCTAGTATTTCACCAATGGAAAATGGTTGCTTTTACTTCGAATCAAATGGCAATAACGATGTATATCTCATGCCGTTAACAGGTGGGGAAATTAAACAATCTAACTTTTCACAAAGCTGGACCGATCAAGCGAATCATGGAGTTGGAATCAGAAATAATTTATTTCTCATCTGGTAGATATAATCGAATTAGTTCGTATTCCAATCCCAATTACTGGTGGTACTCCAAACCGTCCTATTTGGAACATTATCATAATAATGTCCAATAATTTGATTTGAACATCCTTCTAGCAATGTATTCTACTTTAATGAGTCTTGGGAGAGTTTCAATTTTCCTCAAAGAAAAGGAATAGATAAAAGGTTCATTTAATCCTGATTATTAAATCATACAATACTGATTCAAAAACATTCACCCATACTAACTGGGAAGGTAAAGGACAATTTGGCCAAACCATTAGTGAAAATGGATCTTTGTATTTTTATATCAGAATGAAATTTAATGAGAATACAATCTCTATACTTTAGAAAATGTAAGCCTAAACATACTAACTTCATTTATAAACTCAGTAAAATATCCAAAAGTTTAGTGCCAACGGAGAGGTTATTGTATTTGAAAAGGATTACCAATTATTCACTTAGAGTAAGTAATCTGGAACACTCAAATGGTTCCTATTTCAATTTTTTCAGAAAAATACATTAGCTCAAAGTCAGGTTTTCGATATAACCGGTAACATAACATGTAGACGTTTCCCGGTTGATGGAAAAAGATGGCCTTTTCTACGCGTGAGCTTTTTGTTTTTGATATCGATGGAAAATATATCCGTCAAATTGAGACTTCTTCAAAAGGGTAAGAGTACTCGAGTAAAATGGTTGAGTGTAATAAAACGCTTCTTTATCAGACTGTTTTGATGGATATCAAAAATATATTCACAATCGCTGCAGATGGATCGAAAAAAGAAATAAAACGCACATAATGAACAATCAGAATAACAGGGATATTGAAAGTAAATTCAAGACCGTACGAAGGTAATTTAATCATAGCGGAAGAGAAGAGTTTAAAAATGATGAATTTGAATCCCTTAAAAGTGAAATCGTTGTAGAAGACGAATTCTTCTGGGGAATTTCAAAATACTCAAGCCTATTTCTCCCCCAATGAATGAATATTCTTCTCTATAATGCCAAAAGGGATTTCGAACAAGACATCTTTATTTATCATATCGAAAGCAAAGAAATTCTGAACTAAACAAAAACAGGAGTTTCTGAACTTGCGCCATATTGGTCTCCAGATGGGAAAAATATATTTTATTATTCAACAACTCAAACTAGTCCTACCTATCCAAGAGGATCTGGAATTTCTGCATGTTTTTTAGGCTTGCTTTAGATCGCTTTGAAAGAACTTTCAAGTCCTGATAATTTGAGGAGCTTTTTTGATGAGGATGAAGATGCTGAAGGATTCGAAAAAGAATGAGGGAGAGAAGTTAGATATAACTATCAACCACAGACCGAATAATGGACGTGCTGAAGCTGTGGGTGAAAACGTTTTTGGAATCAGTTTGGTAAGTGTGGTGCTCCAAGATGGCGATAAACGAATGGTACTTTATAACAAGTAATCATGAGAAGGAAATTCCGCACTATATGTACGACCTACCAACTTTTGAAAGATTAAAAACTTCAAAAATCGACGGAATTAATCAGGTTAGTTTTATAAGTGTTCAAATGAAAAGCAATATGCGAATTAGTGTGGGCTCTATTTAAAAAATGATGCTAGTTCAGCCAAGGCAACGAAAAATTGAAACAGAAATTCATTCCAAAGAAACTTCAAGATGAAATTCTACTCAAATGTTTTTGAAGAGTTCTGGCGATATGGAAGAAAATTTTTATAACGAACACATTCCAGGCATAGTTGGGAAAAATAAGAGATCAATACCGAACTTATCCTTCCTTCTCTACCACCCGAAGAGATCTGCCGAAGAAGAATAATGACATGCTTGGGGAGCTACAATTCTTTCCTCATCTGCTCACTTCTAATGATCTGAGAAAACGAATTCCTATTCTATCTGTCTCACTATCCTCAGGATTAATATCCAGTGCGAAAATAACCCCTATTCTGTTTCTTCAATTGTTAAAAGAGTCCGCTCGATGTTTACTGGGGAAAGATGTGAAAATTGGAGACGAGTTGGTTGCTGTAATAGAATTTCAAATCGATAGAAACTGAATCGTGAATTATACTTTTCTTCCCTGAAAATGCAAGAAGAATCTTTGTTAACATTCAAAAGAGCGAACAGGCTATACAATTGATGTAAATATTCATCCAGTTTTCTTAATTTCTCTACTAGAACAGGGCTTTAATTGATGAGTGGGGTTGATTTTAATCAACACGATGGTTGATAAAGAGACAAACGAAAAAGTCGCTTATGTGCATATGAAAAATACTGGGTGTGGCGAATTCAAAATTCTTATCGAAATGACATCAGAAGCTATAACCGTGAATGCTCTTATTCTAGATTTAAGATATAATACAGGTGAAATGTTTCATGATGAGTTTTCAGTTTTTATCGCAACGAAAATATGCGCAATGGAAATATCGAGAGGTAAATGAACTGGACAATCAAATTTTAATCCGGCTGATAAGCCCTATATTCTATTGATAAATGAAAATTTTAAGTGATGCAGAAGTTACCGCTTGCTGGGTTTAAAGAGCTAAAACTTGGTACCCCTGTTGTTTGGTACAGAAACACTAATCGTGGATTATATCACGTCGGGTAAAAGCTTAATCGATGGTTCAATTTTATCGTTTACCTAAAGTAGGAGTTTATGGACTTGATGGCTCCAACTTAGAATAAGACAGGAAGTTGCTCCTGATTATTGAAGTCACAACAATTTTAAAGACCGATTAACTGGTAATGACCTCATTAACTAGAGCAATAGAATTAATACGAGAACAATTAAACGAATTAATCGTTTTAAACTCGCTTCAATGCTTTAATTGGAGCAAGTTTAAATAATGAAGGTATGGAATAGTAGTCTCACTCTCTCAAAAATGGTGGTACAACAATTACTTATAAATTCTTTAATAAAAATCTATACTCGGTATTGCCAATGCTTAATAATATTCTCCTACAGCTTTAGGTATGAAATTTTCAAACCAACATATCTCTTTTACGGCCGCATACTGTTGTAAATGTGTATGTGCTTAATGTGCATCATGATAAAGGGCAAGATATAACATTTTAAAAACAATAAGCCCCTTTTGAATGCAATAATCGAAGGGCTTTTTTTGTTGGAATAAATTACATCGTTTCTTTAAAATCTATTGCATTCTCATTAAGAAAGGTGGAGGGATCAGGTCCTACGAAGCGCTTGGGCAACCGTCTCAACAAAAAGTTGAGAAAGGTGCTACATCCTGCTCAACGTACTATTAAGCCGTCGTTGGGGAAAAATGAGTTCGAAAGCTATTGGTATAAAAGCCTTGTTTCGAATTCATTTTTGAAACAAGGCTTTTCGTTTTAAACAAAAAATAGAACCCTCACTCAAAATTTACAAACCAATGAGCAACGAATTAAAAGATCGCAAACGAAATTTGGAAAACCTGCAATTACACGTAAAACAGGCCCACAACCTGATCCACTTACTGTTTCAAGAGCGGTTCCCTATTTACCAACTACTTCATTTTAATTTCCATGATTCCGATCATGCTGCAAATCTTTTTGCGCTTTCGAGAGTTTGGAAAATATTTACAACTCGAATCATGAAATCCTACGACCGATGTGTTCCGAACAACGAATTGCGCTCTAAGAAGGTGGTGTTTGCCTGCGTTCGCTACAGCCTCTGGACAAGCCGCACAGTTCTTAAGCAAATCTCAAACCTTGCCCCAAACAAGGTGTAATAATTATCTCTACTCAAAAATTTATATGGACGGTACTTAATAATCAGTTCAAAGTTACTCTTCCGCGTTTAAGGAATTCGAATGTTTCGCTTTGGCAGATGAAGATACCGTTGAAAGAATTCCGAAAACTGATTGATGATAACACAAAGTTTATATGTAGAATCCATTGGAAATCCACGAGGTACGTAGCCGACTTTTGAAGGACTCAGCAAAGCCTTGGTGATAAATATGGAATTGCACTATTGTTGATAATACCTTTGGAGCAGGTGGTGCATTGGTTCAACCAATAAACATGGTGCAAATGTGGTTAACTTCTTCAGCAACAAATGGATTGGAGGTTCACTGGAACTTCGTATAGGTGGTGTAATTGTGGATGGCGAAATTCAACTGGGGTAATGTCGATATCCATTATTCTCTGAACCTTCAACCGGATACGCATGGCTTAAAATTTCTGGAAGTTTTTGGATCCGATGGACCTTTTGGAAATATCGCTTTTGCATTCGCGGCTCGCTGTTGAGGGTCTTCGAGATTTGGGGTCGTCTCAATTCTCCGTTCAATAGCTTTTTTACTACTTCAAGAGTTTGAAACTTGTCGCTACGAGTTGAACCGACATAATGAAAATGCACTCAATTAGCTGAATGGCTAAAAGAAACAAGAAAGCCGTTGACTGGTAAACTTTGACAGGACTTCCAGAGCATGACTTACCACGAAAGAGCAAGAATATTTAAAATCAGGCCCACTTTGGGTCTGTATTAACTTTTGGTGTAAAGGTGGCTACGATAGTGCAAAAAACATCTCTCATAATGTAAAGCTAAGCAAGTCATTTTAGCGAATGTTCGAGAAATGCTAAACACTCGTTAATTCAACCTGCCCTTCACCACTCATCAGCAGCTTTCCTCGAAAGTGAGAAATCATCAAGTGGTGTAAAGGCAGCTTTGATACGTGTCTCGGTAGGAATCGCGCACATTTGATGACATCAAGGAAGACTTTGGTGAATGCTTTTGCCACAATGGAGAAAGTAGCATAAGTTAAAATGATTTGGTTTCATACTGAGGGATAGGCCAAGTACTAAATACAGTTTAATAATCTTATAGATCTTTAGGAAGTAACACTCAGATGACTTTTATATATTGAATAATCCAAGAAAAATATAAAAACTCACATGGACCCAATTTGAGTCATGAATGACTATTTAATTGAGCGAATTAGATACATATTTTAATACTACATTTACTACCTGAGTCAGGTTGAACCTCGAGAATCCAGAAGTAGCTATCATCTTGGGGAAATCTCAATAAGAGAAAAAATAATCGTAGTTTTAGGTGATCACGGCTTTAACTGGAAATTCCCCCTACCTTGAAGAATTGGTTCTCCTGATTTTTTTTGATTCTTCAAGTCCATTTGATTTAGAGAAGGATTTTGTATTTGCATGAAATTTCCAGGAAGTTGCTATGGATGCTGTTGGCCCATGGTCAATAAATCCAAATAGCGGGAAGCTTACCAAGGAGACTTCCCAATCTTTACCATCCGAGATATAGTTCGATTCAGCAACTATTCTGAATGAACTTGACGATTTACAGAAGTCAGGCTCGTTCTTGGAGGTTCCATGGTGGAATGGTTGCCTTGAAATTTGCCATAATGGATGATCGTATTCGAAATCTTGTATGGTAGCCCATGGGAAAATCACATTCACCTTGGCTATTGGAATAAGTGAAACCCAGCGAACAAGCATTAATGCCGACCCAATTTGGAATGGTGGAATTTTTATGAAGCATGATATCCACCTAAGAATGGACTTTCAGTGCACGTGCAATGGCCTATGCTTACCTATCGTACGCCCTCAAACTGACCAAGAAAAATTCCAACGGAAATGTAATTTTTTTTTCCCCAGGTAAAAAAAACATCTTTGAAGTAGAATCATATCTACAATATCAGGACTTGAAATTAGTAGAACGTTTTCCGGATGCATTTAACCTTACGATCGCAATGACGCGTCTAGTGGATACTCATACATGAATTTCTAGAGATAGAGAATACATTTGAAGAAGTTCTTTGGCAAACTTAAAACCCTTGTTTTGGTAATTGGGATGAATCAGACCTAACTATATCCAACCTACGAACAAAAAGAACTCGCTGATCTTATACCAAAGCAATATATAAGGAAAATCAACTCGATCTATGGTCATGATGCTTCTTGAATTGAGTTTTGACAGATCAATGAGGCTTTGGAGAGTTTTTTAAACTAGCAATATTTTTTTTAAAACTTGTTTTATAATACAAAAAAACTGAATGTTATTTTTTTCCTAAAAATTGTATTGTTTGTAATCAAATAAAAACCTTTATTATGTTTCATGAAAACTTCTATTCGTTTCCTGAAATGCCTGAAACTTGTTGGACAATGGACCAAGGAAAATCCAACGTAGGTGGCTATAAGCTCTATTTTTCCTCCAATTAAGGTCTACTTATACAGTTTTTGCTGCTATGTTACCTGAAGAGTGGGAATAAAAACTAATTGACCTGAATGTTGAAAACGCCCTCAATGAACAAATACATTGAAGAAGCTGATTTTAAAATTTTTTGTCGGTGGGAATGAAATGTTCAAGAAGTTTCCCGATGAGAGAATAATTCACCGTGTAAGAAAAGTTTGATAAAAACCTGGTTTGTGGACGGGCGTCCTTTATTAATTCATGAATATGAACGGCTTTCCTGAAATTTGACTATCTCATCTTGAACGAGCAGGGAAATCACACTTCAATTATGTTCATTACTCTTTGATGAATTTGGAAAAAGGAACTCTAAAAAAGAGTAATATAAAACGGATGATTTGCACAATGTGCATCGAACTCCCATTCCTCTATGGCATTTAGCAAAGATTGGAATAAATATGCGGCGGGAATAATTCAGTATTCCCTCGGGGATGTCCTTATATGTGTGACTTTTTTGTGATGTAAAACCTCCTTAATTTGGAAGAAGACCCAGAACCAAAACAGCTGATCAATAATCAGAGAGCTTGAAAGCTACCGATATCGATCGTTTCGGTAAAACATATTCTTCTGCTGGACGACAACCTCACTCGGAAAATAATCCAGAGTAAAGCAAGATTTACTGGTCCTACACTCAAAGAGTGGCAGGAAATACGAAAGGAAAGAAAAACAAGTAAAAGCTTATGGTCTTCACCAACTCAATGACAATTACTCCTGCTCGATGCAGGCTGAATCAAAATGTTGAAGCGAGGGATTTTGGAAACTGGTGGTTTTAATGGATTAGAAACTCCTGAATGAGAAAACTAGCATCTACTATGCCGCCGTAAAACAAACAAAATACAAGTTAAACAAAGCGCC
>Ga0163217_1005913_pt1 | contig 18455 bp, 26 predicted proteins | sample SynspAceP_FD_185933 | JGI IMG/M metagenome (GOLD analysis project Ga0163217, IMG submission 185933) | Saline lake microbial communities from Ace Lake in Antarctica - Synechococcus sp. Ace-P (PacBio error correction) | ecosystem: Environmental > Aquatic > Non-marine Saline and Alkaline > Saline ...
CCCCACAAAGAAAAAAGGAGGGAGAATTTTCATTCTGGGAAAAAAAAACCCCTGTTTTTCCAAAAACCATCAAAAAAAATCGGATCCCGTCCGCGATGCCGGGGCCTGGGGGTGTTGTTGATGGGCTCGGCTTTTGCGGGCTGGACGAACGGTTTTTGATCCTGGCCCCGGTCGATATACGGGTCGTCCCCTTGGGCTTCCCCCTTTACATCTTGTTCTGCTCCCTTTTGCGGCCCTCAGTGTCGGGCGGTTTTGCTGGAACGCAAACGGGGCGATTTATGGCAGCGGCAGCGGCCCCTGTTGGGGTACTGACAATTCGGTTTTTCATCATTGCTGTGCTGATCGGGCCCGCCCTTGGCCGCGACGGATCCAGAGGCGATCGCATGGGCATCGACAAGGCGCTTGGGCTGCAAAATCGGCGATACGCTGGCGCTTGTTCTGTCGCTCGCGGGGATCGCGCAACTGGCGCTTGGTCTGGTGGGCGGCGAAAACGCGCAGGTTTCCACGCTGGGCTTCAGCCGCCGCCCCGCGCCTGGAACACCCGAACTTAAACGGCTCGCAATCATCGCCGCACCCGCAGCTTGGCGGCGGGGTTCATGCTAGATCAACCTGCTGTGGGCCGTCAGGTCGCAAGCTTTACGAAGGCGCTGTGGCGTGGCCTTCAACTATGAGACCGGCTCTACCAGCTGCCCTTGGGCGTGGTTGGGATTGCGATTGCGTGGTTATTGGCTGCCCACTTGTCGCGCCGGCTCAAGGCGGGGGACGAACAGGGATCGCAAGCCCGCCAAGAAATCCAGCGCGCTGCCGGAAGTTGGGGTCAGCTGGCGTTTGACGCTCCCCTCTGCCGTTGCGCTGGATGGTGAATGCCGTTCACGCTGGCACCGGTGCTGTTCCAAGCGGGCAACAAAACCACGGATGACGCGGCTGCGATTGCCATTGCCGTGGCGATCTATTGGGGGCCCCCCCTTTGGGGGGGGGCCTGCCTGCCCTTCGTTCTGCAAAAAAATTCCCTGCAACCACTGTATTAATTGCCCCGCAAGACACCGCCGCCCGTTTTTACTCTTGCTGTGGGTGGCGATGGTGGTGACGTGGTGTGGCCGTCGGTCTCATGCCCGTCAATCGCTGGATCGCCCCTGCCATCGCGACGACACTGGCAGGGTGGGGCGATGTTTGGCTGCTGGCCTATGGCGCAACGCGGCTTCGGGCTGGCCGCAAAATTCGACGCGCCGGTTCCCATAGACGTATCTGGGCGAATCATGGCAGCTTCGGCTGTCATGGCGGCGGCACAATGTTGGATCCGGCAAATCTGGCGCGGCCAGCCATGATCGCCGACCCTGGTGCGCGGTATTGCCCCTATTGATACTGATCGCCTCGCCGCATCAGCTATTTCGGCACAGGCCAAACTGATGGCGCATTCAAGCTCGGCGAAATTCCAAAACGCGCCTCAACGCGGCTGACCCAGCTACTTCAAATGGACGTAAAATCCGGGGGTTCAGGGGGCTGGCCCCTTTCCGCCCCTTCCGCATGCCTTAACGGTGCCGGATACCGGTCCCGCAGCTTTGCCCCATTTCGGCCGGCGCAAAGACAAGCAAAGGCAAAGCCGCAGACAAAGCCCAAAAAGCTCTGCAGCCACTGCGTGCCCGCGGTCAAGAAACACGCCCAGATCAGCTGCTAGCCCATCAGCACGGCCAATACAGTGAAAACGCGCGATATTGCTGTTCCCCTTGCCCCCCGCAGCTTTGCGCCACATGACAAGGAATATGCCACCAATCAGCCATAGACGACGGTTAGGCCCCGACCAACCAGACCGGATCATCAGCCACCAGCGCATAAAGCACGGCCAAAGATGCCCGACGACAAAGAATCGCCAGAAACGCCCCTGCCCATTGGCCTCGGCCAACATCTTGCCAAGCGCCAGCAGCAGCACGCCAGGCAAGATCGCAATGGGTGAACCCCAGATGGATGAAACTGTAGCTGGACACGCGCGACAGTTCGCGCAGGGGAATTGCACATTCGCAACATCCAGTCGAAACATCGCCCGAGAACCGTAGTCGCGGATCAACGCCAGACGCCCAGCCACCGCGCAGGGCCGCCGACGATTCCAGGGCCTCGGCCAACGACAGCAGATCTCTATCCACCGCCAGCGCCCAGAAAAAGGCAGGCGTTAGGTTTGCAGGCATCGGGTTCACGGGGGGGTGAAAATCTGGGTCTTTCCATAGGGCTCCTTGACGGGCGGTGCGCATGGGTAAGTGCCCATCCTTGGCGTAGTTTCCAGCCTTATCGGAGCATCCAATGACCGACACCACTTTCACCCGGTGTGTTTCCGGATCTCCAGCGTCCGGGCGATTTGGCATCTTGGAACTAAATATGGCTAACTGGGCGGCTAAAAAACGTTTTCGCCGATTGCGCAGACCGCAGGGGGTTCAGTCGATCTTACTGCACTGGTCCGATATGCATGCGATCACCGTCTGGCAGAATCCGGCGGACCTCGAAAAGAGCACCGCGAGCTTTGCGCCGGTTTCATCGCGTCGGGCATCGACCCCAATAAATCCATCCTGAATCAAGACCAAAGCCAGGTTGCCAGAGCACGCGCAGTTTGGACGTGGATCTTTAACTGCGTGGCGCGCATGGCTGGATGGGGCGCATGACCGCGTGGAAAGACAAGGCCGGCAAGACGCCGAGGCCGCCTCGCTGGGGTTGCTCGCCTATCCAGCGCTGGATGGCCGCCGACTCCTGATCTTCAGCGACCCATGTGCCTGTTGCGAGGATCAGAACAGCAACTTCCTTGAACTAACGCGCGATTTGCAGCCCGAAGTTTCAACGCATGACTACGGGGTCGATTTCTTCCGCTGACCGAACGGTTATCGAAGGGAGCCGCAACCGCGCGTCATGTCCCTGCGCGACGGGTCCAAGAAGAATTGTCGAAATCCGACCCCTCGGATGCAGCCGCATCAACCTGACCGACGATACGCGATACGATTGCCAAGAAATCCGCAAGCAAGACCGATGCGGATGCACTCCCCTTCCGAAGTCGACGGCCAAGGACCGCCGGAGGCAACGCAATCTGGGTGACATCTTTTGCCGCTGAAGACCAGAGCGTTTGAACAGGTATCTGGCCGAGTGGGCGGTCAGCATTTGGGCACATTCAGCCCGCGCTGGCCGAACTGGGCGTATCGAAATGGGCTCGATCACCCAGGAAATGTTCCGCGGCCTGATGGCCGACCAGAGCGAGATTCGACGCGCATCCTCGCCCAACAGGCGCGACGCAAGCACGCGAGATCACTTGGCACCGATCCTCAAGAAAACCTACGAGTCGTGGGCTGGTAGGCTGAAAACGCGGGGGCGGACCCTACCCCCCTAAGCCATCGCCCCTCTGATTAGGGCAGCCGGCTTGCGCCCCTGCCCTTCAACACTTTTCCCAAATAGCTCATCCCCGCCACCGACCACGGGCTGGCGGCCCCGCTGCCCATGGAACAATCCTTTGGCGTTGGGCCAGCTTTGACGCCGAAACCTCGGGGGACACTCAATGGACGACCGGCTTTCATGGATGAACGTGCTATTTGGACGCGGGCGGCAACAATGATGCTTTACATGCTGTGGCGGCTTGGTGGCAGCTCTGGCGCGGGGTGGCCTGCCTGCGAAAACCCCGAAAACCAAACGCCGCTGCGCAACCTGAATGGAAATTGAGGGCTGATGGCAGAAGCTGGACGTGCGTAGCGCGCCGCTTGCACCCGCGAAGAACTTGCTGCGTTGTCTCCTGCGCTATCTCGACGACTTTCAACGTCTATGCCGACGCGGGCGGCGGAGAGCTGGGCTGCGCACAAGGTGGACCTTTTGGCCGCCGGTGGGTTCGAGATCGCGGCGCTCTCGGCAAGGGCTGTCCGTCGCCGCGGTAGAGGCCAGTCGCAAGGGCGATCTGGCCAATGCTTGCGCTCAGCCGTCCCCCCGGACACCATGCGGCTGGGCCTGATTTCCCAACGGGTTTTCTGTTTTGCTGGCCATATCGCATCGCGAAGAGCGCAAAAAGCCCAAGGGCTGTGGGCGCGTGTTGCGTTCTGGATTGGGACGTACATCACGGCAACGGCACGGGAAGCCCGATTTTCTATGACCGCGACGAAGTGTTGCTGACGATCTCCTGCCATCAGGAAGGCAACTACCCGCTTGATAACGGGCGCGTTAGCGGATCGGGGCGAACGGGGCCGGACGGGTTACATTAACATCAACCCTTCCGCTGCATGCGGGGTCGGGCCATACCGCCTATCTGCATGCGTTAGAACCACGTCCGATTCCGCGCTCGAGGCATTCGCGCCCGACATGATCCCTCGTCGCCTGCGCTTTGACGCCTCTATCGTCGATCCTCTGGCGCGGTGCAGGCCACAGCCGAAACGTTGCCGATATGACCCCATCGTATCAAGCTGCGGCGACAAAAACTTTTGTTGGCGGCAAGCTGGTGCTCGTCCACCGAGGGCGGCTATTCAGTTAGGCTATGTCCCCTTCTGTGGCCACGCCACAATCGCAGCCTCGCAGACAGTGGACATCACAGCGCCAGATCCCATGCGAAGACAACTTTCGCATCCGCCAAGCCCAGTCCCAAATTCGACGCGTTCCTGCGCGCGTCATTGACGCGATGGCGCAAGAGCTGAATCTATAAGAGAGACTCCCAATGCGACACCAAATCCCGACGCGCTTTGCATTTCCTGCAAACCCGCCGTTTCGGCCTGCAAGACGCTGACCACATTCAGTTCGACGCGAACACCGCTGACCGAGCTGCTGGCCGTCGCCTCGCGTGCGCCAGATCACGGATGCTTGAACATATGGCGTTTTATCGTGTCGACAAGCCCGCGATGGCGCGTCCTAGCGACATGCCGAGCGCGCGGCAACCGCCTTGGGCGCTCGATGCGGAACAGATCCAGAAAGGTAGCGGCCAGTTTTGGATCAGGGCAATCTGGGCGGGTGGTTGTGGTCGAGGTGCAAAAGCCGTCGCCAAGATACCGCCGCTGAACAGACCTATGCCGTGGGCGGGGTCCTGTCTGTCGCTGGTCAAGCGCCGGCTCGCATCGGGCTGGGGCGCGAACTGGCTGAGCGTTGGGCAGCCATGATCGTGGCTTCATGACCGAGGCTTTTCGCGCTCGCGGAACAAATGAACGGCAATCGCGGGCATCATCCATATCGGCACCGGGAAACCCCGCACCCGAACGCGGGCGCCCCGACATCGCGGGCGAATCACAATGGCAATAGCACAGATTTTTCGCGCCTTCGGGCTGGCGGTTAGGCAAAGTCGGCCCCCCGGGGGGAAAAATCCAGCCCTTTCGCCGCGTCCTGCTGCTGGGTGTCCGGATTGGCGCTACTGTTGCTGGTCGGCGCGTCTGCGGGCTTTGTCTGGCTGATCGACTGGCTGACCGGAGAAGACAATTGGCTGCCGTTCTGGGCGAGGTGTCTGGCTGGAGACGATTTGTTTCAGCTGGGGTGCTGCGCTGTTGCTGATGGTGCTGTGTGTCCTGATGGTGCCGTCGCCTAGGCGAATCACATCAATGTTTTCTGGATGATGTGTGGCCGATGCCGTCGAGCCGAACATTACCGCCCAATCTGCCGCCCGCACGCATGTGCCCTTTGGCGATGCGCTGCGCGATACGGTAACCTTTATGGGGGTGTTGAATCGGTGTGAACATCGTGGCGCTGGTGCTTTACCTGAATGTTCGCCCCTTCGGCTTGATCTTCTGGAGCGTGAACGGCTTTCTGCTGGGGCGCGAATATTTCACGCCTTGCCGGTCCGACGGGTGGGCCCGGACCGAAGCAAAGCGTCTGCGCAAGCAAACATGGGCTTACGATCTGGGCCGCGGTTTTTCCTGATGGCGATTCCCTTGTCCGTGCCGCTGTTGAACCTTGTGAATTCCGATCTAGGTGCTGCGAACTTTACCATTTGTTCCAGCCAATTGGCGTCGGGCCCCGGTGCAACAGACGTTCTACAATCGGCCACGGGTAAAACCAACCGACAGATGATCCTCGCGATGATCGCCCAGAGAATGAGCGAGATACTGTGGTCCCACAGGGCTTTTTCTGTGAGTGGTGAATGTTCGGGGGCCTGCAATGGGTGCCATCGAGCATCTGCCCCAGAATCCCTTGTGTTGCACCCGCACCGGCAGCAGGATCATAAAGAGCCATCGACCAGATCAGGTGACAGAGACGATGCCTGAACATGACGGCATGGATTACACCTGCTCCAGCTCGACCATGTCGCGCCGTTAAAGTCTTTGGGGTGGCAGGATGATCACCCGGCTTGCCGTGGGCACCGATCTTCGGGCTCTCCGTTGCCCCAGAAACGCGCGCGCTCGCTTTCTGTCCGACGGTTCCGCGCGGCGATGATGTCGTCCACCTTCGTAGCCAGATGTGGTGGATACACCCGCAGGGTTTCTTTCCAAAAACCCGTTGATACGGGCTGTCTCGCCCAGCGGGTACAGCATTCGAATCTTGGTGTTGGCAAGTTCGAATAATAGATCACCGTGACCGGCCGTGGTCGGCTCGTCCTGCGCGGGGACGACAATTCCGCCGCCAAAGCGTTTGCGGGTACTGATTCCGCCCGCGCCTCAAGGTCGGCGGCACGGCGATGGCTACGTGGTTTTGGCCGACGCTCATCAAATTCTTCTTCCTCAAAAAACCATTTGATCCGTTATGGCTGCTGAAGCCGCAGAGCAATGCGTCACGTTAACACCGTATTAGCGAAAGCGCGCCCTACCTTAGATCACCCTAAGGCTAAACGGAGGAATCATGGATACGCTTGACATCAGGCCCAAAGCCCTGCCGCCCCCATCGCCCGACGCCCCGCTTTTGGGCTCCGGCGCTGGTGAATAGAGGACAGCCGCTTTGCTGCGAAGCGATGCGGCTGCTGTTGGCTTGCGATCCGGCGCACGGATCAGGCGGGCTGACAGTCTACGCCGCGCGCGCGCATCTGCAGGTCTATCGCCCGTCTATCGTGAATTGCCGTATCTGGGGCTTGCCCGACGGAAACGGCATTGATCTAATTGCAGAACTGGGCGCCGCGCGCAGCCGCCGCGTTGATGCCTGCTGGCCATTTTCGGGCGACTCCCATCTGGCCAGCGGATGCGCTGGCCGCTGGGGCGGACCGGTTTCATGAGCAAACCGTTGCAATCGCTGTCGCAAGTTTACCAAGTGTGTTGGCCGGCCTGCCCCCAAATCACCGCCACACCGGGCCTTCGCTGCGCTGAGCGATGACACGGTTTCAACCCGACGTATAATCGCGCTGAGGATGATATGGCACAATATGGATGAAACGTGCTCACCGGCCCCTGTACGCACGACGCTGGATTACGTCGCGCAGTTTCTGGCCGGCGTGGCGCGCAGTGGCGCAGGAATACGGCGCTGGAACAGGCCGCGACGCACCTGGCGGCACGGCGTTGGCCATGGGGTTGCCCGCCACGACGAAAACGCGTGATCCGGTCGTGTGCGCCAACGCTGGACAGCCCAGATCGCGATCTTTTAGCTGCCGGCGGGTCACGTCAAAGGGTCGCTTGATACCCGCAAAAGGCTGGTCAGGTCGCCCAACGCGTTGCGCTGCTGGCACTCTGCGTCGAAATTTGGCGGGGGAAAGCCACGCTTCGACGGCTCGCGCAGGGCCGGGCCATTCAGCATCGATCGCGGCAAACCAACGCAGTGTCACGTTGCGCCTTGGCGGACGGCAAGCCTGCCGGAAGATCGCCTCGTAGCTGAACCCCAACCGCTGTGCGCGCGGCGCGACGCAGGTTCAACGCGTTACCCTACACTTCCATTCAATAGCGCCGGTATCGCTGCGAACGCCATTTCCATCATCAGAATACATCGCTCCGTCCCTGCCCGCGTACGTTGCAAACGCCGGCCCGTAGGTGATTGACCCGACCTCTACGGTACCTGCCTCTGGTGCGATGCGCAGATAGCTTTGGCCACCCCTTCGATGGTGCTGTCCTCGAGGTTTTTGATCGCGTAGAACAGCGGATCGTCCTTGGTTTTCGACCTCTCGGACCCAGCGATGAAACTGGGCAGACGAATGAAAAACGGCCCGTCGTACATTAATGCCACACGTCTGGTTTCCCTCGCCCTCGAAGGCGCGAAACACAATGCAAGCGTGGGCTTCTGCGTTTCAACGGTTCAACGCTGGGCATAGCGGCCGTCATCAACCGCCGGAGCGGGCGTGGGCGGCCAGTGAAATTCGGGGGACGGGGGACCAAGTGGCCAGGGGGGTGGTCATCTTGCTTTCATCACACTTACGTAGGGCCCAAGCACCGCCAACGCCAAGGGCCAGATGGTCCATGTGACATACCCATCGCGCGCAAATGTACGCTTCTTTCCGCACAACGCCTGCAAACTTGGTGACAACCACAACGGGGCACCAACCCATCGGCCACTCCCATCCCAAGGGGGCACGATATGTTTTGCCAAGCTGACGCCCGCATCTATATCAAAGAGACCCGCTTTTGAACTGGACCGTCTATTGCGGCGATGTAGTGGGTGGGCAATCGTTGTTTTGGCGTTTACCCAAAGCCGGGCGAGCGGCGCAGATGCGATCGTGCAAATTGGCCACGCCGGTTTCTAACCAGCGGTGCGCGTGCGGACCCCTGCCGACACAACCGTTAATCCCCGATACAATCGCACAGGGGGTTTAAGCCATGACATCCCATCTATGACGGCATCAAAGCCGACCACGAAACGCATGCCGGACTGCTGACAGATCGCTGAGACATCGGGGGCACAGCACAGAGCGGGCAGACGCGCGTGGAAAAGTTCTATGGGATGTAAAAATCCCATGCCGCGGCCGGGAAGAGACGTTCTATTCCATAGCTGCTCCAGCGAAACATGGGCAAGACGCCGCGCGGTCCATTCGGTCTCGGAACACAAGAGCTGGACGATTCTGAATGGCAGAGCTGAACGACCGGATATTCGTCGTCGGGCTGGCTTAGCATTAAGACGCCCAACACGACTATGAGCACCACATGGACGAGGAAGAGGAAAGACGTGTTCAAAACGCGCAAAAAGACGTGGATCGCCCAAGAGCATAACGACGCCTTCGCAACGTTTTGAACAGCGAAAAAGGAAGAACGCGGCCTGATCGCCCAGAAACGCAAAGACAGTCTGGAAAGACTAGGTCGACCATGTCACAAACGAAAAGCCGCCGTTGATCTCTCAACGCCGGGCTTTTTTAACTATATTCTAAAGCGTTAGTCCTGTGGAATGACCCCGCAGACCCAGTTTCCATCAATTGATCCGACTGTGGCTGCGCTTGCGCGTTCATAAACATCAGGTCTTCGGCGCGTGGTTCATCGGGAACAGGATCACCTCGGATGTTCGCCCATCTTTCTGGCCAGCAACTGACGATCCGGTCGATACGTGGCTGCGCAACCACCGTGGGGGGGCAACGTATTGGAAGGCGTTACCCCTGCCGCCGAACCGCTTTTTCACTTCGTCCTTTGCCGTAACCCGCAATCTTCGAAACGCTTGAACTGAATCTCTTGGCTTGTGGTTCCGGATGGACCAGACACCCAATTCATAGCCGTTACATGTTCAGTCATACTGAAGCCAGCACCTCAAGCGGGTCGCCCATCAGCGCGTCATCCGCCTTGCGGCCATGGAGAACGGGTTGTGTTCAAGTCCGATCTTGCCGTTTCCTCCGTCTTTTCGTAGATCGGGAAATCGACGATCCAGGCAAAGGCAAAACCGGTTTTCGTCCGTCAGAAACCCAGCTCGGCACCGATGACGTTCGGGCGCGGCCTGCGACCCCTTCGAACGACTTGGGTTTTGGCCGCAAGGAAGAACGCGGGCATCGCCGACGGTCGACCCAGCTGCTGGCGGATCGCTTCGGTCCCGTTCGTGGCCCCCCATGTTCCTTGGCCGCGGGCCAGCCGCTTCCATGCCGCCTTCGACTTCGCCGGCTTCTCAGCTTGGTGGGGCCTCTTTGCACAGTGATGCCCAGCTCTCTTGCGCGACGCCTTAATCGCGGTTTTCTCGCGCCAGAAAGATATAGCCCATGCCGGGCAGTACCCTCTTTTGCGCGAACGCGTTCAATGCGATCACAGAATTTTGGCTGCCGCCTTTGGGCGCGGGGATGGCGCGAAATTTCTGTGCCTTCCTGCTCAAGCAGCTTGCAAAGATGGCAAAGCCCTGCGACCGGCGAAATGGGTCGCTAACGATCTGCATTTTGATCGGGTTCCGCAGGTCGGGCTTGTCAGAGCCATACCCAGCGCCGCGTCCTTTATAGAGAATCTGCGCCCATTCCTGATCCACGACTTTTTCCGCCACGAACTCTTCGAAAATGCCGGTCAGCAGGGCTGGATGGTGTCGAAACAACGTCTTGCTGTTCACAAAGGACATCTCGAGGTCAAGCTGGTAGAATCGGTCGGGCTGGCGGTCGGCACGCGGGTCTGTCGTCCCGAAGCACGGCGCGAATCTGGAAAATACTCTGTCAAAGCGAGACATCAAACAGCTGTTTGAACTGCTGCGGGGCCTGTGGGCAGCGCATAGAATTTTTACCGGGGTGCAGACGCGACGGTACAAGAAAGTCGCGCGCGCCTTCGGGGGACGAGGCAGTGTGATCGCGCGTCTGGAATTCTTGATTTCCGGTCCCACATGCGTTTGCGGATTCGACGAACACAAACGTCAGCCGGCAGCACCATGTTGTTTTGCATCTTTTCACGCCACCGCAGATGAGGTAGCGATGCGAGGGCGCGTTCCTCGGGGTAATTCTGATCGCCAAACACCTGCAAAGGCAGCTCTTGACGGGCCAAGCACTTTCGATTCGCGCAACGAACACTTCGATTCGCCGGTCGGGATCTTGGCGTTCACCAGATCAGCGCCCGCGCCTTACTTCGCCATAAATGCGGATCCCATTCGAACGGCACCTTTTCCGCACATCCGCAAAACCGGGGATCTCGGCGTCCGCACAGTATTGGGTGAATACACACCGCTACGCTTCGGTAAGAAGCACAACAGGTTCGATCAAACACGCGCTCACGGGCCATCGGGCAGCATACATGCGCCGCGTCGAGTCGAAGCACAAACGTGGCGAACGAGGTGCATGTGGCGCTGGGCCCACCGGACAGGCGCAACCGTTGTGGCCAACGTTTTCCTGCTCAGATCGGCGCATGTAGGCTGCGATATGCGTGCATGACGGGTCCTTTCGAGGGGCTAGAATTGGTTTCGGGGCCGGTACACCGTTTTGAGACCGCGAAAGTCAGAGTTTCCCGTGAAAACGGCACTAAACGGGGGCAAACAGCCTTAAAAACGGCACTGGGAAAATAGATGGCCGCCTGCTCCTCCAAAGCAGACGCCCTTCCCGCGCGACGGTGATGATCCCTTACAGGACCGTACAATCAGCGCGGAAACCCGTTTAGCCGACCGAACTGTAAAGAGCTTTGTGTAAGCGCCGAAGTTCTTGATCATGACTTTGTCACCGTCCTTAGGTCAAGTGGAAGGTCACCGGATTCTTTTTCTAAAAGCACATCGCGGAGTCCGCACGAGGGGCCGGCATCCCCACCTCCCCCACGCACGCAAGGCCCCTGTGGTTTTGCCGTCATGCGGGGTTCACGAACTTCATACGGATCGCCTTCGCTTCGGTTTCGGCAGACCGAACAACGCCCGAAGTCAGAATAGACCCAACGGCGTCGCGGCCTCTGCCGATTTGCGCGACACCGAAGCAGCACTTCGGCTGCAATATGCCCTTTGCTTCGGCACGCATGCCCCGGCCCGGTTTCTGCCATAAGAAAAAAAAAAAAAAAACCCGGAAAAAAAAAAAAAAAAAAAAATTAATTTCCCCCCCCCGGGCCCAAGCGTTCGTTGACAGCACGACAACGGCAAGCGGCATAGCCGCGAGGCGCATCAACGGGGTCACCGTGATAGGCAGGGAAACCACCACCGATATTCCAAACAACTGCAGGTCATGACCCGCTTCTTTCGCCGCGTGCCAAACGGGGTGCAACCTGATCCAGAACAGGGTGCAAGTATTCCGCGACGGGTTTTGCGACCTAACGTGGAAGACGGCCAATAAGCACGAGGCCGACAGCCTTGCTGTAGTCAGCAGGCTTGGAACCCCCGACCCTGCGCAAGCCGATTTACGGGTTAGGGCAGTCAGCCATCGAGTTTTCGACGATCAGAACGATAATAGACGTGCCGCCGGGGGCGTGCTCTGCAATTTTGTCGGAGCCTCAGCCTCGTACAGTCGCGGCGAAACAATGGTCACACCGATGAATGGGCAAACGCAATGTCATCGCCACGTTTTTAATCGTATTCCGAAAGAGATCTTTGCAGGGGTCCGCCCTTTGGGAAGGCACAGTTCGATTTCCTGACGCGACGCCCGCATCAAAATCCCGAACCCCGTTCGGACCAGCAATAGGATCCACTTCCGGCGCAGGTTTGCTTGACCGCATAATGGATGCGGGCCATCGCCCAAGCCCGCCTGAAGCGCGGTCATATTGCCAACACCCACGCGGGCGCGGCTGATGAACGAGGGTCGGTTTTTTCGAGCTGTTTGTTCCAGATGTAATCAGCCCTTCGTCATGGGTTCGATGGCTGCGATGTGTTCACGGTGGGTAGCCTGTGGCGTTCATGTCTCTCCCAAAGAGCAAGGAGGGCGGGAGTACCCTAACATGTCGGTTTCAAGAGACGTTTACCGTCGCTGCATAGGCGCGGGGTCGATCCGCAGACAGACGAAAACCGGCCAGAGGCGCGTGCGTTTTGGCGTCTGGGTAAAACGCGCATTTACGCTGTTTCAGATGCGGCAAGTGTAAAATTCTTGATACGACAATTGATTATTCAGGTGGGCACGCAAGGCGCTGTGGTGCCCAAAGGTCGGGCGGAACCGGGTTACTTTTCCCAGTCGCGTGCGCCCGATGGCTTCGCGGTTTCTCGCGCCTCCTCGTCCGCCATTCCCGCACCTCGGCGCGTTCTTCTGCATCGCTTTGCTCGGGTGTGGAATTCGCCTCGAACATCCGTCACGCAAGCGAGAACAGGATCGGAAAAGTGGTCGGACCGATCGTTGGGCAGGCGCGACATGGGATCAGGCGACTCTGCATCGTGGAACAGATTGGTCAAGTGGCCAGCCCGGCATGATGAACGATACCGGCGTGGAAGGTGTTTGTTAGAACCCCGCCCTACAGCGGGTCCAGCCAGGCCCGACAAGCGCCTGAAAGCGACGGGTGGTGGTGGACCAGGCGACGTCATAAAGATGCCGTCACGATGGCGGGCACGTCAATCTTGCTTTGGCCTCGACTCCGACCTAGTGCAAATCTTCACCGTCGCGCCCTTTGTATCGTGTTGGGCACGGTGGCTCGGGGTTGGGACGAAATACAGCGCCAGACCCGACCAGACGGCATCGCGACTTTCGTACGGATGGACGCAACATCATCGACCAAGCAAGTCCGGCGGACCTGCGTCTCTGACAACACCATCTTGGACATACAGAGTCACCACGCATAAGGAATTGTCTTTGGGCACCTTCACCCAATGGGGTACTGATCGTGCAACCGTCATACAGGGCATCAACCCATTCCGGATCGACCTCAAGCGCCGTTGGCGACATCGGGGTCTTCGCCTTACGGATCAGATCGACGAGCCGATGATACTGCCGGTTGATTGCTTCAACGTTTGACGCCAGGATGTCACGCGAATGCGGTTCATCGCAGCTGTTCAGGGGTAGCATCACCGACTGGCGCGGCAAAGGCGTGAATTTCAGGAGTATCCGGTGTGGATTGCGCGATTAATCGCAAGATCGCCAGGGCACTAAAATTGCGGCGGCTCGGGCGCAAAGCCAGAAAAGCGCCCCGACAGCCAAAACGCGGTGAGGATAAACACTGTTCTCACGCGGGAACGCCATGCCCGGATGGCAACCATGGGGTATCTTGCTGGAAAGGAAGAAACGCTGACCAGCGGCAAATGATCGCAAACAACGGCCCCAAACAGACTTGAGTAATATCGTTGCCAAGCATTCATGCGCCTAACTCAAGAAAAGGGACGCAGAGCGATTGCCCTCCGTCTAGCCAACACGAGATTAGGCGGAAATTGTTCCGATACGCCGCGAGGGGAACCGAATTACTTTGTCTTCGTCTTCATCTCGTCATTGGCCCACCCTCGGGGAAACAAAAAAAACAGCTTTGAAGAAACTGTCGGCGTCAGAGTAGTGCCGTGATCTTTATCGTCGTCCATCCGCAGGGTTGCCGACAGCGTGATGTTTTCCAGACCTTCGATGCGTGGCATCCTTGGGTCGTGTTCCATGCCAATGCGATTGCTCGTGCTGACCAGACAACGGCGTTCGTCATCGCTCACTCAGACCGCCTTCGGGCCGCTTTTCTTGGAGCGGCTTTCTGGACGGCAGCATCCAGTTCGGACTGCTTGCACAGCCCCAGCGCCACGGGATCAATCGCTGGATGTTTGCATGTTCAGTGGTCCGCCTCGCGGATCGCTTGGATCGTCGGCTTGGTGGGTGCGACCAGCTTTGCTGATCTTTGTCCCGTCGACAGTTCAGGGTGGAATTTAACCAACCAGTAGATCGACGCCGGACGGTCTTGGCGTCTTTGCGACAGCGGCGAGTAGCGCGGGCCCGCGACGTTTCTCTTCGCGAGCGAGCGTTGACTTGAGCTTGAGCTTGTGCATTGGGCTTGCCTGACCTTTTCGATCTCTTCTTCGGTCCGCTGGTTATTGGCAATCGGGTCAAAGCCCTTCACACCTTGTGCCACGTCACATCCGGATGCCTGCACTTCAAGCTCGTGCCATCTCGACGAGAAGAAATCCCGCGATCTGCTTGAAGCTAAAGTTTGTTTATCCACCAGCCATACGGCATAGTGGCGCGGGCCATAAATCGTTTTGCCATCTCGGTCTCTCCTTAAACGCCACCTTCCCGTCGCCTGAAATAGGCCTGTCCTGCGGGGCAGAACGGTTTTCCATTGTGGGGGAACTTGAACGCTTATCTCAGCGCAAGCAAAATAAGGGAAGACTGAAGCGATTGCCTGATCCTATGGCTCCTCTTCCTGCTAGCCCCGGATGCCCCGCCCTGCGGTGGCAAAGGGCGAACAATCGCGGGGAATCGACTAATTACGTGCTCGCGTCAGCTGGTCGCCGACTGGTGTGCGAGGAAGGCGAAATGGCGCGCAATTCCGCGCAATGCGACGGCGCGCCACGATCACGGGCTGGATCATGCACGTCTCTGCCGCCAGTTACATCGGGGGTTTCCATCCTATTGGCCGCACGCTGAAGCGCCCACCTACCCGCAGCTGACGCTGCGATGGCTGACATCATGGTGAACGCCCGGTCTGGCAATGGCATCAATGGAAGAAAAACACGGCAGCTGTACCGGCCTGCCCGCGCCGGATATTTCGATCTGTCCCGAAAGGCCTACGAGGCCGTGAACCGCCCCGCCGTTTTCGCAAAGATCACGGACGACATACGCCTACCTGCCTCTGTCGTGGAAGATTTGGCATTCCTGAAAGCCAATCCGACGATGGAGCCTGATGGCGTCACCGTCACCTTGAAAAGCGGCTACATTCAGGGTCCGCCTGTGCTTTCCAAAAAAGCTAAAGCCCGTGCCCTGCGGACGTATCGTGATCAAGGATTGCAGCGCTGGATGACGCGCTGTTTTACCCCGATCAGATAAAGCCCGCGTTGCCGGCAATCATTGCCGGCGTCGGTAGCGGTTGCGGGCGTCCAGCTTGCGGCACAGGTCTGACGTGCAGCTTGATCGTGGACTCTTGCAGCTCGAGATCGCGGGAGATTCCTTGTTCGATTTCGGCTCCATCAAACCACGCAAACCTGAATGGGGGGGGGGCGCTCCGCTCTGACAGGGCTTTTTCAAAGTCTGTTTTCTTCGGGTCATCCCTTGGCGACATAAAGTTTCACCGGCGCGTAAATCTCGCCCGCGGCCAATAAAGCGAACCGCGTTGACCAGTGACTTCGCAGGCAACGTTTTGGGCAGGAACCCGATCGCCCCATCGCCCACGCTGTTTTCTGCAATCAGCCGCGTCGCTGTGCCGAAATAGCCCGACGCTTGTCTTCGTGGCTTTTCATCACCTTCGCAGCGCTCAACGCCCCTTCCATGCCCGGCATGGGTATAATAAGCATGGACCAAATTCGAACGGTCCCATACGCTTCGATCTCGGCCATTGCTTCGGCAATACGCATGCAGCACTGTTCTGTCGCCATCTGCGTCCAGAAACTATTGCAATCGTTTCCCGAACCATATCGTGATCGTCCGCTATCAAGTATCGTATGCCATCTTTCGTTCTTCCCTCATCACACCTCGTGCTGCTTAAGTATTTGTAGACCAACTTTAAGGCGAAGAATAAGAAAACATGAGGATAGGAAAACTGTGTCAAATTTTTTTGGCGACTATACCTTCGTAATCGTTAAATACCCTTACATCTTCGTCGCGCACTAAGCACGTTAACCTAAGGTTGATGGTACAACACAGGGGAAGGATACCGAGTTATAACATTTCACGCTTTTTACCAAAACGATCACCACCGCATTGTGCGGCATCGCAAATTGGCCACTGCTGTTAGCGCCCAAGAAGAAGCCGTTTTGACGGTCCCAGCTGGCGACGTGGAACAAAGCTACACGATGAGCAGCTGAAAGAACTGCCTCTTCCAGCTTTCGACCGAAACCATCTGGACCGAGGGTGCCCAGACTTTCAGGGTGTTCTCGCTCAAGGATTTGCTTGATACACTAACGAGGTGAAGCGGGAAGGCATGAATGCGAGGCGAAACCGCGATCAATGACTCTGCCATTGAAATCCCGATTGAAAGGATGCCGTGTTGGATGGCGATCATTGCTACGCCAACAACGACAAGGAAAATGTCGCTACCTCGCCGTGGCAAGGCCCCGCTGTGGATTTGTCTATCCCTAATGAAGCGACGTAAGTACCAGACAGAGACGATATATAGCCGCTCTAATCTGGCAGTTTGAACCGGCTGCGATCAAATAAACGCAAGGCCAAGATTCACCATGGCCGATTTGATGCACACGGCCGCAGCGCAGCGGGTAAGATACGTTTTCTCGCCTGGCGCTGATGTTGCATCTTGCCTGGCTGGCTATCTTGCGTTCACGTTTGGTGAGCCGTGTGGCGTGCGCTTGACGGCGCGCAGCAGGACCATGCGAATGGGTGTCTCGCATGCTTTGAATCGATTTCCTCAAACTGGATGGCGCGTCGAACCGGCGGAGCTCGGGCGAAGAAAGAACGATCTGGCCAACCTGCGCAAACGTTTTTGATATCTTCTACGGCCGGACCGAGGTCCGCTGAACGCGTGCAAGCAAGCGGCGACCCTGACCCGCGAAATTCGGAAATTCAGGCGGTTCTGGGATACGCAAGATACCCCTGATTGACGGTGGTTGACGCGACGCCTCTTTTCCGGCTTTCGCTCTCTCACGCGCTGCGCAGCATAGAAACCTGCCCGCATATAAGGCCTCGCCCTCTATCACCTTTGCCGCCAAAGCCGCAGAGGCCGAGCGCAAGGAGATCGCCCAGCTCATCGAAATCCTTCTGGGATACGTGGTGACAAGTGACCATCGGCTGCTGGGGCGATCTCCGGCTGTCGCGCCGACCATCACCTGAAACCGCGCCTCGCGAAGAGGTCGAACGCAATCACTCCGCAACTGAAACCATGCTGCGGGGCGTCCGCTTGACGCGGTTGATGGTTCTGTCTGTCGATGGCGAGATCATCGATTTCAACGGCTCCGCCGAGAAGTCATTTAAGCACTCGCGCGATCACGCGCTGGGGCGCAGCTATATCGAACTGCTTGGTCCCGCCCGAATTGCGCAACCGCCAGCGCGACAACATCGCGCCATTTCAACCGCCACGGGCAAAACGCGACTGCAGAAACAGGCCGTCACGAAACAAAGATGGTCGAGCACGGGTCGGATTTTTCCTGTCGATGTCCGTGTCCCTTGGCACGGTCGACGACGACCGGTTTTTTGTGACCTACATCCCGCGACATCACCGACAAGCTCCAAAGAGCACGGAAATCATCCGCGCCCGCGACGAAGCGCTGGATGCCTATCAGGAAAAATCCCGCTTTTTCGGATGATGAGCCACGAGCCATCGCACGCCGCTGACGGAATCCTGTCTGCAATCCACCTGCTGCATGACGACGGCTGGACGCAGAGCAGCGCCAACCTTACGTGGCAAGGCCGCGCTGAAATCCGGTGACATCCTTGCTCGGCCATATCCGACGAACGTGCGGCGATCGACGCAGCGAAGCCGAGACCAACGGCGCATGAATTGCAAGAGCGATATGGTCGCGCTGACCTGCGCGGTAGATCAACACCATGACGCCCCCTGGCGCGAACTTTCGGACACGGGCTACATCTGGGATCAAGACGGGCTGACGGATACGCCGATCCTGACCGACCTGCGTGCGTGCAGCAAATTTCCTGGGCACCTGATCAGCACGCGATCAATTCAGCCCGACGACGACATTGTGGCTGAGGC
>Ga0163217_1051480_pt1 | contig 18453 bp, 6 predicted proteins | sample SynspAceP_FD_185933 | JGI IMG/M metagenome (GOLD analysis project Ga0163217, IMG submission 185933) | Saline lake microbial communities from Ace Lake in Antarctica - Synechococcus sp. Ace-P (PacBio error correction) | ecosystem: Environmental > Aquatic > Non-marine Saline and Alkaline > Saline ...
GTGTTTGAAGCTTCGTTGGATTGGGGAGAGGGGGGCGGGAGCATGAGGTGGGCGAGTAGTGGGGAGAGGTGGCGGTTGTGATATGGCATAGTGTGGGATTGGTGGAAGATGGTTCGAATCGTGGGAGGCGGGTGGGCTGGTGGTTTGGGAGTGGGGGGAGAAAAATGAGAAAAATTTCCCCAACAAAAGTAAAAGGGGAGAGAAAGGTGTGATCAGCCCAAAAGCCCACTTTTTTTCGCCCCGGTGTTTAAGAAACAGGGAGCAAAACTTGGAAATTAATTCGAATAGAAAAAGAACTAAATGACCAATAAATAACCCTCAGTGGCCTCCAATGAAATATTTTGCTGTAAATCAATCAAATGCTAGTTATCCACATGAGGGTTTTTTTAATACAAGAAAAACCCATTTTTCTTTGAAGTCCATTCGGTTGTAACATAATGTTGTTTAAAAAAGGCGAATAAGAGAAAAATAGGTACTTGTAAAGCAGGCCAAACAAGAATGGGTGAAGTTCCCGGGCGGGCTGTCCAGATAAGCTACCAACGATGTATGAATAAATATAGAAGTTTAATCATGCTAAAATAGAGCCAAACATCCTTCTTAAATTACTTTTAACATAAACAAGTTATAAAAGCTAAAGTTTGAAGCAAATTGGTAAGTGCACCAACCGAACAGCCTAATTTCTGTGTGAAACTAAACAGTCCCGCCATATTTTTGAATAAAAGATTGGCAAACTGCGGTTGGATGCGCCATATAAATGCCCCAATCCAAGTGTTTGACCACAGCCAGGTAATAGGCCTCATCAATTTGCTAACTCGGTTAAATAAACACTTTTGAAAAATGTTCATGTATAAAACCACAAGCAAAAAAATGAGAAAATTAATAAGATCTTATGAATCAGAAAGATTCCTTTATAGCAGTGCTTTTTCGTTAGGCGAACTTATAAATACTTTTCGTCTTGCAATGTTTCTAGTCATCTGTTTTATGTCTCCATTACTGTCCGCCATATGCTGGTAAATTTTTCGAGGAAGCGGGCTTTACTATCCTAAAATATTGTTTAATGCGATAACTATTCTCACTGTCCATTGCAAATGTTTTTCCATTCTATTTTGGCCAGGTTAATATCTTCCGTTCGTTTGAAACCAGATTGCGGTACAATCAACTTCCAATGAAGTTAGCGCTGCCACCAATGCCTAAGTACCAGTGTGTCTGAAGAGATGCTGATAAGACTTAAGCCACGTAATTCGATCCACATTTGGCTTTTTATGTCAAGTATTCCTTTTATGAAGCCAAAGGGTTTTATTAGTTCCTCCGTTTATCCAAGGAACGAGCCTTTTCCCCTTCCACTTTCAATAGATTTCCTTTTCTGAAGACGCCACTGATAAAAGTAGAGCGATATGCACGACTTCTCTTTTCGCCTCGCTGAGGTTTTCGATAATCCCATCGAACTTCATCACAAACACCATAGGTAAGGATCTTACCATAGATAATACCCATTAGAATGACAGATATCCTTTAGTAGAGTGGTCAATAAAACCAAATGGGATCATGCTTGTCCCTTTTTGTGTCTATTGTTCCATCAAAATCGACTAAAGCGATTGCAATTTATAGAATATATTTATATTTCTTGGAAAAGGAAAGCTCTGCCGCAACCCGCGCCCCCCCGGGGGTTTTAAATAATCGTTTTCCTAATAACGAACATTAATGGTCGCCCTCCCACAATATCGGTTCTTAGTTAAGAGGGAACTACATTTTCCTCGCGACTTATAGGAATTTAAATAGTTCGTGTTCGGGTCAGGACTTGTGAACAGGGCTGAAAGGCAGTTTAACTTCGGGAGGCAAAATCTAACCCTGGGCATGGTCATTTGTTTTTGTATTTACAAAATTCGACTTGGCTTAAGGTTAAAAACAGATCATTGCATCGTTAGCGAAACGTTTCTTAAACCAGACCATATAATAAGCGCTGAAAAATTGGCTGCTTTTGAAAGCTCCGTAAATGTAATTGGCCTGTTCTAGCCCTCTGTCTCCTGCTAACTGAGCTAATCCAATGAATTGCCATTCCTGCTACTTTTTCTTCTACTACTTGGCAACTATTTCTAAAATTGAAACAGGTCCCGGTATAGATTGGTATGCTGAATCTTAGCTGTCCGTTTCTGTTTCTATCAAATCATTTTGAGCTCTTTTTCGTGTTCGCCTAAATACGCAACAGCAAGCACAATCTACAATCAGGTTTAATGCTAGTCCAGATTGAAAAGAGCTGAATGAACTTTTTGTAATTTAGTGGCATCAAAGAAATCAAACGGTATTTACTTTTATTATTTCCAGTTTGTGAATGGATTGCGCAAATCCACCGAATTCATTGCTTTCCTCTCGCCGCAAAGTAAACTGATAAGTGTTTGTTGGAGTAAAAATTTTGAGCAATGGCCTTTGCTAATGTTGATTAGGCGCCTAATATTAAAACTGTTTTCACTTTGTTAGATTTCAATCGGATGAGATGAACTGGATTGGAAGATTTGAATTTGGATGTACTTCTTGCGTACTTTTATTAAACTCATCCAAATCCTTGTACAGTTCGCACTCAAAATTAGTGTTTTTCAACCTAGAATCCTTAGCCAAGTAATTATTTGCCGTCAAATGTTTGTACGATTTCAATCTAGTTGGCCCAGCCAGTTTAAGCCCCACTTGTCGTTGACAAGGAATAATCTAATGATTAAGGTGTACCAAAGGCTCCTGAAAAGAGCAATCTAACCTGTATTTTATCGCGCAAGGGTAATTTTTAAGGGACAACACCGTAAAAAACGGAGCCATAATGCCCCCTGTCGTGATTAGTTGCAGATATCGTGAGTTAACGGCTCTTTTGTCCCAATTTCTTCAGAACAAGACCAAATTGATATTTGAATAAATTCCATGTGTCTGCCATAAGCAGATTCTTTTAATTCCGAATCCTTAAATCATATCTATGATAAAATAATTGGGTCAGATAATTTCGCAGATGTCCAACTGCTCCTTTTAGACCTTGCGATCCAATAGATAAAAAAATATTGAAATCAATTTTAAATGTTCCTAATTCGTTAAGTATCCGAAACTTCGGAAGATTTAAAAAGGACTTTTATACTTCTGTTTGTTGATTGAACAATAAGTGATTTTGTGAAGGAGCTAATTCCCGATTTCAATGTGAATGCTTCTCCGTGAATAAAAGATCCCTATTTTCCAGATGTCGCCATTTGAGCAGCAGTCCACCCGATCGCAACAGAAAATAACTGCTGTAAGAGGCAGATCGATTTCACAGCACATTTTCTTGCCAAAATTTTTACAGCAAGTAACGCGCTTGTGGGAACATAATAGGAAGTCTGCACACTTTAGAGCAATTGTTAATTTTGAGCAATCTATTATTATTGCCGGTGTAATCCCATTGCCACCAATTGCTAGCATAAGGAGATAAGGTTCACTGATTTTTTTCAATCTTGTGAACAAGAGGCGAAGTACTGTTGCCGTTTTCGAGCATAATGTTTAAACGAGATTACATAACTTGGAAAAAGAAACGTGGATGGTGATGAATTTTTACCATCGAATATCAGCGGCAACAGCATCCACCTACTGAACCACGAATTTTGTTGTCCTCGGAGTAACTGGTAAAACCAACCTGCTAGATAGCAATCAGCTCCAAAGTATATTTCTTCCAGCAGAATACACCAGAGTCACAATTGTATCGTACCGTTTAGTTGATATCAAAAGTCAAATGATTTTATTGAATTGCCAGGAGTTGACACCAGGATGATTTTTTTCCGAGAGTAAGTCATCTGCCATAAGCTTCGGCCGCCATGCCTCTTGCAAGACTGGTTCTTTGATCAGATGCAGTAACCTTTCTAGCAGCCTCTTCTCTTGTGGTAAAAGAAAGTTGTAAGTCCTTAAATTTGAGGGCGTAGTTCTGCGCCCCTAGTGTTGAGATGTGTCGTTTTTCCATGTAGACTAATATAAATGCAAGATACATAAGAAAAGTTAATAACCACCTAATATCGAGATAATGATATTTATATACGGTCACTAAAGCAGCACAGTGGACAGGTGATCTGTTTCATTTCCTGAAAAAATTCGAATGTAAATATTTCATAACACCTAGTTATAAGACAAATAGTGGAGGTCATAAAATATCACCTGGCTCCTAACTCCTTTGCTTTTAAGGCTGGGAGACGATAACTGACAGCAATGTATACTACTATTACATACGTCCATCTAACAATATGAATAACGTTTGAGGTCCAATACAATGTTGAAGGTTATAGAATTTTAATATTGTTGTCCTAACGTTCTAAATTTTGTTTTTTGATAAAGTAAGGCATCCATCCCTCTTTTGCAATTGCCATAAAAAGAGAAATCAGGAAATCCATGAATCTGGACTAACCAAATCTGAAATAGGGAAATTTCAGTAGCTAAACCGTCCTGCAAAAATAAATCTCAATAGAAAACCTATCCCTATTATACGTAGATCAACAATGACGAAATTCTTAAGTACAAGTGCTAGATATAAGGCATGGATTAATGCAGTAATACAACAAACAATCCCTACAACATTAAAATTCAAACGTGTATAGCGAGTAAAAGCTTGAAACCGCGGAAACAGAATGAGCAATAAACGCAAGTGCGACTTTAGTAACTAAGATTGTATCCTGAATGTCAAATTGGCGCGGGTGTTAGATTTCCAGGTATGGAGTTTATTTACTTGCATCTTTGGACCATAATACATTAAGCGATATATTAACAGGCTAGAGGAATTAGAAACTAAAAGGAGATAACGATCTAAGTAGAGATTGTAGAAAACACGGAGATTCTTAGAAAAGTTTTTGTGCTGCGAAAAAAACGAGCGTATGGATACAATATATGATACAGATTCTTCACACAATGTTATGTCTAAGAGGTGAGGAAATTGAACCAATCTTATACAAGAGTGATTTCCCCATAGATTTCAAAAAATAGTAAATTTAAACCAAAAGAAAATATCATATAATGAACAACCCATTTTTAAAGCAGTTGCCTCATGTCTAGCGCTGATTGGCGGGCAGCAGTTACTTTAGAGGAAGAGGGTCCTGCGCCAACACACCATTGGGAGAGCGATTTACCGGCCGAAGAGCGTGGGGAAGCAGAAAAAAATCACTTTCAATTAATCATCGATTGATGCAAGTGCGAAGAAGTTGGTTGTACTGCTTGTATTGGTTTGATATATGCTTGAGGGTGTGGGCGGATGTGCTTGTGGCAGAAGCCTGCGTCATAAACTCAAAAAATGCATAACGGGTATTGGGGCAGTTGTTCCCATCAATTAAAAATGTTGTTTTGAAAGTGGGCTCTGAACAGATGATGATAATTTTGTAGATGGAGTCTTATGCTACGATCATATTGGGTTGTAAATACTCTCTCTATTGCCACGCGGAGAGACAGTGCGCGTGAACTCTATCTAAAAATGGCTATTAATTCTGTGGGCGACTATTTTGATGGAAGAGGAATTCCAACATTTAATAATGTAGCAATAGCTCTTTAAAATGAATTCTATATCAAAATAAAAAAAATAGCGTATACCTTTATAAAGCTTGATAAATCGCTCAACTAGATAAACACTCTATGAAAACAGATGAAAGGCAAATACATATTTATTTATATCACTGACTATTTACACTATTCTGTATCCCGCACAGGAATGAATACTTCAATAAATAAACTAATGGCGATCAGGTGGCGAAAGGCGATGCCTATTACAAAAAAGGAGCTGTTGAAAAGTTGTAACGAAAATTATGGAAATGCAACTGTAATTTTTACTAGATGGACCTTACAAATGACGGGGGTATGTTACAGCGATAACAGAAATCTCTCGACAAGAAAAGACACTTTTATCTTGGTATCAGCATCAAATGGACCCGAATTGACAATCGGTACGCTTCATGAAAAATGCTGGAAGAAAGAAAATGGAAATAGGTTGAGTTTATTTCAATGGGAATAAGGAATCTATAGGAGAATAAATAACAGATGGTGAAATGCATGGAAAAGATGGCTTGAATGGAATTTGTGCTAGGGCAGTTGTAGTGAAGAAGGAATACAACAATGAAATCTGTTAAATAACCTGGGTGTGGTTAATGATTCTAGCGGCATAGAAGAATATAGAATAGAGATGCAACAGAAACTAAAGTGAAAGTGCGAGTTAAAAATTCCAACCTAAAAATAAGAGAAATGACTTTCCAAGCATACTGGACGCTACCCCGATAAATATATCCTGAAGATGTTATTGAATGAAGATTGTTGCGTGGCTAACGCTTTTAGACTTTAAAATCCGACAACGGAATGTGTTTAGTTAGAGGATATAGGTTTAAATTATTGCCTGCAGATATAGGAGATGGAATACTGCCGCAATCAATCATACTAAAGAAATATGCCCTGAATGTATCCCAACAATAAGATTTGACAAAAGACAGAAGACTTATTTTTATAGATTCCTTAAATTTTTACACTAGCGTAATCAAAAATAGCCCCATGTCTCTTACGAAATAACGATAAAGGGAATTACTGTTACGTACAGTGGCTAAAGGCAGCCCAAACAGGAGATGACGAAAAGGCGCAATAAGATCTAAGAATGTTATGCATGCTAAAAATTATAAACCCGATACAGATCCTAAATATTAACTATTTTATTAGGTCGTTTGTTACTACCTAATTCTAATAACCTTCCAGATGCATGTAAATATTGTGACTTTTACTTATACTTAGATCAAGAAAAGTTAACCTGATGGAAGCAAAAAATGATGTCTGTGGAAATTTAAAACTTGTATTTCGAATTAACGGTGCAATCCCATCCCTCCATGCATATTCAGAGCTAAAAGACGGAAAAGTAAGTGACCAATAAGAGCCTTGCTGAAATTGCTGATGCACCGAAAAAAGGTTGCTAAACACCCATCAATAGAAATTGTTCCGGGGAAAGGGAATTTTCATTCCGAAGGTTAGAGAACGAGTTAACAAATGACACAAAGCTAAATGTGAGATGGATCGCCTCCTTGTGAAATTTCAATGATGACATTGCATTGCTTTAGTGGCGGAAATACAATAACTTCGGTCCATTATTGGAAATATCTGAACCTCACGGAAATTCGCAGGAAGTGATGGAGAACACACTGCAGTGATTGGAATGGGGGAATTTTTGAGCGAATTTAGAAACAGTGGGTTTAGGTTTTCTGCAATATTCATTACCGGCAATCATCAATTGGTCAAAAGCCAAACCCCTAGTGCTTGAATTGATTTGGTTGCAAGGTCCCCTACTTCAAAACGAATTGGGGTGGGATTATCCTAGCAAAATGGGATTTCGAGAGAAAATGGAGTGGACTAAAAGGCTTTTTAAAGCACAATGATCTTTATTATGTACACCTTTGACGATGTCGAGTGAAGGTGTGAAGAATCGTACGACGTAAATTAAGCATTAATTTTCCGCTAAAAATAGTATTTAGGCCACGAAAAACTAACTCACAACACACAACATAAAATGAAATATCATCCATAGTTAGTTTTAGGTACTTCCTTACACATTATCAAATTACAACTCAAGAATTTTCAGAAAGAAAAATTTTTTTTTTTTACGAAAGAACAATTGCTAAAGTATATGCACTGAAAGTGATAATAAGAAATTTTTTAGAAATTGAAAGCTAATCGGAAAGTGGATTGCAGAATGGATAACCATTAACCTGATAGAGTGGAGTACCTGTTTTAATTATAAAGGCACTCTTCGATGAAAACCCATTTAGGAAGATGGAAAGGGTATAAAGCAAAAGGAAAATAGTTACTAGAAAATAGATGAAAGGTATGCATCTATTGAATTATCCCATACACAGTTTGAAATGTATGAGCGGATAATTGACCTATTGAAATATGATTCTCTACCCAATTATTGAGTCGAATCTGACTTGCCGTAGGACGTCTAATTAGTGTCAATGGGGATAGTTTTCAATGTATATGGTTTTATAGGATGATTGCCTATCCCAAAAGAAGCTAGGATACGAAATGTCAGGAACTGTTTATGCTCAATTAAATGCTTGATAATAGGGTGTATTGCATTTTGAAAGGAAATCAAAAAGGGGAGTAAATCCATATTTAGGAGGTTTGAGATCAATCCCGGTTTGGTAAAGAAAGAATTTGCCCCAAGGTGGTATGCACCTGCTAAAGACAAAAGGCGAATCGTCGATATATTTTATTATGCCTTTTAAATTGGAAGTACGTTTACGACAATGTTCATGTTCCATTAGAACCAGATGAAGGATAATCAAATACCGGTGATAGGGGTGAATTACTGATTAAAATCATTCAATCTTTTCAAATTAAAATACTTGGTGAGAAAGTAGTCCTTTAGTGAATTGTAAATACAATCGTTTAAATTATTCAAACACAGTTGAGAAACGAGAGAGTTAATAACATTATTCATGGATTTGTTCAAGACAATGGTTCTTGGGCAATGAGTTTAACTTGCTAATTACTATCACCGATCGCAAGCTCTAGTCAAACAAATAGTGGTTATAAGATCGAATGTAGATACTGTGGTAGGTGATTTACCATATGTAAAACTTCCAACTTTTAAATTCAGTTCAATATGAAAGAACGAACCTATAAGTAAGAGGAAAACTCAAAGAATTTCCAGAGATAAAGTAGGGCCAAAGAGCACGTCCAAATGAAATCCTTTTTATTATAATTTAAAGAGTTTCAAGGTTGAAGTTCTAATGGTGAAAGCGTCTGTGTTTTGGAATTAATGGAAGCGGAAACTGCAACTCCTAAGGCTTTCTGCAATAGCAGATAGCCCGAAAAAATTGTTTAGTTATTTATGGGCCGACATTACTGGTATGTGAAAGAGTATCCTCCTAATATGGAGCAAAGAATAGTTTGATCAACTCTGACCAGTTCGACGATCAGAGGATCATTTATATTTATAGGAAACTACTTAGTTGCATATGATTGTTTGGCGAAGATTCGTTCGCTGTTAGCTTTTTACCAATGAATCGACAGGTTATTCTAATCCACATTACGTTGATTGGAGAGACACTATATTGAACATGAAATAATAATACTTCTCTAAAGAGAATGAATAGAAAGCATAATTTCCTTCCGAACTACTCTAATGTTATTTTTGTAAATTCGAGCAGTCAATTACTTTTCAAAGTCCAGCTAAAAAAAATCCTTGGGAAAGAACCTCGAAACAGTTGACTCAACTAAGGTAAAAGAAGAATGGCGACAATGGTTGCAAGAAACCACCTCACTTCTACTTGCTAGTTGGTTAATACTGCTTCAAAAAAAAATGTCAAAAACCCAACCATTTCATGGAGTGAAGCTGTGAATGAAGCCCTCTGTTTTTTGGTTGGATTGATAGTGTTAGGAGAGTCAATTGACCATGAAAGTCTTAAATTCCATTTTTTCTATTAGTCCAAGCGAAACCCAAATAGTTACTTTGGCTAGAAATTAATAAGGAAAAAGTATTTGAGATTGGAAGAAAATAGGTAATGTTTGAGTGCCGGCCCGCGCTTGTTGAAGATCGCCAAACAAACTGGTTCGTGGACTGCATACTACGATGAATAGCATTTGCTATTTCTACCTGAATATTTAGAAGACGCATCAATTCAAACACCCAAACGCAAATTCGAATTACCATGCTTTTAGTAAAATCGACAAAGAAATCAAGTCTTAATTGGATTGTAAAATTCAGCGCAAAGCGAGCCGAAACAAGAGAAAAACGCATTAAAGAAGTGGCTTGAATTGAGCCAATCAGAATTATAAAAGCCGAGCCAGTTTTAGTGATTAGTTATGTTTTGCATTTGATAAAGCGCCTAAAAAATTGAAATCTTTAAGTGTAACTGATTTATTGGACACCTATAGTAAAAAATGATCCATTTAAAACGCAATCACTTGGTTTTAAGCATCTTTAAATCGTCAGTTATCATTTATAACCTTAAATTCGTGCTTGTAGAAAAAAAAGTAAACGCACTTTCATATGAACGATACGCTACCGATAAGAGGATTTTCTGATTCAGGCTATGGTTGGAAAGTTGACTGGTATTTTAATAGAGAATTACATAAAACCTGTAAACTACAGTACGAACGAATCATATATTAGGTAGACGAATGCGCGTATTCTCTTGAACGGTAATCCGTATGTCGTTTGAAACCGGTTTATTGATACCTAAAGAAAGGTGCGTGTTCAAGGTTGTTTGATATGGGAATGTAATTGTGATACTAGCTGCAATACGGCTTCAGCGAAAGCGTGTGGCGTTTTCCATTCAGCAAAAGGATTTACCAGAAGGTAAAAAGTAGCTGGCGTAATCGCGGCTCAACTACATGAAACCATCAATGCAGTATACAAAAAGCAATAAAGGTAGGAATCTAGCAACTGCAGGGAAACTGTATTGTCCAGAATTCATACATAGCATAGAGATCAAATAAAATCGCCATCCACAAATAGAGGTTGTATCAACATGCTTGCCACTTGGTGCCATTGGTAAGAAAAACCAACGAGATAGATGGTCAAGCGCTCGACTCAATTGTAGAAAAGGACATAAAGCAATTACATTGGAAATGAATCCAATAGATATTTGACCTCTAATTCTTTTAGCCTTGTGTTAAACCCACTACGCTTTGTTGATTCCCTATTCTCATAGGAAAAGATACGTTCCTTCGGTCCTGTTAGAGTGGAATGCTTCAAGGTGAAGTTTTGATGTAGTCTGCCCAGTTATCAGACATTTTGAAGCGCCACCCTGAAGTAAGAATCCAATTGGCCAGTAAAAATGGAACAATGCTTTTTTACACCACCCGATGACGCCAGAAAGTTTGAAGATAAGGCTGAAAGTGTTCTTTGATCAAAAGATTACTGCGCAAACATATCGAGTGTAATTGAATTTATAGATTTCGAGACATTCCCCCCTAACTTCCGTCATAAACTGCCTTTTCATTTTTGATGTAAAAATGAACACTTTTTATTGTACAGTTGCAGAATAGTTAACTAATAATCATTGGGTTTGGGGTATATTTTGTCGTATATAAAACTGATAACGAATAAGGATTATATCATTGTGATTTAGCATCAACTCTACTTTTTCTATTCTAATCAGTCGACCTATAGATAGCCTGAAGCAAAATAAGGGCAGCTTTTTATCTACAATTTGCTACTAAGTACAGTTAGTTGAACCAAAATGATTGCATATAGCATAAGCTTTAGAATGGCGTATTGAATAATGAGGAATTAACTGCAGCTCTAGAATCTATGGCGAGAGTGAAGCGGGTTAATGACGCTTACTGTGATAATTGTTAGATGAGACGAGTTTAAGTGACTAAAGTCCTTTCAAAATTGGTAATATAGTTAATGATTATAGCATTTCCTAATAGAGGATAATTTATATAAAAATGGATACGTAATCTGTTTTGGTGATATCAGTTAGACCAGTACCCGAAGATGAGTGTATGATGCAAGCTTATTGAAATTGGACAATCGCTATGAAAGTTTAAATTAAAATGAAGACGAAATACAAAACAGAACTTTACCTGGTATCTAATCATTGCTCAAAATAGGAAACTTCAAACTTATAGCAAGTTCGACATCTCAAGGATAGAATCGAGTTTCTACTACAAAATAAGCAAAAAATTCGGCAACTGCTGAGTAAATAAAAAGCGTTTGAAAATGAGCCGGCAGTTGAAATGTCAAATGAGGAAATATGATAAATTTAGTTGCCATACTGGGAATCTGATTTAACCCTTGAAATGTCTAAGGTTCAAAAAAGGATCAGGAGATTAAACTAGTTTGAGAAAGAGAAACATTAATGAGGCTAAAAAAGAAGGAATCTAGTAATACGTTCAAAGAAAATGTAAAACCCATCCCAATCGAACTAATCAAATTATCTTTCATCAATTGGAATGAGGAACAAGAATACATCTCGAAATATTGAAATGGTAGAACAGATAGCAAGCTAGCTTTAGATTCAGCAAAACAGCAACCTGTTAAAGACTAAGAAACAGTTGAGCTCCATCAGCATTAATTGTTTAGAGGTAATCCAAGAAGCCATTACACATATATTAGTTTGTTTACTAATCATTTGGTTCCACTTGGATTCCTGGAGCTTTCGAAGGTTATAGAAAACAAAAAAGCACAAGCCACCCATTTTATTGTAGAGCTAAGAAGCAGGTGGGCCGAAAATTCCAGAGAGACGAGAGATTCAAAATCAGCACTACCAATGGAACAAGAAGAAAAACCAAAGAAAGATTACTTGGGATGTTCATCAACTATGCGAGCGGATCAAGAAAGCGATATCCTCCTATGATCAGATTGTTAAAGAAACTATTTGGCGGAGAGTTATAATCTTTTACCAACCAAAGACATCAGTGTTGCCGGAGATTTTTATTGGAGAAACCACAGACGACTTAGTCCATTTGCAGCAGTCGAGAATCTTGCACCTGAGTCAATGGAGTTGTCCTTGAGCATTGTGAGGTGGTGTGTGTGTAGCAATGCGCTTACCAAGCATGAAGGAATTTGGACAAACCCCTAACCGGCTGCAATTCTGAGACAAAACAAGTTAGATAGTGTAATTGGGCGTTTTGAAAACATCAAGAAAAGGAAGTAAATAGATGGGAATGGATATCGCCTTGTGTGGCCTACATAATTCCCAAAACGATTGGAATGGGCAATTTGCAGGTGCACAGAATGCATTTATGGACTCATTAAAAACGTGCTGAGGAACTAATGGAGATATGAAGGAGATAAAGCAACCGATTGTTAAATATGCCTGAGAAAATAACGCATCTTACAAAACCACACTCTCCAATTAGAAAAAGGACTTGATTACAGTGACCAGCGAGTGGTTAGTGTTGATGCAGTTTTGGCGAGATAAAGGAAGAGAAATAAAAATCTGTTGAACGGTCAAAAAGTGCTTCCCTTTCAATTAAAGTAAACTTGTGGATGGAACAGCTCAACATTATCATGCAAAACTTTGATCAATGGAAAGGAATTTAAGAAACAATTGGAACGATGTTTGTGGTGTGACTTGTTTTAAAAGGCGTAAACAGTTTTTATAACAAATCATGTTTTCCGATAAAATTTCGAAAACTTGAAAACAACATGCTAAATTTTGTGAATGAAAGTCCTTCCTTCGAATTTTTGTTTGTTTGGAAAATAGAAATGGAATCCTAGAGTAAAACCGGGACTTCAATCTGTGAATTGGAGATCACCGCGGCTGAACTTAGGATTTATAAAAATTTGAAGAAAATAAGAAATCAATAGGGACGAGCTTTTATTTTTACAAAGATTATTGGAAAGGTTTGATTATATTTGTTTGTTCAAACAAGGTTATATCGACTTGCATTAACGGGAGACGGAAGACGGGGCAGGTAGATATTGAATGCTATACCGTAAAGAAAGGATTGTCCTCCTATGCTTTTATTCTTGGAAGTTTGAACAGTAACTTAAGGCAGCTCATTGAAGCTAGCTTGTAATAAGAGAAAAGGAAAAACGGAGGAAAGAATTAGGTCGATAACGCACAATTAAATTCAATAAATCGTTAATGGAGAGTACAAAAACAGTGTATTTGGAATTGACATTTCCAAAGGACAGCTCAACGGCTTGTTTCTGTTTCACTTCAACAAGATGGACACATACAATTCAGTGAATGTAAAAGAAATTCCAAGAGATGACAAAACTAGTGCTTTATATCAACCTTGTTAAGTATGACAAAGGAAAATCAAGGATCCTGTTTACCAATAAGCTTTCTAATGGAAGCTACAAGGGGTTTTACTATGAGGAATTTTACCTAGCATTTATGATGATATTAAAAGCAAGTAGTTCAATGTGTTTTACCCAACACTTCAAAGCATTATTTTTCAAGTCTTAACAATTAACTAACGGATGAAATTACGATGCAAACAGTGTTAAGTTCAAATTTTTGGGGTTGAGAGAATGCATAGAAATGGATTAAAACCAAATAAACTCTACTTACATCTTAGAAACTTATGTAGGATACTATGTTCATAATGCTACAGGATACAAAAAACAGCCTTTGGGGCAAACAATCAAGCACAGTAATATAAAGTGCACATGATATTAGAAGTTAATTCATAAGAAGGTAATACAAGTTTGATTACGAAGAAATAGAAAACAAATTGGCCTCAAATAAAGAAGGAGATAGAAAAACGGATTAGAGCAGAGAGAGCAATTGGAGTGCTAGAGTAGATAAACTACTGACTATAAAATGGAGTTGGAAATACTTACTATAGCAACCTATTAATTGGCAAGAGACTCTGGATTTTTTCAGTTTGTGAAAATATTAAACAGTTAGCTAGTTACGCAGTTTTAATGAATGGTAGTACAGAGAGAGTCAGAACACAATAAAAAGGTAAAACAAAATATCTAAAAAAAGAACCGATTAGAAAAAAACATCAGAAATGCTTTGTTATTCTTCCTGCTATGGTAGCGTGGCAGGTATAATGAAGAACTTGAAAAAAAACTTTACCGTGCGAATAATTGAGTAGAAAGCCATGCTAAAATGCCTAGGGCAGATAGCAATACAGAGAAAACTACTGCGTCTTAATTATATATCTATTGGAAAAGGATGAAGGAATAGATAGTAATTTTGGTTATATAAGAGTAAATGCTCCACAGAAGGCTTGTGGAGCTACGCAGATAGAATAATCGAAACCGTTCTTCCTTAGAAATACAAAAAATAAATTATTTTTCCGCTGTTTTACTTGGATTTTAAAACAGGTACCTTTGTTTTCTTGTTTCGGTTTTTTCTGGGCGTCAAAAAAATGAAAAATCTAAAATCAAAAAGTAAATGCACCTTCAATCTAACATTAATTTAAATGACTTTTCATTTCTATGAAGTAGTAAATGATTAATCTAGTAGTTTTTAGATATATCTTTTTAATATTGATATCTTTAATTCAAAATCACTTTTATTTTTTATCGGACAGTAGTGAATTTAAATACAAAATCCGATCATATCGATATGCTTTAATATTGATCGATGCGAATTTTAACACATTATTGTGATTAACCTACAACTCAGGTTACTACATAAAGGGTTTTATTATTTCTTTGGCGTCACAAAGGGCCTAATTCTCTAATAGTAGCACTTGATGGTTCCCTTGGGAATACCCCCGGAAATTCTGAAGGACTTGCGGCATGAAATAACCGCCCTAACGGATTGGGATTTTTCATCATAAGCAAACCAATAAGCCCTCGACATAATAACTCTCCTTCTTGCAGATTTCACACTATCCACGTGGCAAGCTAAAAATGTGTTTGCATCGCACGATGTTTTGCGGTGTGCATGAAGTAGGAAAAAATAATTCTGAGGTTGGGTTTTTTGGGTACCATATGGTTTTCCAATCGCCCATATTTTCGGTAGTTTCCTCCCTTCTTTCCATTGGCATTTATCTGCTAAGTGCCACTCCTCTACTTCAATTGCAGATGGAATTTTTGTTTCAAAACCATTGACTAACAGTTTGGCGTATTCAAAATCCGTAGGATATCTAGACGCCCATCGTGGCCAATACACCTATACCTGCAATAGGCCACGTTTGAACCGAGGGAATAATAATAGGTTGCGCTATAGAACAAATCTTGTACTGGAATTTAAAACTGTTTGATTTGAGCTTGAAATTTAGATTTCTGAACACACATTGGATTGTTGCACGCATAAATTGGGATCTTAACAATCTTTTGTTGTATCCACTGTTGACCCCCACCTGATACTAACAATCATCCTTTACTTGTGTCCTCTGTATTTGGATGCATATGAGTTTTCGTAAAGGTAGCACATTCTATCTATTTTCCCCTTAATAGGATCTAGCATTTGTTGTTTTGTTAGATAAGAAACCATCAGCCGAAAATCCACTGGAATGAACATACAGTCACAACCGTTTTTAGTATGTGCCACTTGTAAATTTTTAGCGAGGGTGTTTATTTGTAGTTCCAGGGAATGGTCTGAATTTGGTGCTGGGGTTACATCATGAAAAAAGCAACCAAAAAGTGCTGCCCCATTTTTGCCAAATTTTCATATCTGTACTAGAAAAGAGGGTATTTCACAACGCATCGTCAAACTGTTTCGAGTTTTCACTTGGTATTATCTAAATAAAGTCCTGGGTTTAACAAGGCGTAAAGGTCCTTATTGGCTTTATAAGCTAGAGGTTTATAACCATCCGTTTTTTCCCCCACTCGGATTTTAGATTTTTGCATAAATGGCAAGATAAGCGCTTTGTAATTTGCTGAGCCGATACATTGTGTGGTTGTTCGAATGCGATCAAGCTCCTCAGGCCCTGGCTGTTTGTTGTTTGTGGTCGAATCAATGATAGCGGAAGAAGTAAAACATCAAACCGTTGAAACATATCAATGTGACAATCCTTCATGTTGGTTTTAAAAGTAGCTTCGATATAATTGTATTGAGGATAAGCAGTTGAGGGAGGAGTCCAATTTTGCAAATAACGGTACGCTCCTGAATCCAAATATTTAATCCTAGGTTTTTTGGATTATAGGTGATGGTTGGAACTATCTTGTAAGATAGCCGTTTTAATCAATCTACAAAGAAGTAAGACAATTCTTTGCTCCTATTATGGGATTTTTTGCTGACTTTGAATTTCGTGTGTGCTTTCCCCAATTCAAATGATCTACATAGCCCACTCAGGTGAGGCTTGAACATTGAGAAAAACGCCTAAAGTGCCAGCTAGAATGCTACAGTCCAACATTTTTTAGACGCCGTGCTATATCCTAGTACATAGACTTTTTATGATTTAGACATAACAAATAACGTCCAGTCAGGTTATTTAAATGATAAGGTGTATAGTACTGTACGTGTCAGGGCAAATCACTGATGTAATAAATTTTTTTGAAAGCTGAATTTGTATCAGAAAAAAACAGACTGTACCTCCAACTGTAACCATTGACTGATTTTAGCCTTTTGGGTATGCTGGTTGATTACGGTTATCAATTCCTCGGTTCCGAGACTTAATCTTTTGCGCACCTGCTAAGTTGAAATGTAAACTGCTATTGTCGCTATATCAGTGAAAGTAACTTCCCCTTATTCAATTGGTAGATTAACTCCTTTTTACAGGAGAATTGGGGCGAAATTGACGTATTGAATGGTTGTTATAAAACTAAAATTAGTAGGACAAAGGATCTTCTGTTAAGCTGCACTGTCTAATTCTAGGGTATATCTGAAAAAATGATTTCTTCTTTGGTTTTACTGCGAGGAGTCATAAAAGTTAATAGTCGACTTCGTATAATTATTAATAGCAACTTGTACACCTGCAGAGGTTAACTGTATTTTTAAAGAAAACTCCAACGGATTTAGTAACTGTTCGAAACCTGTACCAGTTAATTGTTTAACCAACGTGATTACTGCTAATTCCCTGTTGATGTGTGACGCATGAAAAGTGGAAATCATTAACTTTAAACGTTTTCGGTTCTTTTCTTTCTAGTGGGTTTTTTGTCCACTTGACTTCTAACCACTTATAAAAAATCAGCATATTGATTAGAAGTAAACTTGTGGGTTAATTTCTTTTCCATTATTTATTGGTTTGGTGGTTTATCTGCTTGCAAAGCTATTTTGAGAAGTATCTCTGTAATGACGGTATAGATTTAACCATGAATTTGGAACCATCCTTCGTTAATTGTCCGGGTTGGTTTAGGTTGGGTAATTGAATTTTGAAATTAATTTCAAAGCCGTTTTTTTGTTGGGAAACAGTGGGGGGAGGGTTGTTTTAGCCCCAAAGAATACTCAAAATTTACAATTTTGTTATTGGATTGGGACTTTTTGAAATTCTCGTTTAAGTTTCCTTGTAAAATAATCGCATTGTATCACTAATTGAACTTCTCCTTTTTCAGCTTATCAAAGCACAAAACCGCATCACATTGATACAAGTTGCAGCATCCAGCTGAACCTTATAAGCTTTCCCGCTAAGCTTCAATTAGATCAAACCTCTTCATGCAACTTTACACGCCAATAGAAAACACATTTGTTGCCCAACCAATTGCAGGCGCCTCCTGCAACATCCTGGTATCTAGGATAAAGTGAATCATGGTTTTGAAACGGCTTATAAAAGATTCTTCAATTTGTATTTTTTTGGTTTGAAGCCAAATGAACAACACTTCCAGGAAAGTCCTTCAATTTTTTGCAGGGAGATAAGAGATTGTCCCTGGTTTGTCGGAAAATTAGAATTGAGTGCAACTGTCTGGATTGATTCGCCCCGTAATAAAGCATCGCTCGTCAAAAAATGAAAATCTCAATCGCCTCTACTTTTTGCTAAGCTCAAGACACTTTGGTATAGTTTTTCTCTGTTTCTCCGGGTAAATTAGAAAACTATCATAGAAAATCAAACTTCATTAGGACTTCTCTTGGGTTGAATTTTTCCTAATAGAGTGCCAATCTAATGTTTTTCTCCGAGTCCAGGATGTCGTAGAACAATGCG
>Ga0163217_1087662_pt1 | contig 18448 bp, 29 predicted proteins | sample SynspAceP_FD_185933 | JGI IMG/M metagenome (GOLD analysis project Ga0163217, IMG submission 185933) | Saline lake microbial communities from Ace Lake in Antarctica - Synechococcus sp. Ace-P (PacBio error correction) | ecosystem: Environmental > Aquatic > Non-marine Saline and Alkaline > Saline ...
AAAAAAGAAAGAAAAAAGAGGTTGAAATGGGCCATTGCCCCGTGGCGGCCTGCTCGAAACTTTTCCCCGGACCTGGCGTTTCTTGCCCCGGCCTGTTTCCCCCGGACCTGGGGCCCCAAGGGGGTCCCTTTTCCCCCGGCCACGACCCCCCCAAGCCTATATTAACCCCCAAGAGGACCCCCTTTCCGGCTGCCGAAACTTCTGCCCGCAGCAGGAATCATACAGCGCGGGTGTCAGCCCTGTAACTACCTGGCTGACCCGGCCACTATCCCCCTTTACGGTGGAAAAAATCGAAAAGCGTTTTCAGCATCCGGCGCTTTTGGTCAGCCCAGCCCCGCCCAGTCCGGTATCGCCCGGATCTGCCCGCCTGGTTGTGTGACGCCTGCCTGCTCAAAGCGTGAAACCTGACCCAGGCAAAACGCTAACGAGAACCTGCCAGATAGGAATGGCTTTTAACAAACTAGAACAGGGGCGAAGCGATCCGCTTTGAAACCGCCCGCAGACCGGCCGTTGCTGAACGTGGCCGCTGGCCGTTGGTTGGCGCGGCATTGCGCTGGCGCATTGGGATTTGAATCTGCTGCTACTAGTGATGTTTGCTGCATTTGAGCATGCAGGGCGGACTTTCTTTGGAGGCGCACCAGCGTGGTGGCCAACGCCTCATATAGGTCAGAAAATCAACGGTCTAGCCCCCAAAAACCCTTGAATATCAATGATGCTAATAGCGCACGCGCGTGTGCATTGATCTACCCATACACTAATGATGTAAGTGGCACCACCCCTACATCACAGAGCTGCGGCACGGGCGAAACAGCGCACTACCTGACTGATCAGGAACCGGCAACAAATGCGCCTACCGCGAAAGCGGTGGGGCGCCTTTTTTTGTTTTGGCGCTCAACAACACGGAGCAACTGAATGCAAAGCTCAAACTGGTGATGTTGGTAATGGCATGGCTGGGGTCGCACCCTGGAAGAATGCCTCAAGCTGCACCTGACATGTACGACATAACCGTGTTCGGTCCGACCGCACCCACTACAACCGCATTCTGCTCTCCGCCGGTGGCTGGCCGGCGAGCAGCGTTCGAGACATATCCTCCAACGATCTGAAATGGGTATGCAGATAAACACATTACCCTGTACACCGGCCGCATAGGTGGTCAATTAATCGACCGCAAGGCGTGCCGCGTGTATGCCGATTACGGTACGAACGAATACGACCGGCTGTTGATGGCTACCGGCTCCAACCCTTTTCATTCTATCCGTCCCCCGCAAGGATCTGGAAAGGCGTGATCGCTACGGGACAATCGCCCGATAACGAAACGAATGAACACTGCAAGACCACAAGCCACGCTGGGTGAACGGCCGCGGCCTGCTCCGCTGGAAGCGGCCCAAATGTTAAGATGCCGCGGCATGACGTCACCGTCGGCATATCGTGAATGGCTGCTGGAACGCCCGTTTGGATCGCACCGCGTGATTTGCTCCAGGGTTCGCTGGAAGAGCGCGACTGAAATTCCCTGCTGCCGCAGTTCACCAGCGCAGTTTGCTGGATGATGGCAAGGGCCGGGTCAAAGCGTGCGCTTCAAGGATGGCAGCGAAATTCGCCGACTGGGTGGTTATGGGCCGGCTCCGCCCGAACAACCGATTCTGGCAGAAAGCGCGGCCTGGCCTGCAATCGCGGCATTCTGGTCACGATACACTGCAAACCTATGATCCAAAAATCTCGCCATCGGCGAATGCGCCAGCGCACCGCGGTATTGCCCTACGCCTGGTTGCGCGCTGTTCCGAACAGGCCCAAGGTCTGCGCCACCCACCTGGCCATGCTCCGTTACGTCGCTAACGAAGGCTCGGTGACCTCGACCAAAACTCAAGGTTACGCGGCATCGACCTGTTTCTCCGCCGGCGAGTTTATGGTGCGATGACGACAGCGAGTCATTACCCTCTCCGACCCTATCGCGGCGTGGTACAAGAAGCTGGTGATCAGGAACAACAATTCTGGTCGGCGCCCTGCCCTGTACGGGGACACCGCAAGACGGCGCGGTTGGGTAACTTCCGATGTCCAAGGAAAGCAGAACATTTCACGAGATCCGTGACCACCTGATGTTCGGCGATGCCCGATCCGCGATAACCGCATACAGGGCCAGAGCAAGACCACCATATGCCCTGATGATATGGAGGTCCTGCGGCTGCAAATCGGTGTGGTGCAAGGGCATCCATAGTCAAGGCGATCCAGGAGCACGGCCGTTTCCAGTGTCGATGACGTGAAAAAACACACCAAGGCTGCCAGTTCTGCGGTTTCCTGTACCGGTCTGGTGAGCAGATCGTGTCAATACCGGTGGTGGCGCTGCGAGGTAAAGCCCAGAGCGAGAAAGCTGTATGCGCTGTACCGACCTTGAACCAACGGCCAGGTACGCAAGGCGAATTCGCGAGCACCACCTATCACCAATCCCCGATGCCATGGCGCTTTATGGAATGGCGCACGCCCGAATGGCTGCGCCCCTCCGCCCGCGCTGCGAACATTAACCTGATCTCCACCTGGCCCAGGCGAAGACCAAAGGACGATCCGCAAGTCGCGGCTTTATCAACGAGCGGGCCCACGCCAAACATTCAGAAAGAACGCCTACTCGTTAATTCCACGCAATTGTGGGGCGGGCATTACCAATCGGGCGGAGCTGGCCGGATTGCCGATGTAGCCCGACAAATACCAGGTACCCATGTCAAGGTCACCGCGGCCCAGCGGATCGTCTGCGTCGCATCAAGAAGAGATCTGCCCCGCGGTCTGGAAGGAACTGATAGCCCTCGGGTCACGCCTTATGGCAATCCATCCGCACAGTGAAAAAACCTGCGTGATGCAGCGAGTTCTGCCGCTTCGGCACACAGAACTCGACGCAAGATTGGCATCGACCGGAGCATCGCTGTTCAATATGTGGTCGCCACTACATAGGTCAAGCTGGGGTCTCGGGTTGCCCGCGCAAACTGCGCTGAAATCCGGCATCAAGGACAATCGGCATTATCGGCGTGGATTCCGGTTTGGGACTGTAAATATCGGCGGCAACGGCGGCATCAAGACGGGGCCGGCGATTCTTGTCAAGGTCAAGACCCGAAGCCGAAGGTGATGGAATTCAGCCTGCCTTCCTGCAGCTCTACGTGAGGAAGCCCTTCTACCTGGAACGCAGCACGTGCACTAACATGCACCGCGTCGGTCTGGAGCACATCAAGAAAGGTGTGGGCTGGATAGATGCCGACGTCGCATAGGCCTTGCATGAGCGCCTGCTGTTTTTCCCTGTCGTTCCGAACAGGACCTCCTGGAAGAGCGCATCGAGAAGGAAGAACTGAAAAACGAATTCCCGCCGCATTGCGGTCCAAGGAGTTGCCGAGGTTGGCCCTATGAACTGCTGGATATCTTGTGCGCTGAAGAACATTCCCCACTTTGGCTCACGCTAGTGACCGGCGCAAATGTTGATATCGCTTGTTGTTCCGCCCAGCGATTGACGATGGTGGTTTGCCGTAGATGATCCTGCCCGCACAAAGAAACGGGCCGCTATCCCAGGGCATCGTGTTCGCGGCAACAGGTCCCTGCCCGCTGCACACTGAACCATTTCAACTGGAAACGGCGAGCCGGCGCCGGATGTGGGGATGCACCCATCGCATCCGACACGGGGTTGAGAATGGCGGGTGCAGTTGGTTCTGGACAAGGTGCCCTTGTGAGGTCCGCCAACTGATTGAACTGGAATGGAAATGCCTGCGCCATTGCCGAACGGCTGCTGGACGCGCTGTAACCGTCCCTGTTCGCTCGGCGGATTGACCAATCCCTGGTCATCGACGGTCCAGCCAGCCATTCCGGCAGCGTCGCCGTAATGTCCAGGCCAATCAATCAGTGTCCTGCGCCCGCGAATTTCTCTGCTCCGACTTATCAGAATCGAGCGTAAAGGCCATGACCACAACAAACCGCCTCCACCTGCTGCTACTGCGGCGTCGGCTGGCGGTTGTGCTGATCGAGCACGATAATGAGCGCATTTTCCGGCGTCAAAAGGGCCGACCCGTGCCGCAAACCCGGCCAACTAACGCGGCTGTGCAGCAAAGGCGCCGACCCTGCATCTGACCGGGCGATCTGACAGCGCGAGCGCTGTACCCCGAAGACGTCTGGGTAACAGGTCGGCACCAAGCGCACAGACCGGGATACACCGCCATGGCCATGCCGCTCAGGTGTTTTGGCAGAACCATGCCGAACAACGGCCCGACAGCGGTCGACTTTCCTATATCTCCGGGCAGTTGCTGACCGAGACTATGACGCTTCACAAGCTGGCCCGCGCGTTAGTGGCCACCAACCAATATCGACAGCAACTCGCGCTGTTGCATGTCCAGCCGCGCGTGGTCGGCTACAAGCGCAAGTCTGGTGGCCGATGGCCCCGCCCTGCTTCGTACGAAAGACATTGAACAAAGCGATTGCCTGCTGATCGTCGCGGCAGCAATATGCTTTACGCGCATCCGGTGCTGTTCCGCGCCTGAGCAGCCCTAAGGCGGACAAGCCGGATAATGCGCATCATCGTCGTTGGACCCGCGCGCACCATACCTGCGATATCGCCGAGTAATGCACCTGGCGGTGCAGCCCCGGTACCGACGTGGCGTTTGTCCCACGGCATTCTGCATATTCTGATCGTGGGAAGGCTGGCTGGACCGGCGCTTATAGAATGAGCACACCCGGCGGGTTTGATGAAACCTGAAAGCACTAGTGCCGCGATTACACACCGGAAATGGTCCCGGCATCTGCGGCATTCGTCCGGATGACCTTGCAAAGCGGTAGCCGCGCTGATCGGTAACCGCACCCTCGTTTCCTATCGGCTGTGGTGCATGGCCTGATCAGTCCAGCGCCCGGCAGTGCGAAAAATAGCGGCATTGATCACTATCTGCACCTCGCAACCGGGCAGATACAGGCAAACCCGGTAGCGGGCCCTTCTCGCTGACCGGCCAACCCAACGCAATGGGCGGCCGCCGAGACGCAGCCTGTCCAATCGTTGCCTGGCCACCGCGAAAGCCGCCAATGCTGAGCAATCGCGACGAAGTGGCCGAATATTGGGGTGTCGAACAGCCTGCCGGGGCAATGTCGGTTTGAGTGCTGTCGAAGCTGTTCGAGGGCGTCGCAGGGCAAAGATCAAGTGCGCTGTGGATCGCGCTGTACCAACCGCGCAAGTCCATGGCCGGATCAGACACTGATCCACGAAGCGCTGGCCGCGTGCCCCCTTTTTGTGTGGCTGCAGGAAGCCTTGCCACCACCGAAAACTTGTCACTGACGCCGACCTGCTGCTGCCCGCCGCTCAGCTGGGGCGAAAAAGCGGCAGCGTGAACCAATCCGAGCGGCCGTATCAGCCGGCGTGCGTTCGGGCGTTGCCGCATCCGGGCCGAAGCGCGAACCGGACGGGCGATTGGTCTGCGACCTGGCCACACGTCCTGGAACGCAGTTACGCCCGGGTCAGCCCAGTCTGTTTGACTTCGACAGGCCCGCATCGCTGTTCGATTGAATACCCCGCGGCTGAGCCGCCGGCCCGTTGATCTGGAATTACAGCTTCGGCTTGAGCTACGCGCTGATCGACGAACTGGCCCCGCAGCACGTGGCCGTTCGAACGCCGCTACACAGAAAAGTGCACCGCGCGGCCTACGCAGATAATCGATTTCCGACCGAAGACGGTCGTGCATCGTTTAATGCCGATCGCTACCTGCCGCATAAGGAGCAGCTGCGATGCGCGCTTTCCCGCTGAACATTGAACACCGGGGCGCCTGCGCGATCAGTGGCATGGCATGAGCCGTACGGGCACGCAGCGCAGCTGTTCGGCCATGTCGAGCAAGCGGCAGAATCAGCCTGCACCCGGACTGCCTGCGCAGTCCGACCCTGTGATTGGTTCAACTGGTACAGGTCAAAAGCCGCTCGCGGTGAACTGATCCTGCCAGTGCTGGCGGATGAAGCAGAAATTCGCCGGCCAGGCCTATATTCCCGAATGCACTGGCAATCGCTTCCTCAAGGCCTGGGCGTGAACGTGCTGAACCCAGCCGCCTATTATGATCCGCTTGTCCAAACAGCCCGACTGAAATAGGCCGGCATCAACACACGCCGGTGGTCTTTTCCCTGGGAATTGTGTGCTGGTGGAAGACGATGTGCAGCAGCGCTTCCCCGCGCTTGCGTGAACACTGCAAAGAGGAGCTGGGCGTCGCCAGCTTCAGTCTGGCCGGCGCGATCGCCCGGCCCTGCTGATCCGCGCGGCAATCCGCAAATGCACCGGAAAATGCCGATGGGCTTTTGGCCAAGCCTGGATAGCCTGCTGGAAAACTTGCACAGCGGCCCCGGTGCTGATCTACGACGAACCCTCGGCGGGCGATTGGCAAAGCGGGTCAGATTGAAGAGGGTCGCATACCGCCCATTCGCTTTGACCGGAGAAACCGCCGCCCGCGACTGGCTACGGCCGTCTGGCAAGCGGGAGAAGCCGAATGCGGCAACTGCGCGCGCTGGTTTCTGGCGCCCCTGACACCCCGCCAGGGGCGCAGCCGGTTGCGTGATCGCACCCTGGTGCATTGCATGAAGTGTGAGTCGAGCCGCTATTCAAGCCGGATTGACGCGGCCTGGATTCTGCAAAGGAACTGAAGACTGAACTGGGCTGCGGGACCGAAGTGTTCCCTGCGTGCCAGAGACTCAGAGGCTGGCTGAACCGACGCCGGTGCGGCGGTATGCCAACACACCGCCTTTCGCGACGGGGCCGTCGCTCCCACAGGGGCCATCGATTCCGCCAGTTTGGAGTGAGCTCAGACTAGATCGGGTGGGAGCGACGGCCTCGTCCGCGAACAGCCCTTACCCCAAACACCCGCGTGTAACCCCGAGATCAACGGGGTTCTGAGCCGGGCTCGGTGGTGGGTATGAGGGCCTTTCGCGGCGGGGCCGCGCTCCTACCAGCTCGAGCCAAGCCCAATACCTGCCCGATAATAGCGCTGGCCTTTGTGGGAGCGCCGGCCTCAGGCGCGACGCGGAACCATACACACACTATCCCCGGACGAAACCCCCATGACCGTCTGTCCATTTGGTAGGTGCCCGCCGCCCCCGCGACCCGGAAACTGCTGACCCTCAAGGCAGTGCCGTACTCGCGAGGGCGATGTGGGTCCATGGTGGATGATCTGGTCCAACCCGGCCTTCTTGAAGCACTGCGCGCAGGCGCAAGCGGTAACCGTCGGCAAACGCGGCGGCCTGCGCCTACTCCCGCAGGAACTTATCAAACCGCCTGATGCTGCGCTACGGCCCGCCAGGGCCGCAGGGCTGGTGCGTTTGAAGGGCGGGTGATCCATCATTTTTTGGCCGGCCGCCGGTGAAGAGGCGCATGGTATGGCCGAAGCGGGCATCGAACGGAAATCCGTCAATGGCATCACCGCAGGACTTCGCCGTGCTAACCCAATGCGGATCCCGCTGAACCCTTGCGCGGCTAGCCCGCGGCGGACCCTGTGACCGGCGCATACGCAGAACGATAGCGACCTGAACTGGCAAGGCCTGGGCGATGGTGCACCCCCTGGTGGATCTATATGGTGTAGCGCGCTTACAGCAGATCCAGCAGGGCTGCTGGCGGGGCGGCATGCCCCCACATCCCCATAGCCATAGATCGAACGGGCCAGCCCCTCACCGGACCAGCGCCAGCATCAGTGTGGAGCTGGTCAGTCCTCTGCGACGCCGCTGCCGCCTTTTGGATACATAAGCCCAGCGGTTTACTGGTGATCGGTGACGTGGTCGCTGCCGCGGCTACCATCCTCACCCCACCCGCCCGAGATCGCCTGCCCTGGCCTGATTAGATTCGGAATACGTCCACCGGAAGACCGATTCCCATCCCGCCAAAGAGGGCGTGGATCAGCCTTGGCTTGGCTGATCCAGCATCCGAGCCCATGGCCTGATGAAGGCATTGATGCCTTCAATGGGCCTGACCAATGACTTTAAAAATCAATGATCTGACTTCGTCGTCCATTCGATCATATCCACGCCATTGGAATCTTGACGCCGTCGACCAGGTCCCTCGAACCCCAGCACCGCATGATTGCCCTGCTTCCACTTCACGCAAATAAACTGAAGTGCCCCAGGTGCATTCAGCCCTGCATCGCCGCATCAGGTACAGCCGGTTGGAATTTTCTGCCGGTTTGCGGGGTGTGAACCACCGGCGAATGGAAAACCACATCCTCGCCAGTAATTGCATCAGGCCCTTGGCGTCCTGGTGTTTTGACGATCTGAATGCCAACTGTCGATAACGCTGCTCATGGGCGTGCTCCTCTGTCCCTGTTTTGAGCATTCTTTCTCCGCCCCGCGCGTCAAGCTCAAGCCAGCATAAGCGTCAAGAATTAAGCAGGCTATGCTCCGGCTGGGCAGCGCTGAATCGAGTCTACCTCGGCTTGCTGCCAGGGAAGAATGTTTGAAGTTTAATCTGCTGTTCACGCTGCTGGTAGCCATAGCCCCGCGCATACAGCCCGCCAGCAGCAAGAGCAGTTCGGCATGGCTGCCCTGCTCCACCACACCGCCCCTGTCCAAATAACCAGAAATGCGCCTCGGCGTGCACGATGGCGTAGCGGTGAGCGATTGCCAGGGTGGTCCGTTTCTGTGAAAATCAGATTAAAGTGCGTCGAGAACAATCTCTCGCATGGGTAATCCATGAACGAAGTGGCCTCGTCGAGAATCAAGAATCGGCGGTTCTTAGCAGCACCACGGCGATAGCGATGCGTTGTTTCTCGCCGCCGGAATAATTTTCAGCCCACGCTCGCCACCTGCGTAGCCAGGCCTTTTGGCAGCCGCCGACAAAGTCTTCCAACTGGGCCATCGCAACGCATTCCAATGTCTTCCCCCGTGGCACCGGCTTACGTAGGCGCTGTTTTGTTAGCCGAGGGTCAATTGAACAGTAGGTATCTTGCGGCACTAACACGATGGCCTGACGCAGGCTGTCTGGTCACCCGCGAATATCCTGCCCGTCGATACGAATTCGCGCCACCGCCAACGTCCATAGAAGCGGAACAGCAAGCGCGCCAGGGTGGACTTGCCGCCCACTTGGGGCCCACAATCGCCAGGTATGACCCTGCGGTAGTGCAGGTCCACGCCTGCAAGAAACGGCTGTCGAGCGGGATCGTAGGCGTGACTGACCTGGTCGAAAATCCACTGCGCCGCCGGTGATCTCTAGCGGCTTGCGTCCGGCGCATCGGCGACCCTTGACCGCGCAAATCGAGCAAGCCGAAAAGCCGTTTCGGATATTGGTTTTCCCAATCTCGCGAATCTCGCGGTAGATAAAGCCGAGAAAACCAGCGGCACAAACAGCTGGATGCATATAGGCGTGATCATGACCAGCTCACCCAGGGTCATGTCGCCAGCGGAGACCTGCGCTGCCGCCATAAACATCATCAGCGTCACCGACCCGGCACATGATCACGCCTGACCCAGTTGGCGCCGCCAGGATAGCCGGTTTTTCATCCGGGCTGCTTCCCACCTTGCACAGATGCGCGTGTACTCCTAGCCTTCGAAAGCGTTCAATATGCCGAAAATCTTGAACCGTTTCGTAGTTCAACAAGCAGGCCTGTCGCTGCGGCGGTATTTGGGAGCTGTTTGTCGAGCTTTGCTCTCACGCACGAAACGGTTTGCGCCACTCGGTGCAACCATATCGAAAAACTGCCATACAGCAAAGCACCGAACCCAGCACCGTGAACGCATACCATTGGGCTTGAAAGTTGGCCAGCAGAATGATCGCTGATCAAGCCGATCTCTAGCAAGCGTGCGGAAGGATATTGAAGACCATAGCGCACAGAAAGCTGATGCCGCTGGTACCGCGCTCGATATCCCGGGCCAGCCACCGGTGCGTCGCCGACAGATGGAAGCCCCAAGGTCCAGGCGGTGGCAGGTGCTCGAAACGCCGCAGCGATACCCGGCGCATGGCCGCTCGGCTAACACGGGCAAATACCGCATCGCGCAACCTGAGAAAAACACCCTGGAAAACGCAGCAGTCCCGTAACAGGGCTACCAAGCGCCACGGGAACTACGAAAAGTTGCATTGGCGGTGGTTCAAAATAGTCGACGATGCAGTTTCAGTGCCCAGGGCAAACCGCCAACCGCCAGCCAGGTTTGGCACCAGCAGAAAGCCCCATGGCACAGGGGCAACGCGGCCGCGGAAACCGTTGAGATAGGGAATCAGGCTGGTAACGATGGCGCCAGTTGACCGGACCACCGTTGTATTGACGCCAGAATCCGGGCGCACAGGGTTTCCTTTCGAAAAAGCGCAAGCGCGCCTCAGTTTGGGCTGTAGCCGACAATGTCCACACTCTAACCAAAAACCCCGCCAACACTGGCGGGGTTTTTTCTTGAAGCTTATAGCTGAAGCTCGCAGGCTTGTTCGCTAACGCGCCCAGAGGGGTCAGTTCCTCGTGCGGAATCCGATCGCGATTGACATCCCAGCCGACAGCAAGCAGGGTCGCCCAGTAACCAAAGTAGACCGATCCAGGCGCAAAGAATCATGGGCACCAAGCCGGGGCGCGCGATCAGCCCGAGCACTGGCTGCGGCAGTGCTGTAAGCGCGCTGCGATCTGAGCATTGAACGGCGCGCGCGAGCGAGAGTACCTCACAGGCAACCCCGGTCAGTACCAGTGTCAGTGACAGCGGCGGATGCCCAAGCAAAGGCTGCAGACGGTCAATAGCGTAGCAAGGAAGCAAACATCACAGCGGCTACCATCAGATAATAGGATGCCAGGCCGCTATCAGGCTGTTTCATGTTTTTCCTTGCCCAGCTTCCAGCGCTGCACGATGATCACCTGAACCCCCGTCCACATGGTGCCCTGAGTCGGAAGAACGGGCGCTGTTAACCCCCTGATCGCGTTGCGAATGCAACGGAGAATAATGATCCCGTGTGGGGTTGATATCGATATGCTCGTCATGTCGAGCAGTCAACCGTCCAACCGAATAACCTCATTACCGTGAACCATGTCGCCGAAAAGGATCACGTAAGTATGATCGCCAACGGGATACCCTGCAGAACTCTCCAGGCTCGCCCAGCCGATTTTGCGAACGGCGACATTTGCCCCAGGCGGCACCGACCGCGGAATCAGGATGCCCGCACTGAATGTCGTAGCTCACCTCAACCTACCAGCGCCCCACCAAGGGCAGCGATCATAAAGCCCGGCAGCAAGCCAAGCGCACCAATAATGGCAAACACCTGTACTTGCCTTGAGTTTTGGGCATCGCAACGAGAAGGCGAAGATCAGGCAGCACGGCACAGGCCAGTTGTGATGGCGATCGGTTGCTGCAACAGAAAGCGTTCGGCATCGTCAACAAACATTGGCGCGTTGAGCGCGGCTGAATAGCGCGCCAAGGATGATGCAGCCTGAGCGTGTTGCAGCCAGAGCAACGATTTCTTTGCCCACCCGGAAATGCAGGATGAACAGCAGCGCTGCGAAATTGAAGCGACAGCGCCGTCATCGCCTGCCAGCGTGAGGCCCGGATCCGTCATTAACCACCAAGCACATAGCCAGCACCAAGGCAACCGCCGGCGTAATCCACCCCGTGCGTAGGGTTCACCAAAAACGATAATGGCAGAGGCCGAGATGATCGTCCGATGGATCATCGACACCGCCACGGCCTCTTCAAAGCCCCAAGCCGAAAACTCCATCATCAGGCGGCATCTAGCGCCAGGCCGGTCGCCGCAGCGACGAACAAACCCCCTGCAGCGGCCTTCCTGCCAGTAAAACCGGGTTATAGAACGGCATGCCGGAAGGTGAAGGGCCCCAAGCGCCAACCGGGCAATTCGGGTTTGGACATAACAGACTCTCCGTGACGTTTTAAATTATTCTTTTTAGGTCAGTTAACGCTACACCACCGTTGCGTGCGTGCTTTAGTAGACGGCTTCATTATGCGTTGAGAAAGCAAATGGGCATAGCTTATGAAGCGCGAAATCAGAGCTATCCAAGCCAAAGCAAAATCTTTACTGCGGCGCCTCTGACCAGTTATTTCAGGGGCTGCGTCCCTTGTCGGCGACCATAAATGCAAGTACATTCAGCTCAAGTACGTGTCAAATCACCGTCGTGAATAAAGCCATTATAAAGCGCAACGTTAAGCCACCCCTGCAGTGCTGTGACAGGGTGGCCATTGCTCACTCCATGGTTTCAGCCGAAATAACGCTGCATGGCGGCGAAAGAGAGCGCCCTACCTGCGGGTGGTACTCATATGCGCCGGGATTGCGCCGTTTGGGTCGGTGAAGGAATGCACCGCACCGCCGTAAAATTGACGAACTGCCAATTCCACCTCAGCATCGCTCATCTCGCTTTCTCGAAACGCGCGGATCCTGCCCGCGGGCCACCGCAGGGTCATCAAAGCACCATGAGTCATCGAGTACTGGCGTCTTGATCGCCTTGGCAATCATTGGCGGTCCGGAGTGTCTTCGTTGCCGGTGGAAGGACGCACACCGTCAATCTCGGTACCCGAGCGTGCCAGCTCCAGTACCACTCCGCGCCCAAAGCAGAAAGCCTACTTAGCGCCGCTTTTCGACTATCCAACACAGCCAGATCAGCTCTGCTTGAACCGTCCAGCGCCGCATTGACGCGCCTTTCCCCCGCGCATCAGCGGCCGGTCCGAGCGTACGAATGTCGCTGCTCCCTGGCCTCATCCGCATTGCTCGGACCGCACCGATTTGCCATACATGTCCGCCCACGAACACCACATAGTCAGAACCACCCCGCGGTAGGCCTTTTTCATATGAGTTTTCCAGATCTGCCCATCCAGCTTCGGCACCATCAACAATCCGGGTCGCTTGTCGTCTTACTTGATCCGTCGTAAACCAGCACGCCCTCATAGGCTTCTCCATCAATCTCGTAAGCGACAGGCTGCGTCCACACTCTCGGCATGCGCATTCCCGCTGCGCCCGAGCAGCAATCATTGTGGTCAGGGTTTTTTCTATGTAGGCTCCATAGGTTTTTATAGACAGCAGGCTGCAGTTAACGCTCGCGTCAAAGCATTAGCCGCTGGAAAGCCGTGCCGGGGCGAGATGTCATCATCATTGTCGAGATTAACCAGACTATAAAAAAGGCCCAGTCACCGGAGTGGCTGGCCTTGCGTGGTGCTATTACCTGACTGACATTACTTGCTGAGTTCCACAGCGAGCGCGTTTCAGCCGCGTACAATAGGCCCCGGATCGCTGCAGACTTTCACCCGCAGCGAGTGCCGCCGAATTCAAAGTAGAATGTGGCTCAGACGCTAAAAGCGGGCCCTCATCCTGTCCTGTCAAGCTCTCCAGCGCGGGTGCGCCGGGTGATGCTCCATGATCGGCTTGCTCTCAGGCGCAGGCTGGCCGTTGCTCGAGATCTTGCGCAATCTGCAAAGCCCATGCCATCTCATTGATCACTCAGTACCGCAAGGCGAGTCAGTCAGACGAATGCGAAACCTTGACGTCTTCGACGCTTTCGCTGAGCACGTGCTTGATGCGCTGAACCAGATCGCTTATGGCCTTGGCCCGCTTCTTCACATGTGCTGTCTTGTCTCAATCGGTTCCAGCGAACCCAGATCCAGAATCGCCACGGGCGATCTGTCGTACGAGGGTCTGCCCTGGTATTCGTTGAGTGTGGCTCTCAACCATTCATCAATACTGGTCGTTGAGCAGCAGTACTCAAATGGCTTCCTTGCGGAAGAGTTTCCAGGTGCGGGCTGTTCTTGACCTGGTTGAGCGCTCGCCCGTCAGGTAATTAGATCTTGTCCTGACCTTCTGCATGCGTTCGATATATAGCATCCAGGCCCAAGCTCCTTCCGCTGTCGTCATTTCGCTGAGTGGACGCAAAGCGCAACAGGGGCCCTGGCGATTTTCTCGCTGATTTGGCGAAATCTTCAGCGGGCGCTTCTTTCACACGCCTGCCGAATTGTCCAGAAGGATTTGCTACTGCCTCAGGGCTTCTTTCTTAGCCCAGTTTTTTCCAGCAATATCCAGCACGCGCTGTCAGTGCGACTTCAATGCTGGTCGATAGCGGGATGCCTTCTGCAGGATCTGACGCTGAAGACGTTCAACGACAGATCGTTGGAATAAGACCACACCATTTGACAAAAACGGCAGGGTACAACGGCAGGAACGGTTCAGCGTCATCCATGATGAACACACGCTGCACTATACAGCTTCAACCCGCCGCGCTCACGCGGTACTAGATCAAAAGGGCGCCCGCCTGGTACGTAAGCAGGCTGGTGTACTCAGCTTGCCTTCGACCTTGTTTGTGGCTCCATCTCATGGTTCTCGAAATCCTGGGCGACGTGCTTGTAGAACTCCTTTGATATCCCTCGTCCTTCACTTCGTGTACGGGCGCGGGGTCAGAGGTGCGCTGGCACGGTTTGACGGTTTCCATTCCAGTTCCGCGTGCTGCGTCTTGTCGTTCTCTCCTTGACTGCTTGGGAGTTCGATGGGCAGGAAACTGTGGTCAGAGTATTTTTTCACCACAATTGCGCAAACCTCAAGCCATCGCAAAACTCGATTCAGTCGGCTTTGAGATGCAGCACGATGCGCGTCCGCGCTCGCCCTTCTGCCAACGCTTCTCGATAGTGAAACTCACCCTTCGCCCGCGATTCCCAGCGCACACTTCGGCATTGTCCAATCCAGCGCGGCGGGTAAAGACTTCCCACCTTTTGTCCCGGGCAACAATAAAGGCACTGTAGATAGCCGACAGCCGAACTGGCCGAATTCAGGCTCGCGTCCTTGCTTCTGGTCCCGGTCAACTGCTGCATTGAAAGATGACGTACCGGACTTGGCGATGGTGCCCGTTCTCGATACTTCCTCTGCCGACATGCCGATACAATTGTCTTCCGATTGGTCAGCGTGTTGGTCGTCTGGTCAGAGTGATGCGGAATTACGATATGCGGCTGGTCTTGCCAGCAAAGTTTCGGTTTGGGCGATGGCTTCAAAGCGCAGCTTGTCAGAGGCATCAGAGCGTTGGGAAATCAGCTTCGCGAAGAGAATATCTCCTTGTTCGAGTACATCGAATGGATCATCAGGGTGCAGGCAGTTGCTTCACCTCCAGTCTGAAATCCGAGCGTTTTTCTTTATGGGACTTCCACGGTCATCTTCGTTGTCTTCCCTTTAGTTTCTCAAGCGTAGTAGGTCCAGGCGCGGCTATTCGCGAACCCAGGACCAGAGGCAAGGCAACGGACGGACCGCCTACTCGTGCGATGGGCCCTTTAATGGGGACTAGTGCCCGATTTCAAGTTCACCTGCGGTGGCGCGATAACGTACTTCCAGGCTGTGGATATCCAGCGGGTGGAAGTGGGTATCCACCTGTTGGGGCCACGCGGCGTTGCTATGACCACGCGGTGCTTCAGCCTGACGGCCCTTCAGACGCCTTTCATAAACCCGATTGGTTGACCGTTGTCAGCCTGAACGTTCTGGTTCAAGACAACAGCTTGCTGGCTCATCCAGCCAACGCCGCAGACTGACTGTCGCCATGGCCCCACATGATTATTCCAGAGGCTCGGGTTTAAGCTGCACGGGCAACAGGAGCGGGGGTGTCTCCAGCACTGGACCTGGAGCTGGCGTGCGCTCAAGGGTCTTTTAGCCAAGCAGGTGTTTCGTCAGCCAGACCTAATTTCCAGTAACCCGTGCCGCGTCCTGGCTGGGCAGTGTGCAGGTGTCATGCGCACCTGCCGTGCGTCCATTCCGCTTGCGGGTGACTCCAGAACTCAGGGTTATAGCCCTCAACCACATACGCTCAACCCGGGCGCCTGCAATGCCGCGGTGTACCACTGTATTAACCAGCTCAGGCCCGGGACCCTCATCAGTCCGGCAACGCCGTCTACTGCGCTGTTTGCCGCAGGAAACGCGGGCACTTTGGCAAACCGAATCCAGGGAATCCGACGTCACGCGTTCGCTCCCTCCCTTCCTGCAGGGTCAGCTCCGGTGCCTTGCCATACGGCCCGATCAGGTACAAACCGCTGCCCATCCCAACTCGCCCTCAAGGGACTGCCTGGAGCGGCCTTTGGGTCCCACCAATTCACCTTGCTAGCAGACTATCGAACGCTCTTGGTTGATCGATGCAATGCCATGCGCGCCCCGCCCCAGCATGCACACCAGCCCCTGAAGCAGCAGCACGCGTCGGCAATCCACGGTCATAACCACGCGCCGCTATAAACAATCGTGGCCTCACGGCAGCACCTTGCCGCTACCAGCAGCAATCCCCATGCCCAGGCTTCGAGCCCTGCAATGATCAAGCCATACCCAGGCGATCGCACTGGCAACGATACCGCTGACGATCAACAAGGCGTCCATGTCCTGCCCCATTCTCGGCTGCGTGAACACTGGCATATGGATGGTGTGGGCTAACCAGCTGATCAGCAGGCCAAATCGCCTGGCTCAATCCAGCTTGAAATGCGCTCTGGCCGTAGCATCGGCTCTCATTGGTAGCGGTCTGCCCACGTCCTGTTTATCGCCACATTACCCACTCGCCTGCCCTGACGCCATAGCCTGACAGGTGGCAATAAGTGTCTTTGTAGAGATACCGCGGAGGTAGTCGATTAGAAAACATCGATTATTTTGGGGAAGCTCGAGCTTGCTCATTGAGATCATTCAGTTGGCAACATCGCGCCTGGCTCCCATAAACCGGCAATCACTCACCGATGCAGTGCTGGCAATACCGGGTTGCCGATTTGTCTTTGGCAATCGGCCAGGGAAAGACCACGCTCTTCACCGCAACCTGAGCACCTGCATGCCATGGTAGTGGCATAGGGGGATGCTCGCGACCAGCGGATCAAAATTGCCGTATCAGGGCAATCGCGTACCAGTTTTGCTCGATTTGCTCAACTGTCAGAGCTCATGATGCTTTTCCCATCGATTTTCCGCGACAACTGTCCTTTCGCGTCTCGCTTGCCCATGTCGCATAAAGGTACCCCACCACGTGAGCAAATGGGTTGCTCACGATCTCTGGTAAGCACCCCACGGGTAAGAGGTACGGTTTGGAGTTGATGCGATAACTACACTGCGGCGAAGCCAATAATGGGCCCTTAGCCCGGGTTCCGCGTGGTGCATATAGTCGCTGCGCAAATGCGAGGGTCGGGCAAATCTCGTAATTCGGCAGGTAACACACGTTTTGAGATGCCGCAGCGGTTACCATCAAGGTGGTTAATGGGCAGCCTGCCGTGTCACCACGCCACTGACAGGATTCGCCTATTAATGGCCGCGCTATAGGGTACATTTGATGATCAGGCCTTGCTCATACCCAGCCTGCTCTATCCGTTCAATGCCTAACATCTGGCAGTGGCGCAAATACGGACAGGAAACTCCGGGCCGCGTTCAGTGACATTATTCATGCGGCCTCTCGATCTGGTAAAAGGGATTTCGAAACAGTTCGGAAGACAGGGGCGCTATAGGTAAACAAGAAAGCTGCTCCGGACTCCACAATATCGACTATGCTTATTGAAGGTTCGTAGAGAGCAATGGAACTATTTACTAAAGCCTCCCCGGACTAAGCTTATGGTAAATTCAATCACCCAGGAGATCTCGATGAAAAAGTTGTGCGCAACGGTTCGTATTGATTGGCCAGTCTCGGTTTGGTTGGCAGCCTGCCAACAAGAAACCGTGAAGACAAATGGAATGACGCTGCTGAGGTCCCATGTCCGATTTCCATGGAAAGCATGGGTGACGCTGCGGAAGAAGCCTGGCGAGCAAGCAAGAACTCCGCGCTCGTGAAGCAACGGGTACTGAAGAAACCATGGGTGAGTCGTGCTCGTGAAAACATGAAGACGCTTGCGATGCCGTCCGAAGCCTATGAAGATAGGCGCTGACTATGTGTAAAGAAGAAAAGTCCGGTGACGTTCGCAAGCTCCGCTGCTGAAGACAAGAGATTCGACGAAGAAAGCATGGAAATGAGTAAATGCTTTCGGGCATGCCTGCCGGGCTATGCCCCTCCTGCCTCTTACCCTTGGCTCCGTACCTTCCGCTCTCATATTGCTATTCTCCTTCCGCTTCAGCGCGTCCTGACCTACTGCATGAGTATTCCTATATGGCGCTATCGCATCCCACATCTGATCCAGTCTGTCCCTTGATTACGCAGGCCGGCGACTGAGCCAACAACCCCAGACAACTGATAAATCCGACGCCCCGCCGACTGCGCACTGTCCAGGTTGCCAGATACAATGCTGTGTAAGCGATTCGTTGAGAAGATGGAAAAGCGCCGCCCACGCAGATTGATCGTTTGAGTCCCCTGAGTGTTGGTCACCCTGCGCCACCTAGCCACCGGCGCAACACAGCGGAAAAGCTTCCAGCAATATTCGAATGGGCACGCCATCGCGCGCGGCCCCCAGCCGTCAATCGCTCGCCTTGCTGCGACTGTGCGGATGGCGATTGGTCATAGCCGCTTGTCAGCTGCTTCGGGCCAATGGCCACGGCCAAACCGGGCTTTTGTCAGCACAATCAATCAGCGCGGCAAAAAAACAAGAACACCATAGATGGAAA
>Ga0163217_1019511_pt1 | contig 18444 bp, 10 predicted proteins | sample SynspAceP_FD_185933 | JGI IMG/M metagenome (GOLD analysis project Ga0163217, IMG submission 185933) | Saline lake microbial communities from Ace Lake in Antarctica - Synechococcus sp. Ace-P (PacBio error correction) | ecosystem: Environmental > Aquatic > Non-marine Saline and Alkaline > Saline ...
AAAACACAAACAGACGGGAGGGATTTAAGCCTTTGGGGTTTTTTGGCTTTCCCAAAAATGTGTTTTTCCCAGTCCCCACATCGGTGAAAGCTAGTGGACGGGAAAGCCGCCCAATCAGGGGAAGCGGGTTTTTCCGAACCCATTTTTCCGATGACTCCTGCCACTGCCCTCGGCGACCGTAAAAAAGCGATGAGTTTTTGTGCCTTTTCCTTTTCTAAGTGCTCTAAGCGCCTTTTGTTTTTACTAAGTTCTTTCAATGTCAACCAACGGCCCCGCCATTCAAACCACGTTCGGCATTTAAAGCGGGAATAAGTTCTTTTCGACAGGCAAGTCCCCAACGGTCCCAGCCAATACTTTTCCTGGATAAGGGATAAAAGTGACAGGTAGGTTTTTATTCCACGCAACGATACGCAAAGGTCCCTTTTGTCGACTAATACGCTTAAATGCCTTGGTTCTAAAATTTAATCCATGGAAACGAACAGTAGGTTTTGACTAAATTGAATCGCTTGGGTGGTTTCATCCAAATAATGTCAACCATTTTTTTCTTCTACCTTTTGATTTGCTTTATCAAGTTCAAGATGAGTTGATGATGGTGCGAGCCGCCAGATCCCGCCTAAAACGCCTCCCAAAATAACGTTCCGCAATAGTCCACAAATAGCCCGTTTTTTGGCGATGCATTATTCGGAAGGTCCTGGCCTTGTCAAATCTTGCTCAAAATTAAGAACAGTAAACTTTGCTGAGCCTTTTTTGTTTGCCTAAAAGGTTTTCTAGCAAGACAAAAAAGTCGCCATTGGTCGCTTTGGCTCTTAGGGCCTTAAAAAAGCCCTTTTTCAAGCTCGTAGTAGGACTAACAAAGGCCGGTTGCTTCGATTCGATCTAATCAAACCGCTCAGTCGATAACAAAGACCCGACTAAATGTAACCAAAAATATTTGCTTACAAAGCTGTAAAGGCGCCGTAGCTGAATTAAATTCTGAAGCGGGAATTGGAGCTGTGTCTAAGCCCCAATCTATATTGCCAGAAAAGTGGTAGCATCATCTCAACATCCAGCACAAGAAAACCCAAGTTTAACCCAGTGTAAAACCGTGCGCGGGTGTGCTCCGTTTCCAGTAGAGCCCCCAAGAACCGGCGGGCCATAAGTTGTAGCAACAAGAGCACGAAGGCCCAACAACGCCTGTAACCGGCAAGCGAATTCGTTGTTAGCCATTTTTTTGGATAGTACAAAAAGGATAGGACTAAAAGTGCGGCCATGGGCTAAGCGTCGAATCACATTAATATGCGACGTCGATATAAGGGTAACGGCTTGTTGTTTGGTGCAACTGGCTCGGGCCAGCAATAAGAGGTAGGAATGACATCGTTGCTGTCTGATACCTTAAAGCCAAACGTAAAGCCACAATGATCAATCCGCCGTTGTAGGCCCGACATCCGCCTTTAGAAAATAATCAACATTGCAAGGGCAGGTATCTGACACTAAGGCGAACTGAATCACATAGGTGTCTGGATTATGTCCGCAGAAAAAAGACTCTGGCGGCAATGGCTATGGGCGGAATAATAGACGCGAAAATGAGCAAGTATAAAGGGAATAACCAACGTGGCCATAATTGGATTGCTTGTTGCTTTGTGATCGACTAACGGTGACATGGAATTGTTCGAGGTAACACAAATAACCGCCGCTGCCGCCATCATGTCCTGCAATGAGAAAAGGAAAAGACAAAACTGTTCAGGGTTCCCATACTGAGAATCCACATTTTGGCTCATCTCGTCCTAGACCAAATCTTGAAGTCATGAATGATGGCAACCAAGCCAACGGCGACAATCGGCGATCATTTAAAACCAAAAGCTCGGCGCCAATCGCTAGCAATCATTCGGACGATACTCTGTACTCTACTTTTTTCTTGTAACCAAATAACATGGCAAAAAAACACCAATTCGAAAATGGTAGCGCAAAAAACAACAAGGCTGGCCGAAGACTCATCTTGATTAACAAAAAGAGCGAAGTTAGATGCCTATGGCTTTTCCAGCTGTAAGGCAATATAAGGAATGACGGCCAGAATACCTGATGAGTATGACCAAGCGGGGCTGTCATCGGGTCCGTTTACCGGTCTCGAGAGGAAATAAAGTCGGCAATTGAGGTGAATGTTTTTGTTTACGGCTTACCGTAATCATTTTTCGTAATATTGGAAAGCCAAATAAAATAGCAATAAAAATGGGGCCTAAAAGAATGGGGCAAATAGCTCCAGCCCAGAAACGAGAGGCTTCACCTATAAGAACCGTAGAAGGTCCAAGCGGTACAATAAATGGCCAACGATAAGCTATCGACCATGGGTGACGCGTCAGTTTTTTGGCTGCAGGGCTTTCTTTGTCGCCCCAAATGGGGCGATGCCAGCAGAGGCCTAGAACGTAAAGAATGCTAACAGAATCCAGAAAAACAGTCATTGATAAATACCTGAACATAGGTGATGCGTCATTGTTGTTTTAAACCTCAATGTAACACAGTCAATTTGACAATCCTCTACGACTTAGGTTCTCGTAGCGTTTTAAATCAGGTGGTTGTTGTTTCTCTGCAATACCTTTTTTTCGGCATCAAATCATTTGTGGTGCTGGACGGGTGTTAAACTGTAAACTAATAAGACAATAACTAGGAGAGATCATGAATCAAATTTCCTTCACATCGTGACATAAAAGCAGTTTCCATGCTAATCTATTATTATGCTGACGAGCGGGCGGTTGAGCTAGCCAAGCAGGTTGCAGAGCAAGCGCTGAATTTGTTTGAATTACCGTATTGGGCGTTCATCAGAAACCCGTTTGGTCCACATCCCGTTTGGAGCTGTCAGTTGTCGTTTTACTTCAGAACGTTTGGTCAAATTAATTCCTTGGCTGATCGTTAAACCGACAGCCCTTTTAAGATGTTTTTGTTCATCACTAAAGGCAATGATTAACGTAGATCATACTTCAGGGTGTTTTAGTTGGGTTAGGGCGGGGCATACAGCCTGAAACTTTCACATTTCCACAGTTTAAGCCGTTAGCCTAAATGATTCACGTAAAAAGAGGAGAGGAAACGGTGATGTTAATTCGACTGCATGTGTGGCATGACTGCCGCAGCCATTGCTGCTAGTGCGGCTGGATTGGGTTACAAAGAGGAGGTTGCCAAACATTCTGGCTGTTCAGAGGCTTGAGTCGTTTTGGCTAGGTTTCTAACGACGATAGGCCTTGGGTGGGCTGAATTAGATGCGTGGTGATTTGGTGGCTTCAATGCGCAAAAAAAAAAAAAAACAAAAAAAAAAAAATTGGCTTTTTGAATGGCTTCTGCAGATTTTTATTGAATACTTGGATTGGTCGGTCTCGGCCGAAGCCCGTTCAAAGGGGCCTGGACGTGTCTTGGTTGAACAAGCTTAGACGGTGGGCATCAGAAGAACATGTGACGTTGCGAGTTCGAACAATGAATTCGGGAGGAGGCTAAAAAATTTTATTGGCCTTAGATTTTTTATTGGTGGAAAAGGCAATCTGTTTTTTTGAATTATCGCTTTAAAATTTGATCTGTTTTGCTTGATATGTGTCTTTTTTTCAAATTAATATTCAAACATCCTTTAAAACTCCGTCGAACGTACCAAACTTCTAGGTTTATACGGTAGTTATTGGCGCTATTGGAACGTTACATAAGCACAAACTATTGTTTTGGGTTCGTGTTGTGGGGGTGTATCGCAACCCTGTTTGCTTGTATCAAGCCGCTCGTACCCATTATTCATTTCTTAAAGCTGGAGAATCAGAATGCCAAATCACAGAAAACGCCGTGTTAGCATGCATTACACATTGACAGACGACAAGGCCAAGAAGCTGGACTCTCTGTAGGTCAAGAGCCTTTAGTATTTTTAAGTGCGCTCAGAACATCATTTGATGGCCTAGATAAAGCACTTCAAGGCAAAGCAGCGGGTGATAAACTTGCGTAATCGGTTGAGCCTGAGATGGCTCGGCCAGTCTGAAAGAACATTATCCCAGAAAAGTCCAACAGAAAATTTTCAAAGGCGTTGATGATATTGAAAATTGGCCATGCAAGTTCATGGCAAACAAACGCCAGGCGGCCAACAACCTGTTTCTGTTATCGCGGTAGAAAGATGAGGCAATTATGGCTTGATGGTACCATCCATTGGCTGGTAAAACGTTGAAAGTTTGATGTTAAGCATTATTGAAGTTCGCGGAAGCAAATTGGCTGAAGAGTTAGAGCATGGCTCATGGTGCATGGTGAAGGTGGTCAAATCAACACTAGATCAAATAAAAAAGAACAATCGAAAAAGCAGCCTCCATGGAAACAGCGGCTGCTTTTTTGTTTTAGAGTAAGCAGCGAAGACAAGGTTTATGTCACAAGAAACTTTCAATAGCATTAAAAGAGGCCGTTTATCTTGCCAAGCATTGTGCGAGTCTTCTACCAAATCCCCCTAAACCAATTATTCCAAATTCATCCTAGTGCAAAAATACTCATTGCAGGTCAAGGCTCCGGGGCAAAAGGCCATGATAGTGGTCGCCCCTTTTGATGACGCTAAGTGGTGATCGGTTAAGAGAATTGGCTTGGTGTGGCCTGTGGGCGATTTTATGACGCTCAAACAAGTCGCTATTTTACCAATGGGCTTTTGGTTTCCCTGGCCATGCTTATTATAAAGTGGGCCGCAGCAGGAAGATATCCTGGGGAATCGTACCGCACGTCCTGAATGCGCCGTAAAGTGGCCGTGAGACCATATTGGAATCAGCTTACTCATGTGAGTTGACGGTCCGGTACTAGGTGCTTTTATGCCAAAAATATCATTTGGACGTTTCAGGCAATCTCACAGAACAGGTTAAAGCGGTGCAGTATTGGTTGCAACAGGAATATTGGTTTTACCTCACCCTAGTCCTCGAAAATAATTGCTTGTTTGAAGCAAAACCCTTGGTTTGAAGCTGAGGTTTTGCCAGCGCATCAACAACGGGTTAACGCGTTTACTTCAGGTCCCGCGTCCATAAATAATGTTCTATGCCATCTTCCATGTAAGGCGCGAACCACCGTTATCAAAACCGTGGGATTTATAAAAATTTTTCAAGGTGCGATTGAGCGCCAATTTTGATCGGAACCTGGTGGCCATAGAGTATGCATGTTAATTGCATGACTCATCAATGTATGAAACCCATTTTATCCCTTGCGGCTTTGCGGTGCAAAGCAACGACGCGTCCTACTGCTGCTGTAACCTGAATACGAATCACCTTTCGGCCAACATCCTTGTATAGGCACGAGTTGATCGTCTGTAAGGCAAAAAGATTTGGGTGCTGGTAATGTTATCCAAGCCGTCCTAATTCGGAAAGGGCAGTTTCTGCTCACCACAAAAACATCACACGCCGAGTCTAGTAAATCATAAAGGATTGAGTAGACAGCTCGTTAAACGCTGACAATGCCATGTTATCATTAACTTTTTTCATCAAAATTATTGTTCGATCTTGTTGGGCTTATTTATGCCTAGGAAGTCGTATTATGAACATGAAAGAGTTTCTCATTGTGGGCCGTTGGATTATCGGCTCATACATTGCGTTAATACGAAAAAAATCGGATTGATAAAAATATTCAACGTAATACAGTGTCATCGGTCTTATATACAAAAAAAGAAGGTAAGATTGGGTTTGGTTTTATTGTTCGTTTTGAAAGAAAACGGGGATGGCTTGGAAAATATACTGCAGTAATAGCGGAATTACGAGAGGTCCGGGGTATGACCGTTCTTTGACGCAGCAACTGTTAGAGCGCCCATAAAGAACGGTGCTAAAAGCAGCACATAAGTGTTGTGCAGCAGAACCATCTAGAAGCGCTAAGAACAGGAAGATTGATTTGTATAAAGCCAACAAAGTGAGTTGACTTAGAGTTTTGCTCTAACTTGTAAGGTGTTGCTTCTTTAAGAAAATGAATAAGGAGTACACCATGGATAACTCAAGATTTTGAACTTAGGTTTTAGCGCTGCTTTCTAAGATTGAACGGAGAAGCGGGGCAATAATGTGATAGATAGCCTGCAAGAACAATTTGCCCTGATTTGGCTCGATTCACCATTGAATATCCCTTTGGTGATAATTTTACTCACGACCGGCTTGGATCTTAAAGTCCAGAGAGATCGCCACCGTCGCAGCCATAACCGCGTTAGGTAATGCCGACCTCAACTTAAAGTCCACCTGAAGCTGCTTTAAATGTTGGTTGCAGTGAAAGACGAATAAAGGTGTTATTTGCAAATGTCAGTCTACGCAGGCTTTCCCATCGGCATTGAATAGGCATGTTTGCTTTCAAAGAAGTGTTTTGCAAGAACGACAGAAACTAAAAAACTGAATTAAAAATTTTAAAGAAACTAAATAGAGTGGGCAGTAATCGAAAGAAGGAGGCAGGAAGCGCTTATGTTTTATTTTTAGCGCTGTTCCTTTTTTAGAAATCCGTTGGACTAACCAAAATAATCTTCTTTAGAAGAAGACGCTTACCCATTGAACTTTTAATATTAGCGGTATGATTAGCGTGCTGAGCAGAAGGAATCGATACGAAAACGGCTTTTAATTGTCAGTGCTGCTTTTTTAACGGCTTTAAAATAGCAGAAATATACTGCACAATGTATTTCAGCGCGTTTCTGCACGTGCGATTGCTTCGTATTTTTCAGCGTCCTGTTTAGGTATGCTGAGTACGTTTGCTAATAAATTCAGCAATAGTTTGAATTGTTTTCATCGTATTTTCCTTATCCATGGTTGTTTGAATCAACATCAAAAACAACTGGTGTTTTTGAATGTTGATATAGTAGGAAATTCCACGTCAATAAGACAAACGATATAAATACCACCAATAGCTGAATAAAACTAATCAATCGACAGTAATAGAATAATTGAGGCAGATATAGGGGTCATTTGAAAGTGTTAATCTCTTCAGTATTAGACGTTATCAAGAGGGCCTTGCCATCTTGTTTTTGGCGGTGTCCTAAACAAATATAAGATTTTTGTACTCAACTACAATCAGCGTGAGCATAAAGTTGTTTGACAAACCAAATCCGTAAATTCAGCCATGTTTTTTGGCAGCACACTTCTACGATTAAATCCACATCACCAGTGACACCATGCACATTTATCGCTGGCGCTTTGTTGTTGGTAGGAAATGCATCACGTTATCCGTGCCTTTGTGTAATCTTTACTGACGGTCACACGAAGTCGCAAGCCATGACACTTATAGCCGAAGCTTTTGATAGTTCACTTTTGCTCGGTAGCCGCCTTTTAATAACGTTCATTTTCTTCTAATAAGCGTAAGGGTCTAAACATTGTGATTGGAGACCAGTTGATGGCTTGAGCAGTTTGAGTAATTGCTTATACGACCATTTTTCTTTCTAATGCTTTGATTATTCTTGTAGTCTGTACGGGTCCTAAGGTGATATTCTTTCAATTTATCGCTCTAAATTCAAAGACAAAAAATATTGTAATTAAGTTTAGTAATCTTTCTTTTGAAATAGCAAACAACTTGTCCGTGTTTTATTCCTCTATACTTTTGCCATAGTATTTTGCTTTTCTAAGGCAAAAATCACGGTTTGCTTTTAAAGAGGATAGGTTAATGGCACTTTGTTAGTTTGGCGTTCGTTTCGTTCCTCAATTTTTCCGGGCTTTTAAGAGCCATCTTTATCCCGGTCAGGCTTTTTTTGATAATGCAGGTGGTTCTATCTTGCAAGCCGTTATTGATCATTTTGGACGCAGTATTACCGAGAAAACAAACTCCAAGCCTTACACCTTCACCCTGCTGCACAAAAAGCCGTGCGGCAGATGGATTTGGCTTTAAACGCTTAGCGTCCTATTTGATGTAGATACAAGTAAGTACACTTGGGCCTTCGACTTCTCAGAATACGTATGTGCTGGCACAAGGCGTTTTTGGCAAGATTCTGAAAGAAGGCGATGAGGTTATTGTGACCAATCAAGAATCACGAAGCGAACATCGGTGTTTGGCGGCTTTGTCGTCTCGTGGGCGTTGTCAATTAAGAGTGGCGAGTTGGATTCGAAAACGGGGTCCCTTGAATATACACCGATCTAGAGCAACTTTTTACTAAAAACGAACCAAGTTTAATTGCGGTTCACGAGGTCATTGTTCCAATGTGGTGCAGAAATCAACCCAGTAAGCAAGAAATTTGCGCGCGGAGCAAGAGCGGAAAATGTGATGAACAGAAACTGGTTGATGGTGTGTCGTTTGCGGGCATTGGGTTTACCAGATATAGATTGCACTCGGCGCCGATGTTTTATTTATTTTCGCCTTTATAAAGCGTATGGGCACGCATCTTTGGAGTGACACTGGTTATTCCGTAATAGCCATTGCAGATAAACTAGGCATCAAGCGCATTATTTTAATGAAGCCTATCGTCAAAAATGGTTTTTGTACCTTTGCAGGTTCCAGATCATGCTCAGTAAGTGCAGCCAGTCGTGGGTGCTGGGACTACTTTTGCCTTACATGATTATCATTTTGATGAGGCGGTTCAGCTCTTGAAAAGGCCAACGGTATAGAGTATTGTTCATGGCGCCCGAGCAGGTGTTGTTTAGCTTAAGTTGCTTAAATATATTGATCAACATCCTAAACTGACATTGGCTTGGTCAACGGATCCTTCAAAAGAGCGGCGACGGTTGCCTATTATCCCTAAAGGTCAAACAACCTCAAGAATGGCTCAGAAACTGTTGATAGGTATTATTTGTGGTGCAGGCATTTTTTATGCGGTTCGCTTCTAGAAGCAATGGGGGTGGAAATTCCTAATACTGGTGTTGTTAGGTTGTCATTTGTTCATTACACACAACCAGAAGAAATTGATCAGGCTGATACAGGCCTTAGAATGGCAACTTATAGCCAGTAAAAAGGAAAGGGCGAATGTTTTTCAACCCATTCGTCCTTTCTTTACTTTAGAGTCAGCCCAAGATTCAAATGAACCGCCTGAACTAACGTCTGCCTAGGCAGACCAAGCGATCTTTCAAGGTCTGGAAGTGTCCGTGAAAAATGTCGACATAACCCACGCATAAAATCGCATATATCGATGGATTCGGGGAATGTTGAGTAGTGTCGCGTATGACATGATCGAGTGAACATATGACCAACCAACGCGTAGATTTTTCAGCCTCGGCCCTAACCATAGGTTTTTGCACTGCACATACGGATGAATAAATCCATTCCGGTTTAGCGGTTCGGCTAGACAACGGAACCGGTTTCTACTACGACACAGGTGACGCAAATACGCCAATGGCGGCTTCTTCAATAACTTTCTAGTTTTTAAGGCTTTATAGTCTTCTTGCGCTTGACCTTCAAATAGCTCATCGCTTCCTGCATGAGCTTGTAGGAAAACCTTGTTTTGATTTTCGTTTTGGATTCGGGCTTTGCACAATAATGAATCCCAAGGCTGCATAAAAACCACGCTTGTGCGGTGGGTGAGCTGCGAGCAATAGCGCTCTAGAACTCAATTAGGGATGGGGTCCTGGTTTTTGAAACTCTCTGCGCACATCACGACGCGAAAAAATAGTTTTTGTAAACGCGTCTCGTTCTTCACTTGAGTATGTCATAAATATCGGACTTTACATTTATTAGAAAGTCGATATTATGGTGGTTCATGACACATTATGCCAATGAAGGAAAACTCGGGGATGAAAGAGCAGTTAAATTTGATAGTTGAAGCTGGTCTAGTTTTTTCTAAGCTTGATTGTCACAACACCGCTTTGTAAATGGGTCATCGTTTTCAAGTGGATACCATGTTTGACGTTGATTCCGGCTTTTGATCTGATGATTTGGTAAAAGATTGAGTGAAGTCGGTTCTTGCGCCTTGCATACATGAATCTGAGGCACACGTTTAAGCTGTAGTCGACGTTCAAGAAATATAAATCGACAAGTACAAGGTTGGGGGGTCATTTTGTTTTGGCTGATTAGCAACTCAGCCGCTATAAACGCTTGTTTTGTGGAAAAACGCTAAACTCCAAGGAACGCCATGGCGCTCCTTCTTGACCACTGCTTTTACAACAACAATCCCTTCTTGGTAATGGCCGGTTGAATGATCGACAGTCATATTCGCTTGGATTTGAAGCCAAGCATCGCCGTAACCCCGCACACAGGAACGAGCCCATTTAGGGCGGTTTGTTTTGTTTAAGTTTTCTTTCACCAAGAGCATCTGCGCCGCCATACCGGCAAAAACGGTAGCAATGAGTTCCCAAACATAAGCGCTTCTTTTTTTGTTGAGTGGATTCTTATTAATAAGGAAATCGAGTTCTCACAAAGTAAGTGAAGACTCGATTTTAAATGCAAGTATGGTGTTGGTTAATCTTTAGTGATCAACCGCAGCCAAGCCGCACCTTGAGGGTAAACGAACGCTTTCTCAAGGTCCTTGGATTTCTTTTGGCGGCGGCGCTGTCATTGAAGAGACAGTAAACGCGACGACAAAGTTCATCACGGACCAATAGCAACCAAAGGACAATGGTGATATACCGAACAACCAAGTTTACTGGTGTGTTTTTGGCACAAGAATGCTGTTCCTGGGACAAAGAACCAACCTAGGAACAAGAAGATGTAAACCAAGTTGAGGTCAAAACCCGCTAACATACCGCAACGGCAACGGTGCTGTTTACGCGTTTTCAGAGAAAATACCATCATCAACGCTGGAAGAATAGGGCCGCAAGCAATAACCGAAGTTTCCAATGCCACCCACCTGAGCTGCGAAGCTCTGGAGGGTTTCATTCCTAAGTACGCTGGCCAAATGATGCGACGAACATGGGATATCCTGCGGCTCGCAATTCCCCTTATCATCACTGATATTGGGGTTTTATTGTGCCTTTTATAAGTCATGAACTGATCGCGGAGGATATGGCTAGCAAATAAGCCTGCTGCGGGTTGGATAGTGGCCGGCCCGCTAAACCACCTGCTTGCGAATTAGACCAACAACCCAATTGAAGGTTGGCAATTTCCGGGTTTGCCATACAAGAATGTCTCGTTAACCGTCTAACTCATTGCCTCCCAACCACGAGCTGTTGCCTCTCTTGAAATGCTGGAAGTCGTTATAGAAAACGGACACGACCAATCACCAATTCTTATCTCAAACTTGATCAAACCGGTTTTTTTCCACGTTTTGAACCCAATCTGGGCGCTCGGCGTATTCAATCGGTTTGTTTGTTGGACCGATGGGTAAAATCGTCGTTAATCAGTTCAGACGAGCCATAGACGCACGCAGGCGCTTGTAAGGTACAGCATGCGATGAAGATAATGCCCAGCGGCAGACCAGCGTGCATGGCTACTTTTGGTACGGTGAAGAAACGAATATAACGTGTGGTAGACTGCGGTAACCGATCATTAAGGACAAGTGTGACAGAACCATGTTCAATTTGTTTTCTCCAACATCTCGCTGTGTAATTCACGGAAACCAAGTTCTCGTACTACTTCGTCAGTTTTTGCAACAGAGGCGAAACCAGAATTCCAGTGTGAGTATGAGAAAAGACCGATGGCTGGAATTAAAGTGTCTGTTAACTGCAAAGATTAATGAAAATAGCAGGAATGGTATAGCAATAATCAACACACCATACTGAGCGACCTGAGTATGGTATGCCTTTTCATTCACCGACGGTACTGCGTAAGAAAAATACCAGCAGCAGCAGCGATCATTAAGCCCGGTACTAACTATCGACTTCCAAGAAGCGAGAGAAGGGCCACGCAGCCCCGCTTTGGCCGATAACGTAAGTAACCGATGCAATGATTAAACCGCCCAGCATAACCAGTCGAGCCGTTTTGCTGTAAGAAACGATCACCATGAGTCTGCACAGTAACTTACCAAATTTACGTAAGTAAGGTGCTACAACATGGCTAGCAATACATAACACGCAGGTCCACACCATTAAGAAGGTTGAGTTAGCGGTAACCCCCACGGCCAATTAGGCGGCCATAGAATAAACGAGGCTGGCAGACATCCCAGTCCTGCTGCAGTTGCATATAAGCCGTTTAATACAGGAATGGACACCACCGCCGGCGACGTAGAACTCTTTCGTTGATCCAGCTCGTGCCCAAAATGCCAATACCAAAGTAGAGCGCAAAGGACCGCGACGAAAAGTAAGGTTTAATAGTACTGATCATGCGACTTACTCTGAAAGCCCAAATTCTTCATACATAGTTGTTCATTCTCCAGGGCAATGAAGAAAGTCAAAATGATGAATACGAGGATGGATTCCTTGCTGAGCGAACCAAAAACCGAGAATCGTTTCCGCCAATATGGATGCCTGAAAGTAGGGGATCTAAATAGGATGGACAAGCCGTAGGACGCTAACGCCCAACAATGAGGCTGCCTATAATCAGCTTACAGTTTGGCTTGCCAGTATTTTTCTGCATTAATGGTATGATCTGACACGATAGATCTCCTTAATAATTATTTTTATACGCCTATGTTAATTTAGCAGCGCTGTTAATAAGAAGTCAGACTTTAGTTCGGGCATAAGGCGTCGTTATAGCAAAAAAATGTAAGCACGATGTGAGCGTAAATTAAGAAAAAAAGAGAGAAACGGTATGGATTTAACGACAAGAGAAAAAGATTCTCGCAGTATGTCTGAAAAAAATAAAACAGAAAGCATGGCGTTCCATTTTCCTTTTTATGCTTTTTTTTTGCGAATAAGATGACTATCCAATACACTCCATGAATGTAGCTCGTTGGTGATTGAAGAACACTCAGCTTAATCATTGAAAAAAGCAACCAAGATTTATGCCATGGTCGAATCATAAAGACAAAATCATAGATAAGACAACTCTTATTAAGGTTTTAAAACCATGTGACGGTGAGTGTTGGGGTCTGATTTAGATCGGTCTACTGGGACTTTTATTGTGTTTTCTGGGGTTTTTTTTTTTTTTTTTTTTTTTTTTTTTTTTTTTTTTTTTTTATTTTTTTTTTTTTTTTTTTTTTTTTTTTTTTTTTTTTTTTTTTTTTTTTTTTTTTTTTTTTTTTTTTTTTTGTGGTGAAGTGCGGTTGGGCAACGGGCGCGCATTTTGTCAATATGGCGATTGTTAGTTGTGTTTGTCGCTTGTGTGGTTAGTCCCAGCCAAGATTACAACGCATTTTGCCCTTTTACTTTTGGAGGCCAAAGCGATGTTGCGTGTTTCAAAAAAGACGTTTACATCAGTGTAAACAATGGCAAAAAACACAGTGGAGGGCCGACTCTCTTTATCTTGAAGATCCGAGTCACAATAGAAGCTGCAATTCCGGCTCATTAAACACACGCCTGAATCGCTAAGAAAAAAGGCCTATGAAACATTTAATTTGTTAATCATGAATGAATCTACCGTCAATGACTCTTTCAAAAGCTCTCTTGGTTATTCCGTCGCATCACAGTAGAAGCGGCTTGCTCTTCGTCATCGCGTGTTGTGGGCTAACAAAACCATGGAAGGATGCGCGTAGCAGACGATGAAGGTGTGAGCATTTTGGTGTCTTTAATTAATGAAACTTGGTTTGTGTTCGTCGATATTTATTGACGGAGCCTTTTAGTACGGCGCTTTTTAGCAAGAAACACAAACTGCACGCTTTGCGTTAAATTTTGCAACGCATCGGGAATATCAAAGAATAAAGGTAATTGGGGCGCCTTTGTTTTTAAAGCATATAATGGACTTATGCCGGCAGCAATCGTTAGCGTATTATTGGTGCGATTGCTCGAGGAAAATGCCATTCGTTTATGAAAAGTTTGCATGACGCAACAAGGTAGAAGGGATTCTTTAAAGACGATATCCCTTATCAGAAAATGGCGGTGACTTTTCCTATATCGATATGAAAAAACGTCCTGATAGAAAAGTAAGTATGCTTTAGGAGCAACAGTTGATTCAAGCAATTTATTGTGTTCGAAAAAGTCCAAGCAAGTCCCAAATAGGGATTGATGCCGTAAAGTCGGACTGGCGGGAAGGGGATTTGAGGCGATCGATACTATGGAAAAAAGGCAATTGATGGTCAAATATTACCTTTGTTGAAAGCGGAAGAAATTGCGCGTTTAATGCTAACTTTTGGGCAATATTTGAGCTCTTCAGCCACTAGAAGAAACATTTGTGACTCAAGGTGTGCGACTTAACCAATTAGTAGGGCAAGAGTTTTCCAATTGGGGAATGTACGCTTTTTATGCGTGGAACTGTGTGAGCCGTGTGGCTCGTTAGAAAATCCCTAGCAATGATCGCCTGACATCGGCACAAGTAGTAAGAGGCTTTGGATTCAACCGGCTGGGTTTTAAGAAAGTAATTGTTTGAAGTACTGGAATATACGTAGGGGTATGCAGTTTAATTTGATCCAGAAAAGCGCTAATTAGAAAAAAAATATTAATAGCCGCACTTCTCTGGATCGTCTAATTAGACAAGATCTTAGTAACAAGCGTTTTAATGTCGTTTGAACTCTTTTATTAAACGGTTTGCTTCTTGTGGTGTATATAGACTCTACCACTGCTTAACAATGTCCTTCCGCCTGATCAGATAAAGCTTTATCTTCTGGCTGGACTTGGGTTTTCTACTGTTTCTACTTTTTGGCGGTTGCTAACAGGTCTTGAGGTGATTTAGTGTTGAGGACTTTCCCTTGAAAACGCCAAAATCCGAACCTTGGTCGTACGCAATAATATGGCAACAGAGTCGTGCGTGTTTTGCGACCAAAATCAATAGCGTCTAAAGATAAAACTCACCGCTTCTGGCATTGTCTTAAAAATAGTTCAAATTAAAGCGACCAGCCTGGTTTTTTACCAACTTTTCGCCTGCATCATCGCTTGTTGAATACGCTCTGGTTCTGTTTATTTAATCTAAAAAGCTGATGCCCATGAGGGGCCCGCAAAGAACAGCCACCTGCACTTGAATGCCAAACATTCATATCAGTAAGCGCCGTTACAAAACCATGATGCAATAACCAAATCCGTTTTTATACGAAACGCCGTAATTCGTATACGAGCTGCTTTAATATGCCTAGTTGCTCTATATTCGTATGCTGATACCAACGCTTTTCCCCCTATCATTTTCAAGAGCTCATGTTCTCGTGCTTCATGTTTTTGCACCAACGTTTTTTTCAGTTGAAAAACAATCCTGGCACGGATGGACGCGGACCAATTCCTGTTCCGCCTTCTTTCACGACGCTCGCCTATCGGTAAAGTAAATGGTCCTTCTGGCGTGACAAAAGACACCTTCGCCGCCAATCAAGCCTAGGTTATCATTCTGTATGGCTTTTTTTAACGAATGAGAATGCCCGGAGTGCCAGGGCCACAATGAATTTGTGAGTAGACAAAAAGATAGCGTCTTTGGCCCAATGCTTTATTTTTCAGTGGGTTCTATCTAGGTTTACATAAGGCGCTGCTGCGCAAAAATCAAAAAAGCCAGCGCGCTGTAGCGATGTAATAATGCGGTTATTGCATCTTGATCACATAAGAATTTCCCCGTGACGTTTGAAGCGGCACTAACTGCAATAAGGGTTTAATGCTGATTTTTTTGAGTTGTTCTTTCTAACGTTCTTAGGCATACATCGCCCTTCTTTTTGCTTCTGGAATACGAACTCTCAACGCCCATTTCTCGCCAGGTAATTCGTTTGAAATGGTGTTCGTAAGGCCATGAAGATGCAGGTTGGTGCTTGTTCCGTTTGCATTGAGCTGAGCAAACCTAAAATTGACTGATGGCGTGTTAATGGCGCTGGGTGGCGCCACTGCGAGAACAGTAACGAGATCTCAGCGTGCGTTTAAACCGGCTTCTCGAATCGTGACGTGCTTGTTTCGCATGCGCGTGGTTTGTTGGCCGTGGCGTTTGCCTTCGGTGTGGGTTGTTCGCATAAAAAGGGCAGAACGGTTGCCGAATGGCGTCTTCAATGAAGTCTAGGCTGCGCCCCGATGCGGTTAAATCTGCATAAGTTAACGTTCTTTGTCCAAACGGTGTTGGTTATCTGAGTGTCTTTTTCCGATTGACGCCCATCACGAATGCGGCCAATAACGCGCTTCAATTTGTTTAGTTGGGGGTTATTTTTGTGTGCTGCGATGGTCAATGGATGTTTTCCTTTATTGAGCTGACGCAGCACCCTCGTTTGTTCGTTATTCTTTGAAGCGTGGCAAAGGCAACTGAGTTGTCCATTTGATCTGCTCCATAGCGAAATTGGAGGTTGACATCGGTGAGTGCGGTAGCGCTAATTAATCGTTAATAAAAATTTGTAGTACGCTGGAATGTCTTTTCACAGCACACGTAATAGTAATCGTATTCCCCTGCTGCGATAAAATCAACACTTCGGGAAATCTGCTACAAACGCGAGCAAATTCTTCAGCCAATTACGTCATGCTGATTTGGTCCTTCACTTTGTACAAACACGGAACACAAGACCAAGCCTTCTCGGCGTCCAGCAAGTGCGACGCGACGTTTTTATAAAAACCGGCTTGTTCTAGCTTTTGAACTCGTCGCCAGCAAGGCGTTTTGACAAGCCACTTGCTGCGCATGGACTCTGTTGAAATACTATCATTGCTTTGGTATTAAAGCAAGTAGTTGCAGATCTAATCTCATCTAAGTGCATTTGTTCCAAGTTGTTGTATTTTAGGAATAGTATTCCTTATTGTCTTGTTTTTTAAGAAGGCTGCCACTGGTTCCTGATTGATGTAATAATAGGAATATAGCGGATAAAGGAGGGAATAATGCGATTAAAGGCGTTTTTTTTATAAAAACCTTTTTATCGATAAACTTGAACCGCTTTAGCTTTACTGCTTGACAGGTCCAAGAGCTGTTTTGACGGTTTTGTTTCTTTAAACGAGCCGACAAGCCATTGACATTCTTTTTGATCATCAATGAGTACTGGAACAGTATCAGTGTAATGACGGTCCGCAAACAGGAATGCGTACGCCAAAGATACGCGGAAGGGATCAGCAATTTGTGCTTGTCTGAGGTTCCAAAAGATGGGGATTAAAGCCTGCAAAGGTGTGAATAGGTCAGTAACACGGCTGTAGACGACTGCGAACGCATGCTAATGGCTTTTTTGACGTGGCTGGTTTTCAATGGCGTAAATCGTTAAAACGGGAAACGAGTAATAGCTGTCATTTCTCACCACATCCACTGAAGCGCAAAAATGCCGTTAAGGGAAGGAGCCTAAGGTTAAGTTTTCATCAATGCCTAACAATGCCGCCAACTGATAGCCGAATGGAATTGCCATTATGAATAATAATTGGTTGCTGTAATTTAAGAGGAATCGCCAATAAACCATAAATAATCAACGAGCGCAATGAGGAACATCTCAGAACAATAGAGACTGCGTTTCAGCCCTTTTGTCATGCTTCCCAGAGAAGTGGCACGGACAACACGCAGAAAACTGGCGGTTTTTATTTGTGGCACCAACGGCCTTTTTTTTCAAATACTCCACGACCTCAGTAAGAAAACATTTTTCGTCCTTTATCAACTTCGCGGATAAGTACAACGAGCGCTTACCGTCAATACGTAACAACGTCGTTTTCCCGGCTTCTTCTTGCGATAACGTGGCGACAGAAGAAAACAGCGGTATTGCGAGTTCATCTCTTCTGAGCGATATTTTGGTGTTCCATGACCGCAAAGGCGAATTCTTGTTGATCGGTTAGGGTAACCAAACGTACTTCCACTTCGGCGTTGTCGCGCTGGTAATGCTTGCAACAACCTGACCCATCGAAGTTAGTAGATAACTTGGACAGCGCTAGGTCCTGTTGATAACCCCAATAAACGACCTGTTCGTTTAGTTTCAATCAAGACACATCAGGCGAGATTCGGTGGATCGGTGTTTTGTTCTATTCCTGTGTACGCGCTGGTAGCGTTTTCAAGTTGCTTTTAATTCCAAATGGGCGCGATCTAGTAACGTACCGTTGCGTCGTTTTTCCTCTGAGCTGAAATCCTAAGGCGCCCATCGACGCCTTTCGCGAGCGCTTCGAATACGCAAGCATTTTCACGCTTCTGGCATCCAGATAACTGTTTGCCATTTGGTGGCAAATTGCGCGGAGGTGTAAGGTCTATCCGTTATGTATTCGATTCGAATATTACCGAGACTGATCTATCTTTTTGCGGTTACTTGGATGGTTCTTTTTATGGGATCTCGCCTTTGGGTTGCGGCGCTTTTTTCACGGTAGAGCGATCTCTATTGGCTTTTCCGGAGGCTCATCTGAATTAGATTTAAGATCGAACGGTGCTCTGCTGTGTGCTTCGCGAAAGCTATGTCCGCTTGGGTATGGGCGTCTTCTAGGGTGAGTAACACACGGCTGGTTTGCCCCATACAGAGCTGAGACATCGTTGTTCATGCGTCACCAGAGGCTGCGCGAACGGTGTCCCCAGGAATTTTTGAGGGAAAAAGCTAAAGTACGAATCGCGCCGTGAATGGCATGGACATAACGAGTAGAAATAACCGCGATAAAAAACAAACAACCGCGTATCGGTGATTAACGCAACGTCGATACTGGGCTTGTAAATGCGGCTCACTAAGACCACGCAAAACCATTTGTC
>Ga0163217_1097503_pt1 | contig 18442 bp, 11 predicted proteins | sample SynspAceP_FD_185933 | JGI IMG/M metagenome (GOLD analysis project Ga0163217, IMG submission 185933) | Saline lake microbial communities from Ace Lake in Antarctica - Synechococcus sp. Ace-P (PacBio error correction) | ecosystem: Environmental > Aquatic > Non-marine Saline and Alkaline > Saline ...
TATTTAATTAGGATGGAGCATATGCTGTGGATAACAATTGCCTCGAGACTGGGGGCAAGATAACCTCTCTTCCAGATCTTTTGGAGCTTTTGAATGGCAAGTACCGTCGCCTGCTGCTGGTTTGATACCCACGGTGGAAGGTTCTATCGCTGGGAATGATGCCCCGCTCCTCTAACGTGGCACTGCTTCAATCAGATCCTGCTGCAAAGGCTTTAACGGCGTATGATGTACTGAGTGGGCGGAATGCTTGGCGGCGGGATCGTCCCCCTGGAAAGGTGGGAATGGCGCAGATACTGCTGACAGGCTGGGCGTCAGCGCAACGACGTTTCTAGATGGTGGCCCGTGGTAACGATACTTATGTATTCCGCGTCTCCGGGCGGGCCGGACGTATCGATTAAATGATGCGGTTGGTGGGCGGCAGATACCTTGCTTTTTCAATTGGGATTCAGTTTCAACCAGGTTTGCTAGCGGCTTGATGAAAAGCGGTAATTGATCTGTGCTCATGTTTCCAAGCTGGGGTTAATGCGACAGTAGGTACCATTAAAAAAGCTGGGTTGCCCTGGCGGAGACGTAGCGTCCGTGGATACTATCGCCTTTGCTCATCCGGAGCGGCAAGAAATGTACAGCCACCAGCTTTTCGGTCGCCGTTCGGGCGATAGTATAATCGCTTGACCTGTAGGTAATCTCCGGTACTATCAATAACCTTTCCCTGACGATAACGCGCGTTTCTCTGGAACTATTGTTGCCTGGACAGGCAGGAAATCAAAATGTTCCGTTCTCTGATTGCTGTGGAAATTCTGATTGGACGGGGGTTGCCGGGAATGAACGTCTCGAGGTAATGTGCCCGGAATGATTACCTTATCGTGGCAGCGGTAGCGACCACTACAGTTTGCGCTTGGAGATGGCCAGGACGTATCCATAACCTCTTCAGCTACAGCCGCGCTGATATCCGAAGTGCTCAGCATCGAGTATCGTCCGCGAGACCTTGTGGCTGTCGCGCCCCACGGTGATAGCCTGGGGCTAGGACGTGCTCGTACAAGATGAAACTCGTAATGACCATCCAGACTGGTACGCCAAGCGCCGATCAAGAACTTTGGATGCAGTACAGGCCGGTAGTTGTCCTCTCTCTACGCTAACCTAAGTCGACACTCTGGTCAAGTGCGATGGCATCTTTTGGTGTGCCGTGAGCGGCAGCTTGGATTTGACGCAAAGCCCAGCGGATCAGGTCGATGTGGTAATGCCAGCAAGCTGGCAGTAATTAAACTTAGGCTGACCAGGTGGGGCCCTGAATCAAGGCCTGCGCAAACAGCAAGACTAAAAGTCTAACTCTGATGCCCTAGCTTGAGCTGAATGCCGATAGGGATATACAAAAATAAAAATGGTCTCCACCAGGAGCCCGTTATTCAGACCTTACCCCGCTTTATCATGGCGGTTTGTTTTTATGGATCTCCTCTTAAACGCGAACAGGTCTATAAGCGGCTGCGATTTTGTCTCTTCTCAATAGAATCATCGGGCGAGGAAAAGGGGGCAGATTATCTAAGGGTCCCTGACCGACGGCTTTTGGCTCGTTACCTAGCCTTCGGCATCGGGCTGCCTGGGCCATGACCCAAATTAAGCGAATCGCCGGAGCGCAAGAGGCTGGTATTGCCATCACAATGGAGACTGGGCTTCAATCGGTTGTACCAACGCATCGACCAGCATGGTGGCGCGCAGCATCGTTTATTGTCGGAGCTGACAGAGTTGCTTGTAAAGACCGCTGAAGCGAGTAGTTGATGTATCCAGTGCGTTGAACCCGAAGAGAATGGCATGGATGAGAAATGTGCTGCTTTCACCCCTCGCGTTCAGTGCGAGGCGGTCGCCAACCTGACTACCTGAAGAGTCACGGTGTATCTTGGGTCAGCTCTGAGCCAACGGGGTGGCTTGCTTATATTAGGCATATAGGTTGGATATTAACGTGCACGGAACGGGTAGAACCTACAGGTTGCTCTGCTGGCAGGTTTGGTGCGTGATGCACGAGAAATTTACGAATTCAACGCCGACCTTTACCATGAGGGAATACGCATATACCGGTACTAGATAATGTTATCTTCTGTTGACCGTAGAAGACCCACCGCGTCCTTCGTCACGGCAGCTAACTGGCTGTGGCATTTGATTAGCTAACTAACTGGCCAGTAGCATCACTTAGGACAGGTTTGGCTTACCCATCTGCAAGGACAGCTTTTTATGACTTCTCTGAACTCCATCAATCTGCCAGTTGTACCGCTGCGCCAAGCGTTTTGCCCCCTGAAACCCAGGTAGTGATCGATGTGGGAGCTGAGCTTCTTCTTGGTAGAGTCGCCTAGCAGCAAAGCTGAACGGCGAACAAGGCTTGAAATGTTCCACAGGCTCCCTTTCTTCTGATCAGGATATAGAGAGCGGTAGAAGATGGCAATCCGCTCGGAAAGGCGGAAATGGTGAGTACGGAGCTGTGAAGATCGATGACGCGGTGGACAGATAGCGAAGTTTCTTAATGACCTGATCGCTGCGTGGGTGCCGGGGACGGGTATTTGCTGGGGCTTGGCAGTCATGCAAATCCCTGGCTGACCCGGCGGCCTGGTGAAAATGGTATTTCCAGTCATGAAGGAGCGTTGGGATCCGCTTTGACGATGGCTGTGAATCCTCTCGTCTAGTCATCTACTGTTAGCAGTCACAGATTTTTGCCTAATAAAACTCGGCCCAGCACTATAAACAGTGTTGAAGAAATTTAAACGTGGACGAGGCGAGCAAGCGACGGACATATCTAATGGTTCCTTGAAATCGTGAAGACAGCCAAAGCGGGTGTAATCATGATTGGGGGATTTCAGATCTAAGGAGCTTCGCTTTGTCCGTTTCCTACGGAGGCCGCGTCACTGGCTCGAAGGTTTATGTTTATCTCGTTGTTATGCAACGGTGTAGTGTACCGGCCTTAATGCTTCTATCTAATTAAATTTTCGTTAAACTGTTCACTATTCAAATGCCCGAACTCCTTACAATAGCTTGAGCATCACTGCACGCCATGGCGGCAGGCGTTTTGCTTTTTAGGTCGGCTATTTTACGTTTTTTAAGCAGGGTGAAAGCGTTTTATTCGCGCGCTATGACTACTCTTTTGCTGTGGCTGTTGCTCAACTAACCATTAAAAAGGTGGAAAATGACACAAGCTCTTAGAAAGCTTTATCTGGCGGAGGTTCACCCAGCAAAGTGGCAGGCTATAGCGGAAACGAAACTTCACGGCTTCGACTGCCCTGAATCCTGCCGCCCATGCCAATGTGACGACCCCAGTAGAGTACACCCGTGGGATTTAGCGGCAATTCGGGACTGCGCAGATTATCTTGCGAATATGGAAGCCCTTCTAATCCAGGCGGTTACTTCAACTCATTGGCTCTTTGGTCGGGTACGCTGCCGGCTCTGAAAAATAATTTAATTTAGTAGATATATGATTTTGATAATATAATGTTTAATTTTATTTTTATTTTTTTATTAATAATTTTTTTATTATCAATCGAGGACCTTAGCCACCGATATTTGAAATGGTGCGGCAGTGTTCACACACCACCGGTCTTCAGATCTTTAGATGCGGCTATTAAATATATTAAATGACGTCGAATCACCTGCTTAGGATTTGGGCCCTACGCGATTACTGCAACCGAACTGTGTAGTGCCGATCACGCTTTTTTTGCCCCTAGGGCGGAGCTGCAACAATAATTTATTTAGTAATTGGTTTGATATTTCTTCTTTATGCTCTGAGGAATCAAGCATATTTACAGAAATAAAAGTTCGGTTTAAGACGAAAGACATTAAAGAATCTGCAGCGCTATTAACCGCTGTAGGGCGAAATCGAATGCTAGGAGCAGCGTTAGTGACGAAAAAAACTTGTTGATCATTTGGCGCGATGTGGCTCCACGTAACTCACTCCGTTGTTGGGGTGACACGACAGTGGAGCTGCTGGCAAGATCGGGGAATGACGCCAGTGGCCAGCGCGTTCTCCCGTTTTTGAATTCGTTAAGTAATGCGCCGGAGAAGAAGGGGCTCTCCGTATGTTCAGCGATCTCGCAAAATCTTAATGCGCTGAGATGTTCTGAAGAAGAGGGTACATCTCTCTGCGGAGCTCCTTCCAACTGCCTACGTTAGCGGCCTTTCTTGACCTCTGGTGCTGATTTTGAAGGGAATATTAGCAATTTTGAAGATTTGATGCGTTGGTTTGGCGTACCTATCGAAAGTCTACCGGAGTTTGTTGCCACCGGATCAGGCTAGAAGCTCGCGCAATCAGCGAGTGGCCGAGCCAACAGCTCGATCTCACCAGCCACTGCGTTCCGCGCAACTTGCGTAAGGGCAATTGGGAGGTTTCAGGCTACTTCCTACGTAGTCCAATAGTCCGACTGCGGTGGCGGTAAGTTAAGGCTGGTGGTTACTGGCTGTTTTGATCTCTATCGTCCGAAATCAGAACCGGTCTCTGTCATGTGTGGCTAACTCCTGGAGAGGCTTCTTAGTGCGAGGAGGCTTTTACGGAGCTTCGCGGAGTTTGGGAGCAGTTTAGATCTGCACGATGTTACCATTTATCGCTGTATGGCGGGGCGCCGCTCATCCGGATTTTAACGTCCTAAGTAAACTGCATCACATTGTTTGCGGACGAATCACCAAAAATTCAAAGGCGATAAAACAAAGGTTTACTGATCTCGGTCGCGAAATCTCCGGTAGTTGGTGCTGGTGATGCGGGCATGTAGGAACACCGACGGCGCTGCAATCTTAGAAATGATGTCGAGACAGCCAAAAGTTATAATTTGATAGTATTTTTCGGCTCGCCCGGCAAAGGTCATAGAAGTCGAGACCTTATGGGGACCGGTGAGAGAAAGTTTTTCAGACGCCTGCAATCACATGGGTGAGGCGCCAATCGCCCTACTGCCGAGAATTGGCGAGATTGGGAGAGATTGACTTAAGAAATCTTTCCCACAGATTGGGAAATGCCGCTCGCGTAATAACGGAGATGGCCTAGATTGCAGTGGATGATTTATTGATTCGGCTCAGCCAGCATGTAGGTCCGCAACCAAAAGATTATTTAGATCTGCTTTTGAATAGTCGCAGGTAAGCAGGGAAGGATCGTATTTTACGCAACCCACTGCGGACCACGCTCCTTGTTCGCAGGGCTGTGGGATAAGAGGCGTTGGCGAGCTATGTCGGTTAACAGTCAAAAGTCGATCGAAGATCGGCTCGTTGATCGAAAAATTTTAACGCAACGTGATGAAAGGTGCTTGTTGTAGTTCATGGGTTTTTCATTTCGGGAGAATTCTATCCTGAACTCTCTATAGGGATAGATTGGGGCCGGGCACCGACGCTCTCTGAATCAGTTATCCAAGGGATGATTGTGTCCGTCTAGCTAAACGGGCCGAAGCGCCAAGGGAAGCCCTATTAAAATTGTAAAGCTCTTGCTGACTCATTCCGAATTGGTAAATTGTCCCTGTAGAGACTTTCGGATCAATGAACAATTTGGACCTTTTTTTAGGAGGCACTAAATGGAATTCCCCGTATTCCGTCAGAATCTTTCTGTATATCTGCGATGCGTAGTTCAGGATACCGAGATACCCTCCATGCAGCTAGCTGAACTGATTGGACAATTCGATTCAGTCCGGGACCTAGAGACTGGAAGGCGAGCTGAAGTCGGTTGTGATTTGTTTGATGAGCGGTCCTCCAATGGGCGTCGTAGGCTCTCCTCACGAATTAGCTGTTTTTGACAACCGCAGCTGGTAATGGATCGGATTTTGCTTTCGCAAAGCTCTTCAGTTTGGCAAAGGGTCCTCGCTTAGATCCCACACCGGAAGGGGATGCGGAATAGTTTGGGATGGGACTTCCAAATTCTTTCGATTTCGCAATGTAAACGTGTTGACAGTAAATGGAGTTGGCAGAAGGGAATCGTGCGTCACGCGTTATTTTAGACGTGATGGAGATCCAGGAAGGTAAAGAAATGAACCCGAGGTCCGTGCCGACGTGTCAGTTATTCCAGGAATGGAATATCTTTATCGCTGGACAGGTCGAGGCTTTCAGGGAAACCTAGTATTTGGAGTCTCTTAGACGGGTCACTTGGAAACAGAGTTCACATAAACTCGAGCACACAGAAATTATTGCAAGGTCGAGTCTATCGCTATTTTATAACGAACAGTCTGCGCGAAATCAGACTTGCTGCTTAATGAAAAATGTCGATGGGAAATACGGAAATTATTGAAAGCTAATGTCCCAAATGACCCGCTATACCTCATGACCGGGACCAACGGCTCCACGTCCGTTTAATCAAATTCCCGCTTTTGAAAAGCCTTTGGCGCTGCGCAAATGAGATTTCAATAAGGACAGCAACGGTGAGGGAACATACAGTAAAAAATCCGTGCCTTCTATATGCAAGCCAGATGCAAGACGGGAGGGGGGGACAAGAGCTATGGCCAACATGCAGTTAGGAACGCAGGGGATATCGGTGTCCGGTCTGCTCGGGAGCTGGGAAATGAATCATGTTTCATAAACTCTTATGACTTCTCGAGAGCGTTGGTGGGGATAAGAAGTAGAGTTTTGATCCCGGCCTAGAATGATTGTCTTCGGCGTCACCAATAACAAACAGTCCGCGACGGGTTTCAATGCGATTAAACCTGGAAGACGAATGCTCACGCTGAGGGAGTAAGCGACCAACAAGTAAAAACTGTATCTAATATCTCAAGAAGATCAAGATCCTAGACTGCTTATGTAATCGGATCAGCCGAGAAATTGAGAGCTGTTTAAGCAGCAAGGCCGGGCCGCAGGTCGCAAAAAGCGAGAAGGCGATCGCGTTCCAAAAGGATAAAGACCATGCCCAGAGAACAAATGCGGAAAAGCCGCGAACAGATTCAGTCACCCGGCGTCGAGACCGGAGTGGGTGATACTGGCCGCAGCGATAAAGGAGGAAGACATCCCTGGGAGGAACGCGCGCTAACTCTTAAATCGGACATCAAATGGCAAAGATGCGTGACAAGTGAGACAGGCGCAGGAAATAGCAGTAGTGTATGTCAATCAAAAAATCAAATTCTCGCTTCAAGCAGCGCTGGATGCGCCGGGTCAAATGATATTTGACGTGACAGTCGTTGGTGGTGATTCTACGTAAACGTAAAACACAGAACATCCAGCTCATTTTGCCGGCTGTCGAGGTCTTCGAAGCGAGGAGATCCTGACGAGAAATATGCGAAGGATTTTCTTTCGTTAATTGCCTGGCATGGGGCAGACGGATGAGACGAACGCGCCAGCGAAAAAAATGCGACTAGCGTTATCGAAGATGTGCGACAATCAATGGGCCGGATGGCAATGGGATTTTTTTGAGAACCCGATGGGTTGATAGTGGGGGGGCGAGAAGCTGTTTAGAGGATTTTCTGTACAAACATTGAATCTGTTTGCTGGATCTATGCGCCGGGAAACGACGATTGGGAAGCTGTTGACTGCTGGAGCCCGATTCTTAGCAATGAAAGGTAGATATATTTTGGGAAAGGCTGAAGGAAAGCTTGCGTACCGCAGGTAAAGTCTGCAAAACCAAATAGGTCGTGGTCAGTCGAGTTTTTGGTGCCAGAGAGCTTTAAAGAGTCTGGAAGCCTGATCGCTATCTACTTATACTGGCGCCCCTGTCCGCGCCGTCTGTGCCTCACCGCATGCGCCCGTTCGATGGGGTAGAGGTCCCGTGCCCCTCGTTAGACACGTTGGCGCTTCTTGATCAAGCGATTACAGGGTTGAACCGTGTATCGTCAACTGGTAAAGGATATTGCTTCCACTGCCGCTGCGCGATACGTGAGACTTTATTTACGTTGTTTCGCTCGTCTTCTTGACGGCTCTGTCCGAGGTTTCGGCTAGCCCGAAAAGAGTTCGACGGCTGCCTATGTGCAGTGTGGATTAAAGGGCCTTATCCTCAGGCCGTTGAGCAGCGTAATGGCCGCGAACTGGCGATGTTAATTATGGAGTAGCTTTTGAAATTTGTAAGCTCCAGAAGATGCCATCCAATAGGCATCGAGTTGGCGGCTAACCCCTAACGGTCGTAAAGGTGGAGATCTCAAACCACCGTCGTCGAGTGGTTCTTATTGGCGCGTTTCGGCGGCAAGGTCGGAAATGAGGTACATACATGTGCTGGTGATACCGGAAAGGAGAGGGCAGTTTTTCGGCTAGACGAGAAAGCTGCGCGAGCCCATTTGGAGATTACGCCTGTATGTCCCGCAACAAGCGTCATTAAAACATAACTTTTCGCTACCTATTGAAAGAGTCGCTTAACATGAAAGACCGAGTGCCTCGTGGAGGTCTCAATGGAAATTTGAGTTGTTCGGTTAAATATGCCGGGCAGCCAACTCCTAGTCGGTTAAGAAAGTGCCGATCTCTGCACAATCGATCGAAAGCAGTGTGTCTTGGCACCCTCCCAAACAAAACAACGCTAGAGTTGTCAAATATCGAGAGCTACTTGACGTGCTTTAAGGCTATTTATGACATACTTAAACAAGCCCCGTTACTTCATCTCTCCGTAAATATCGTCTATATCGTCCACAGTAATTTTCGCTGGACGCAACGGGTTGACTGGAACGTTGAGCGTCGTCGTGCACGACGGTGTTTTCAATATCTGCTTTGTTTCCGTAATCCGAGCAGGGTTTCTAAATCGAAAGTGCCGACTCCCTTTGGACCAAGTGATGGTGATCCTATTGTTCCAGGCATCTTCTCGAGCGCCTTAGCTGCTTTCATAAGCGTCTGGATGTCTTTCACGCAGACGAAGCCCGTTTCGAGTTTTTGTTGATAGAAACAGAAGGTACAGCCGCTCCTGAGCGCCACTCGTTAGTACTTCGGGTAACCGAACGCCCGAGCTTTCAAGAATATCGATGACTTGCTTTGTTAATCCCTTCCTCCGAAACGGTAAGATTAACAGTGAGGTTTTGCATCTTTGGGTGATAGCCTTTCTCTATAGTCCTCGATCCGACGAATAGGACGTACGCACGATGACCTTGGGTCGCCAGCAGTTAACCAGTGGCTTGACCCACTCTTCAAATGGCTTCGCTTCAACATACGTGTGCACCAGCGCGTTTGAGGGCTTGGTAGAAGTGATTGTACTGGCGTAGCCAAGCGGAAATCGCGGCCTGGATTGAGCCTGAACCTATAGGTTTTAGCCTAGAGTAACCTTCAACTTAGATCCAGAAATTCTTTGACTTCCGGTAGCTCCTCACCTGTGGTCGGTAAGAAGTATAATCAATATTACAGGCTCAGGATGGAAGAATCTTCGAATGTAAACTGCTAGTGCAGCGTGTCCTTTCGCCAGAATACCTAGCACATGTCCGCTCATCATTAGCTTTGTATCCTTTTCGTTTAGTGCATAGCTTCAATTCCTGCTTTGGCCAGGAATCGCCATAGCACGTTCGTTTTCCAATCGTTGGGCGTCAAGAAGCGCGCCTGATTTTGATCAGCCACAGTCTTGACTGGTAATGGCTGTGGACGAATCAGATATGGAGAATGACGTGAAATGTTCCTTAGTGTCTGATCCGCCCCAATGAACGAGGGCAATCGCCCTCACTATGCGCAGTACGCCCGTGCACAGCTAACATAGCTTCAGCCTCTCGGAGCCGTCGAGCGAACTTAGTCAGCTCCAAAATAGTCCGCGTCAATTGTTGCGATCCCACCCAGTCTCGGGAGGTTTGTCAGCCGCTAGGCTCAAATATGCCCTCAAGCCGAACTGTGGGTGCATCAAATAGTTTGGCTTACACGAGTTGGCAAAGGCCTCTAAGCCTCAATGTCGCCGGAAAATTCCGGATACAGAGCGGCTCGTTCGCGCGCGCATCCAGATCAGTCTTGCTTCGCTGCCAAGGGCCTCAAGATTTCTCCTCGACATCTGAAAGCATATTGTTAGGCGTTTGTGAGCTTTGAGTGGAGCTCTCAGTGCATTCACGTTAATCTTCGCCATCAGTGGCATTATTAATGAGGTCAATCCTGACAAACAAGACCTGTGCGGATTCGTTAAGCTCTTATAGCAGTCGCGGCTTGCCCCTGGCTGTTCACTCATTCGCTGGTTAACCGTCCGTATGCCGCACTCCGGTGGTTGTATACCACGGCCACCAGCCACGCGCCGCTCTAAAGGGTCGGTAAGCGGCTGTACTCTTCAACCAATTTCAGCAAGAAGTCTGTGATATGCCTTCTAGACTCTGGCTTTTTGTCTTTATCAATTGGCGAACCCCAGCCCGCAGTGAAACCATCGACGTGGCGTCCTGCAAATAGCTCGTCTATGTCAAAATCCGTGATACGAGGTAAGAAAGCGCCATCTTTTGTAAGCTGCGATATAGCTTTGTGAAGCCAGCATGAAGGCGGGTTAGAATACAATTCGGTTTGTATACCTTTTTCATGCCGTATGGTGGTTCGCTCGCATGCTGCTCGTATGATTTCGTGTGCCACCTCATGCGGGCACTAGCGTCAGAGAAGAGGGCTTTCTGGCAAGTTGTGCCAGAGGGCTTCAAAATTGTTTGCAAGACCATCCCCTGGCGCTACGAAAGCTCCCATGTGCCCAGATTCAGTGGCGATGAAGCTCTGTTCCCCGTAGTCAATGTCTCATAGGTCGCTCTTTGCTGCTGGGAAGTGCCCTCAAAGCCCCAGAGCTTCTTGCCTTCAAGGTTAACGCATCCCGCGTGATAAGCATTCCTCGCCTGGCCCTTTAAGCTGGTGCTCGAAATGCTAATCTGCGGTTGACCAGCTCACTGCCAGCACGCGGGGTGAGCTTCCTTGAAGAGTTCTTTACAGGGTCTGATCTAGAGGTATTAATTCGAAGCCACACTGAAATAGCCTGAACTGGCCCCGTCGTACCATCTCGTAAGTGGCTGCTGCAACCGTGCAGTTGTCTTCTAGTCGCACGTGTGCGCTAACCGCGCGTATGACCTCGGCGGCGTGCTACGGCGTCGCCGGACAGCTCATCGACGCTTCTTACCTGTTCGAGAGCCATCAGCTCAGAAAGCGAGGTCGGCCTATACGTAGAGTGATTGGAAGTGAATGCCCACTCGTACTGCCAATGGTCTGGATTTTTGAGGGCAACGCTCCGCCTGAGCTTTGCGATCTTGAAGGCTGATATCATCTCGGCTGGGCAGCGGCCAATATAAAGGTTCCGAATTCACGCTTTAAACTGAGTGGAAGTCTGCGGCCGGTTTTTTCCAGCCTGTTCTATGGCTGCAATAGCAACTAGCTCCATCCAGCGCAATTGGAGCCTGTTTCGTGGTAGTGCGCTTCGCTACCATGGGTGCAAGCCCAATATAGCTGCGCGAGGTGGTTGTAATCGATATCAGGCATGCTACGCGTGCTTGAAGCAACTTGCTCCGTCAATTATCGAAGTCGCTGCTTCGAATACAGACACACGCCCCGGATAGGTTTTTAATAAATTACTGACGTTAATGCTGTTAACGTGTCTTTAGTCGGCATCAATCTCTTCAGGTGCTTCATTCAGGTAAAGTGGAGCCAAGGAACTGCGTGCATCAGCGCTAAACCTGTCGCCCATTTCGAAGAGGTCGATGATGGCGAATATTCTTAATAAGCGAACACTTTGTAAGTGATCACTAGTCCTTGGCTCGTGCTCGCTCCACCGCTCAAACCGCCTGCGACCAGTCGGATGTCCCATCGGGAGAGGCAAGATCGCGGTTCAAGATTTGAGGTCTCAGGTATGTCCCAGTAAATGCTAGGACAATACCACTGTCCCTCGCAGGCTTGAAAGTTGAGTCTAGAATATCGAACAAAACCGTATGGCTCTACTGAATGATAAAAAGCGAATAATGCCCTTGCGTTTCATTTTGACCGAATTGTCTCTTGGATATCGGTCCAGTAAGGGCTGCCATCGCTGGATGGAGGGGCCAGCACGCTGCCAATGAGTAAAGGAAAACCCTGTCCAAGTCGCCGGTTGCGGGAGCGTAATAGATTTCCTGCTACCGTATTTGCTGCTAAATGCATTGCAAGAGGCTATGCTCCGATTGTAACTGCGCGGGTTGCGCGCCGATTAGCTCCACGACTTCATCGCTTGCGCAACAAAAGGTAGATCGATATAGCTGACCTGAATTTTTTGCCCAGTCGTCGCGGAAGTAATCGATGCCTAAACGAGCAGAATACTGTGGCAAAGGATTGTGTAGTACGCCGACAACCACTAACCGATCCTTCAGCCCGAGCGGCAGCTTCTGCAAGCTCTTTGAAAGAAATAAGATACGTCCACCCGAACCGAGCGCCAGAAGGCCTCCAAGGAACTTCCCATTTTCATCGTTATTATGAGCGCGCCCATCATGCGGGCGCGACTTGGCTTTCGCTCAGTAGTTCGCGCAATGACAGATTGGAGTGTTAATTTTGCTCACTGCTCATCCACCACTCTTTCCCTGTGAATCGCTTAAGCGCAGCACTGAGTTCTGCGGCTACACTTCGCTGTCTCCCTACGTACGGGAAACGATCAGCCAGCCATCCCGGACCAGGGAAAGCCGCGGCGTCGAAATGTTGAATTTGGAACGGACTTTCCAGGGCTTTCCGGCCTTTTTACGCAGGGGGCCCTCCCCCCCCCCCCCCCCCCCCCTGGGGGTTTTTTTTGTCAGAATGCAGGCGCTTGGGCCCAGATGTAAAGTGCTAACGAGCTCTTCCCCACCTCCAAAGGGAAACTGTCCCGAAGGTAAAGCAGCGTTGGTAGTGCTCGAGAGATGTGTTTACACAATGCCTATCGACTATTGTGGCAGCGTGTAAGCATGGCAAAATGTAACCAGAGAAGGGCGTCGGTCGAACCGAGAATCAGCATCCTATACGTATAGAGCGTCTGGTACTGTCTAGAGATCTGGACGAAATGTTCCGCATATAACAGTTGCTTTCGTCAGTCATAAGCGCGCCTAATCATTTCCCTAAATGGTCTGCTTTTTTCGATGCACTTTTCGTGGAACCTTCTCAAGCCGGCAGAGTCCCGTCATTCCAGTTTTCCGCCCAGTGAAGTCGAGATTAGCCCGATTAAACGCTGCGCGATGGACTCTTCGTCGAGCCTTAAAAACACGTCCTCGGTGAGCCTTCCTGCATAGGCGATTTGTTTCATAAAGCTAAGAAGCTCTGTTGCGGAGCCGCACGACTTGCCAAAAATCGACAATGAGCGTAATGCCAAAAAACTCGTCTGAAGCGAAAGTTTTAGGTCCTCTGGCGAATACGCGTATTGATTCTGTGGACCTCTTGTCAATATAGGCCGTAGCTCGCCAGAAGCGTTCGCCAGATGCTTCCGGCGACCCGCCTGCTGCATCGAGATGCATAGCTACGAAGACATGTTTCTAGTTCGCGTGAGATGTTTGCGTTAGCCGAAGCGATGTTTGGGATCTAGGTCACGAGCATAATTAGCGCAGAGGCTCCTCAGTTTCCTGGCCGGCGTGAACGTGAGGAGCTGTGAGGTGATTGAATAGGCCCAATACCATGTAGTGGATCCGAAAGCCATTTCCCTGCAAGCGTGCCAATGGGTAACCACGCGGTAGAAGGGCTTTCCGCGTATGGGTTCCGAGCCCCCTTCGCGGAGGATTCTCTTTGGGCCCATCCTCGACCCGAACACTTTGTTCGCCTCTCGCATTACCACCACACGCTAAGGCCCAAATTGGGGGGTTTTTTTTTCCCCCCCTTTTTTAAAAAAAAAATGGGGGGAACCCCCCCGACCATAATTTTTCCGAACGCCCAAAGAGTCGCCACAGGGCAAGAGGCGTCGGTGACACGGACTTTCCGATATCCACGCCTTCATTGGGTCTGATTGGTCGAATGGGCTTTTTGTTCAAGCCACATTTGGGTAGTGGGAAAAGGTTTCGTGACCGGTAAATAAGTGGCCGACCTTCCTGAATGAGTTTTTTTGAGTGATTTCATATTTAGAGATCAACATCCTGACTGGGTGACATTCGCCAGTTCAGCAATACCTTATTTGCCCCTAGCTTCTCCTGACAGCATTCAATTGCGCTTGAAAATTTCAGTAAATAATAGCCTAATACGAATGAAAAAATCCTGAAAAAACAACTGCGAATATATGTAGTGGTCAACTTGATGCCGGACAATATTTTAAGTTTTTCTTCGGCCGCTACCCTGGCGATCACTCCCACCGTTGAACGTAAATGCGGTCGTTGTTCGTTGTAGTAGCCTAATCAGGTAGTCAGCAACATCCTTTTGCGCCTCGGACGATTCGATACCCAAAGGCTGGTATCCATTCCGATTTCAAGGCTTCTGAACAGGCCCTTTCTATGGGGGCATTATCCGCAACAGTTCCCCCCACGCCGGCTCATGCTCTTCTGTAAGTGCGATACCTCCAGAGCCCCCTGACGGACTTGCGGCTTGCGTACTGGCTCCCTGGTCCGAGTGGAACATGACCTTGTCCGGCCTGCGCACGCTGTTCCCAGGCCGTGATCAAACGCTTTTACAACAAGCCTTCTGCAAGTCTGGTCCTGGCTGACATATGCTCAGCCAACGACACGACGCGCATATAACATCCAGCAACTACTGCAAGGTAGCTCCAGGCCTGACCGTCATACATACGGTGATGTCGCGCACACCAGACTTGATCAGGTTGATCGACCACAAATCTCCCGTCTCAAAATGGGTTCGGAGATGTCGATTCCGCTGCCACCGTTGCCTGCTTGTAAGCGTGAGGCCACTGTTGTTGCAAACCAATCCCCAGCTCTCACTGCAATCAGAGCGCCTCACCTTGAAGCGCCCAGCCGTCATGCCTTCTCGCTGAGCAGCCCCATTATTGGTCCGGCTACCTGCAGAGCTCCGCTCTTTGAGAACAGCTGGTTTATTTTTGCTTTCAAGGCAAGACGTTCACATCTATCCGACCCCGGCGTTGGCGCGTAAATCGTTAAATAGCCTTTGAACGACCTACATCGAACGCTGCGCAGACCATCTCAACAGGCCAATTGCTACTCAACTGGGTCTATTCAGGCGGCGTACGAGTTCATTTCGTCCGACATCAAGAGAGCGGTAGCCCTTTTTTAAGATATAGTTTTTCCTCCATCTCCCAGACGCTTGCAGCGGGCCTCGGACTCTGGATCTTGCGTTGCTCCGGCGTCAGGGCTTTTGCCCTTGGGCGTAAACGCCTTCACGTTCAGTGCGACAACTGATCGACCCAGCGGCGAAGAGTCGCTTTCTCCCACCCGCGAGAGGAGCTAACAAGCTGGGTATGCCTATAATCCTTGATCGAGCATCCAGGCTGGCTGCCTCCTGCTTGAAACCTCGGGTGAAAAAGTTGCGTCTGTTTCCTGGTCAATCTGACACCTCGCTTTATGGTGGCGATTTTACCAACCTACGTTGTGTCCGGATTGTGAGACCAACTACAAAATATAAATAGGCGCTGACTGTCCGTCCGGTTAGCTTGGCAGGGAAGCGCGGGTTTCTGGAGAAAACAGAATGGACAGTGATGTTTTTTACAGACTGTTGTCCCTATCGATGTTTTTTAGAATCAGGGGAGGTGGAGGCTCTATCCTGACGGGAGCTGTTCGCAGAGCGTTACATGTATCAGTTCAAAAGAGTGAGACAGTACACGCCCAAAATGAAGCGATGAGCTGGTTGTATGAAATTGTGCGGCCGGTGTTGGCGAAGGCCACATACAGTGGCTTTTCAATCTCTCGCCCTTAGAACGTTAAAGCAATCGACCGGTTGGTCAGAAATCGCCCAAACTGTCCGAACCAGCAGCTTATTTTAAGCTATTATACACGTTTAAGCGCTCTGCCGCGGCTCTTTAAGGTTGAACAGAGTCTTAGTAGGCGACATTAAACAGATATAGCCTGGCTGGGATTTTTCACTCGGGGGTGTCGGCTTTTTTCCCCTCATGGCTGCTCCTTAGATCGCCTTTGAGTCGCACCTTTAGGTTATTCCCCACCAGCTTGCCATATTGGGTTTCGGCGCATTGACGCGTCGCTAAGGGATAATAATTGATGGACACAGACAAGAAAAGACTGCTAAGGATGCAGGAGTTGAGGGCACGTAACTGGCCCTGTCGACCTCGTCCTTTATACAAATGAACTCTAGGTCTCGTTACTATGGGGGGAATCCTCATTTCCCCAAAACAGATCCCGACTAGGTGCGTAATGCTGGTCGCGGAGCGGCGGAAGCCGTAGCCTGGGACTCAGACGCACAATTACTGGCTTGGAATAGATGGACGTAAGGAGCTGAGCAAGAAACCTACTGTATTGGAGCAGGGTAAATGATAGGGCCTTCTAACCGCGGATTATCTTTAGCCTGCGCATGCGATCCTGCCTGCCTTCAACGGAAACCCTTTTGATGACGCAAGTCAGCGGCACCTATATTTTTATGGAGCTATCCAAAAGTCACTAAAAATACTAAGCAGCCGTGTGATTTGGCGGTGATGGCGGCTCTTAATACGGCCAGCATCTGTGTAACGCAACCGTTGAATGCAAATATTGAAACACTGATGGTCGAGTTGGGCCGTTTGTATAATGACTGATAGCAGGCTTTAATCAGGCGAACGTAAGACGGGCGTGGAGAATGCGTTTCTTAAAGAGATACGTGCTTATCAAAAAAATTAAAATCGTCACATGGAATTGCAGTTGAGGATTGGCAGTTTTAGGGCATATCTGTGGTGCAAGCATGAGGGCCAAAAAAAATGGCGAAAACTCCAAAACTAGAGTGACGTCGAAAAGTGTTTAGAGGAACTGCGAGAACTTAACTGGAGTATAACCGCCTAGGCCCCCTGTCGGAAACAGCTGTTGTCGACGACGTCAACGTGGAAGGTGTTTGCTATATAGCCAAAATGCATTCAATAGAAATACGCAGCCCCTTGGTTTCAAGTGAAGGGTACTCCTAAATGTGGCGCGCATCTAAGAAATCTGTCATTACTTAATAAATTCTTTGGAGTGGGTCTCGCTTTGCTTGGTCGAGCCCGGAAAGCAACAGAAAAGTTTTGAAATATAGCATGGAGCGTATTACGGTTTCAATGATGTTGCAACCTATAGCGCACTACAAAGCCTACCTTGAGCGAATGGAGAAGAGGGCTAGTGGGAGTGGTTTTTAGCGAAGAATTTTAGTGTTCGCCCCAATGTCAACAACAAGGTACCGATTTGATTACGGTGTTGAATGCAAACGGGAGGCTCTCGATAATTTCGCAAGCTCGCGTAAAATCATTGCTTCAAAAATCCACACTAAGCTGAACGTGATTGAAAAATGCCAAGCGCCCTACCCCTTCAAGTTCGATTCAGAACGCGGGTTATCTTTTTGGCCGCAGTCTGTAATCAATTGAAGGTGGATTAGGCCAGGGGGACGATTTGCAAATGGCTTGCAAGATCACGCATCTAAGTTGGGAAGACAATTATAAGCGGAGAGTCGCGGCATCTGCTGCACGGTTGCAACGGCCTAGGAGGATAAAACTTGGGTTAAATATATTGCTTGAGGCTAATAAAGATATGGTTTTTCTACTGCTCAGACAATTTTCCGCCCGAACTTTCAAGATGTGCCCAAATCCGTTACAGGGATACAGAAGAATTGTCAGCATGGTTCGATAAAATACGAAGGCAGCCCCATTTACGATACTACAAAAAAATCGGATCACTGCAAAATGGGCCCGGATGCGTACGCAAAATAAACAGCTAATGAAGCTCTCGCAAACCTCGAATCAGTAGGGGCTGTTGCGAGTGATTCAATATGGAAAATTTTTATCGTCGACCTTCAGCCGTTTTATCTTCCTGATATACCAGCACGCCTTGCAAGTCGAGGCCGGGCCGATTAACGAGTCTCGAAGAGATGAATAATCTACTTAATTATGGTTATTTTTTCTCTGTACACGCCTAGGTATCGCTGTTTCAGCATTTAAGTATTTAGGATCTAATGTTATTACTCCTCCAAGAGTTTAGATGTAATTGCCTATGAAGAGGGGTAAAGCTAAGCAAAACCTATACATAGGATCATTGGACTGACAGGAGGATGTAAATGGATACACATGAGGGTGTCGAACTCTGAGCTCAGCTATCTCATGACCCACAATTTGATGGTAAGTGAGAAAGCGGCGCTACATTGACTAAAGAGATGGAGTTAATGGATTTTGGAACTCGTTAAATTAAAGAGGAGCTCATTTTTACTTCTGGGCGCTGGGAGCTTCCGGTAGTAAAATTTGTTGTAACGATTCGGTCGTGACTTAATGAGGTTGGTGCATAAGCTGGAGTCTCTAATGCCTCGATTACGATACATCCTTAACATTGACGAGCCTACCCTTTTTTGCACTTGATTTTTTTTCTGGAAGCAAGGGACTCTTCAGTCTTGTACAGGACGCTGTCGTTCTTCGCAATTCCGGTCGCCGCTGGAAGAGTTTTGCTAGACTGGCAACGATCTTGTAACAGGTATAGTGGAGGGTTACGAACGAGCCTATTTTTGGGGACCTCAGGAAGAAATGGCAAAAAGTCGCTACCCAGCGTTCGACAGGGTACGATTTCATATATAAAAT
>Ga0163217_1107769_pt1 | contig 18441 bp, 27 predicted proteins | sample SynspAceP_FD_185933 | JGI IMG/M metagenome (GOLD analysis project Ga0163217, IMG submission 185933) | Saline lake microbial communities from Ace Lake in Antarctica - Synechococcus sp. Ace-P (PacBio error correction) | ecosystem: Environmental > Aquatic > Non-marine Saline and Alkaline > Saline ...
CCATGGGGGCCGCGCGGGAATTTTCCTCTTCGCCCGACCTGGGCCAAAAACATCCTCGACCGGCCGAAGAAAGGTTTCCCCCCTTTTGATGTTTTTTTTTTTCAGCCGGAAGGGCCCTGGGGGATCCAGCCGGTCCAGCCCAGGAATGGGAATGTCACCGAGAGGGCGCCTTTCTGGCTTTCGCCGCAGTGGTGGCACGTTAACAGCATAGCAGCTACAGCGCCGAACGGGGAGGTGGGCCCTTGCAACCTGCCAGCAAAGGTTGCAGGGCCAGCTGCTGTCCGCCTGCGCGTGGATCGAAAGTGGCAAAAGCAACGTGGTGATTGCAGGGGAGTGTGACCCCGCTCGGTCTCGATTGGGTCCGTGAATCGTCCGCGGCTGAATCGACGAACTTGCCGGTGTCTGCCTGTATCGATGAGCCGCATCGGAGCAGTACCGCTCCAACTCGATTGAAGTTCAAGATTCGCAGGAGCGCTGCACATTCGTTGAGAAGGAACTGGTTCGCCAGCCGCCAGAAAAATGGAAGCGCGACTGCGCCAAGGCCCACGCACCTAACAGGGTGCTGCGTCAGCCGCACCAGGTGACGGGCGGCCTCTCCAGCTCCAGGTGCCTCGGCTACGGAGCAGTGCGGCGCAGCTTGCCTGCCCTGGACAGCCGCCCAGCCCTCGGAACTTCGCAAGTAGGTGGATTTGCTCGGCCGGTCGCCCTGCGCCCAGTCTGGCCTTGGAGCTTGGCGGCAAAGCTCGTCGAAGCGCTGCAGGCTGAGTGGAAGGCCCTGGGGGAAAGACAGCTCTGCTGGCAGTCCCAGGCGGCTTGCCTGGGCTCGAGCAGCGGCCGCGAGGTTAAACGCCAGGCGAGCGCATTCGCACGACGGGCCGAGCAACTGCACTTGCAGTCGGGCGGGCCTTGTTGTCCATACAGGGGGAGCTGCGCCGCGGGCCAGCAGCAGAAAGACTGCTGAGCGATTGACGGAGCGCAAGTCTGGGAAGCGAAAGCGGCGAGGCCTGCCCTCAGCGTCGGACGGCGTGGAGCTCTCCCGCCGCGGCCTCGGCGAGATGGCACCGTGTTCCGGGCAGCTGGCTCGATAGTCGGAACAACAGCGCGGCCACAGCGTCAGGCTGCATGGCCGCTATTCGGCCGCTGCTGTCGCTTGAGGTGAGCAGCAACTCTACGCCTGCGCAGCAGCAGCAAAGAGATCCAGGAACTGGCGCCGAAACTGGGCGCAGGGCACAAGCGATCAAGGGACCACAACAGTGCCTGGGTTGGAGTCGGAGGCGGGCAGCCTAAGCAGGAGTTGAGCAGTGTAGCTAGGCGGCAGCCAGGACTCTGCGAAGCCCTTGGCCGCTGCAGCAACGCACGCCCGTTTGGAGCAGGACAGGTGGGCCTGGAGCGGGAGATCGCCCGATCGAAGAGCCGCCGCGAAACCCTGCAGAAGCCGGCGCAGCCGGCGCCTTGCGGGTGCTGCTGAATCGGGCTGGGTGTGCGTGCAGCGGACGGGTGGCCCAGCTGGGGAAAGTGAGGAGCGGCTGCGGCTGGCCCTATGAGGTGGCCGCCGGCGGCGGTCGGCCTAGGTGGTGGTCGTGACGACCGGCGGCGCCAGGCGAATTGAGACTGCTTCAAGGCCGCGGGCCGGCGCTCCTTTCCCTGACCAGCTCCACAAGATTCCGCGGCAAGAGCAGCTCAGCGGGCGGCAAAAGGCGGCCACGGCTGGAGCGGCCCTGGAGCGGGGCCGGCGGCACAAGCGCTGGTGGGTAGTGGCGGACTGGTGGCCGCGCTGCTGGAGTGAATCCGTCTTTGAGCCAGTCTACACGCCGACGTGTTCGCTACGTCTTCGCGGACACACTGGTTTTTGAAGACTGCAGCGCCGACGCGAAACTGGGCCGCTCCAGGCGCCGGTCACCCTCGATGGCGGACTGCTTGGACGCAGCGGCGCGATTGACCGGCGGAGCCTGAGCAGCGCAAAGCGTGCAGCTCGCTTCGGGCGCAGCTCGACGCGAGACGAGGCCCGAACCGCTTTGCGGCGACGGCTGCTCGAGACTTGTGCGGAGCGGTGGCCTGCCGGCGGCGTGAGAACGGCTGGGCGAGCACTCGAGCAGCTGCGGCCTGGTTTTGCAGGATGCTACCATGCAGCGGGCCAGGCGCGCCTCAGCGCCGAACTGGGGGCGGCCCAGCGGGGCCCTTGGCCCCAGCTGCAGCGCCAGCTCCAGTCAGGACTGGCTCAAACCAGAACCCGACGGCCCTGGGGGCCGACCAGTACACGCCGGCAGGTCACTGCGAGCTGCTGACCCGCTTGAACACGAGCTCGCAGCGCTCGAGGCCGAGGCGGCCGGGCCAGGGTCGCCAGACAAGGACCTGCTGGAAGGGACTGCAATATAGCGACCTTTAAGCAGCCCGACCGGCTGCTCAGCGACCACGCCTGCGCGCGAACAGTTGCTGGCATGGCCTGGCGCGAGCGCTCCCTGGCCAGGGAGCGGTTTTGGTCCAATCACTGGAGGCCTCGCAGCTGAGGAGCAGTGTTCGGCAAGGCCGTGGCGGCGCTGGGCGAAGCGCACGGACAGTGGCGGAGCACACACAGGAAAGGAGCGACGTCCGCGCCCTGGATAGGCCAGCAGCAGGAGCTGCAGGATCGCTTTCGGGGCGATGCGGCGTCCGCGCCCGGGCGTGCGGCCGGGCCCAGCTCGCCGCCCGCCTGGCCGCTGCAGCAGCAGCAATGGGAATTCTGGAGCGGCTGGGGTAGGAGGCTGCTCGCCTGGTTCGAACGGAGATCCTGAGGCTGCGGCTCCTGGCTCGAGAGCCCTGGCAGGGAGCTGATTGCCGTCCGTTGCGGTGTTTCCCGAGCCCGTTACGCGCAGGCGGCCTGGGAAGGCCCTGGGAGCAAGACCTCCGTCGCCTGCAGGAACGCTGGACAGCGGCTTGAAAGGGTCAACATGTGCTCGCTCTTTTGAAGACTCGAGGCAGCTGGAGATCCGCCGACGAACTTCGCGCCGCCATCGCATCCTCAGCAAGGAGCGGCGAAGAGTGCTGCTTGCGGATCGAAACGTGGCACCTTGCGCCGGAAAGGCCTTCCTGAACCTTCCAGGCGTGGATGGCATTTTCGCGGATTTCGCCGGACTTTTCTGAAGGCGAGGGCCCCTGCACTGGAAAATCGAGCATCCATCGAAGGCGCGTCCTGGTGGCCATCCAGAGGGGAAGAGGTGCGGCGGCTGGCCTCTGATGTGGGCGGGGAAAAGTCGTTGACGGCCCTCAGCTTCCTGTAATTCGCCCTGCAGCGCTTCCGCCGTCTTCCTTTATGCCCTCTGAGAGTGGACAGTTTCTCGTCGGCCGTGAACGTGGAGCGGCCTGGCCGCCTTATTGCTCAGGCCAGGCGGCTAGGCCCAGTTCCTGGGGTCAGACCGAGGCCCGATGATCGCAGCGCTGACCGCGCCACGATTGGTCACCTCCAGGCCGCGCGCCCCCAGTGTTGCCCTGCCGTCGCAGCTAGCCGTGGTCACAATGACTGCGACTGCCCTCTGCTTCGCCTTCACCCATCCAGGGACGGTCATTGACTCCTCATCCCTTCCGCTGATACCTCCCGGGCCTGGTCTGGTGACAGGTCTTGGCTTCGATCCGAGTTGATGGGCCCCAAGGGTGTCACCGTGACTCGGCCGCCGGCTGGGGTTGTCGGCGAAGTGATGCGTCGACATCGACCGGCGCGAAGTGATGGCCTTGGCCTGCGCGACAACCCCGCTTTCCGGTTTTCTGCCGGATGCCGGCTGGATGCCCCTGGACGGATCCGCAGGTGGCGACTGTGATCTGGTGGATTGCGTTCGATTCACTTCTCCCATGAGTTCAATCCGAGCGCTACAGCAAGGTCATCAACAGCCAGGTGGTCTCGGAATCGTGAGAGCAGCTGCCGGGTGCTGGCTTCAAGCTTTTGACTCGACCGCGAATCTACCACTCTGGTGCTCGGCGCCGTCGGGGTGGTCCGCTGCTGGTGAGTGGTGTTGAGCACCTGGGAGCTGACGGTGAAGAATGTCATAGCGCGGCCCGACGGATCAATTGTTTACGAAGGTGCCGAAGACAACTCAAGAACTGGGCAGCGGGACTGCTTGAGAAACTCGGCATCGGTGGCTCAGCTGGGAGAAGGAGGAGCGCGACGATACGCGAGTGGTCGGTGCCAGTTCGAGAACAGTTGGCCTCCGGCCAGCCCACTGAGCCAAGAAACAGCGCGATCCAGCCGACTACTAGCCGGGCCGTGGCGGCCACCTCGCGAGGAGGATCTTCGTAGTACGTCGAGCTTGGAAGCGGCACGACAGGAACATGCGCTAAGCCGTACCCTGACAGGACGAGACCGTCCTACGCCCGACCGGTTGGCGGCGGCGATCACGCGGCTGGGACGGGGACGAGACCTGCTGCCACGACCGAGGGGCTACGTGACAACGTCCCAAGCGAGCGCGCTATCCGGCGGGCTACCACAGAGCGGAAACTTTTCTTCGATCGTGAGAAACTTGATCAGGCCCATTTGGTCAGGCCCTTTGGATAGGGGGCCTTTGGATCGGGGCCTTGGGATCAGAGTCTTGGCATCGCCGTCCCCTCGATTCGTGCTCCAATCGAAGAGCTTCGATGAAGGCGTTGTGAAGGCCTGCGCTTCAAACGACATAGATCTGGCAGCTGACGATCTCGGCCGGGGGCTCGATTCATCGTCGTCGATTCACCGCTGCGTGTCCCGGCCAACGCCGCCAGGCGTCAACTCCCAGGGCGTCCCGCGGTCGTGTCGCGCCGTCCGTCACGCTGATCGTCGGAACCCTGGATGTCGAACCGAGCCTTACGCACGGACCGGCTCCAGTCCGTTGGAGCCGACTCAGACGGCGAAAGCCGCAGGGGAAAGGCGGCGCCGGAGCCCTTCGGGTTACGACGACCCTGTGCGAGGACAGCCACCACCAGAAGCGGCTCCATCAGGCAGGAGGTGCTTTGAAACTGGTCCGGCTTTGAAGTTCAGCGATGCGGATTGTACGCAGTAACGCCAGGCCGTTCGGGGTCAGCTCCGTTAGGTGGAAGAAGGTGGCCCAGGTGGTGCTTGCAGCGGCGCACAGCGGATTTCGGTGCGAACGCATGCCGTGGCTGTGGTCTTCGATTGTGGTGATGCGCTGCTTCGACCCGCAAAAAGCTTGGGCAGCGTGCCGATTCGAAATTTCGCCCCAGAACTGAACAGCTCAAGCGCCGCAATGCGAGACCACTGGTACTGACCGCTGCTTGTTGTTCCAGTAATGGCGGTGAAGGCCCGTCGGGTGCCTGCCGGCGGCGGGCCCCTCGAATTGGCTGGGGTCAGCCGGGTGCGCCAGTCCTGGTCGCTGGAGATTCAGGGCTGGCCATCGAAAGAGCGTCGAGACGGGGAATAAAACTAAGCCGAAGGCAGCAGGCTCCCTGCACCATCGCCTGCCAGGGCCGCCACGTGCGCGGGTTGACCCGCAGGGCGTCAGATCCTCACGCTGGCCGCTGCAGCGCTCGGGATGGCCCAGCCAGTCGGCCGCTGCTGTGCAATCTGCTCTGGGGTGGATTGCCTCCGACCCGCTCGGGCACCACGGGCACGACGCCGCAATGTCGCAGGCCAGGAAACCACTGTCCGCAATTCGCAGGCCCGTCAGTGCAACTCCGATCAGCCAGCGGCAGCCCAACGGCAAGCGCGCTCGAGTCAGACCGGCAGCCATCCAGGCTGATCACCATGCAGATGCTGGGTGGGCACCAACCGATCATCGGCACGGCAGGGCCCGAGTTCGGCGTGTTCGCTTCCCACCGTGGTCAGGGCCAGGGCGCATGATGAGGGGGCGTGGGCCGGTTGCTGCCTTCGATAGCAGGATGCGGGTTGTCCGCGGGGGTTTCGATTCCGGGCGCGTCGGGTCTGGGGACGCCCAACCGGGGCTCGCCGCTGCCTGTAAATGGCCCGGCATCGGATTGTCGACGCCGTAGCGAGCAGCTCGACACCGAGGTGTGGGTGCAACGAAGCTAGGAACTGGCTAAGCGGGCGAAGGGCCGCCAGCCGGTCGGCGGTAATGAGCAGAACGGAGACACAGCAGCTGGCCCGCGTTCGAGCCCGGCCAACGGCCACCCAATCGCCAGCTCCAGCGAGGCTCAGCTGGGCTTTGCGGCGAAAATCGGTCATGCGTATCACCACCTGGCAACGCGGCCGCCAACGCGGAGCCAGGCGCGAAGCGGCCTCCGCCTCCCCGCGGCGATCCGATCGTTCCATGCGCGGCAGCGGGCCACCCACTCGGCGAGGTGAGGTGGCGATAGCCAGCCGGCCGAGAGCAAGCACGGTGTTCCAGAACTGTATCGCCTGCAAAAACACCAACCACCCCGCGGGCCGGCCAGGGCCGTAGCGGCGTGATTCTCAGGACAGCCGCCAGAACGTCGCGCCGTGCAAGGTGCGCTCAAACAAACCAAAGCTTCAGGCCAACTGCTGCTCGCTTCCCGTGATTCGGGGCAGGGAACAGCACAGTTGCCAGCCCAACAGAGCCAGCACAGCGGCTCGCACGGTCTGCAGTTGGTGAGTCTTTTCGGCAGGGGCCGAACCAGTGCTCAATTCCCAGGGCCTTGCAGACAGCAAGACGCGGGCGTCCGGCTGCTGCCCTGCAATCAGATGGCGGGCCAACAACAGTACGACTGACCAAACACCCCGATGGCTGACTAGCAACAGACAGCGGCTGGTCAAACGTGCGTGAGCAGGTGCTTAAAGAAAAATGCGGATGGCGAGACTTGAACTCGCAAGGCCGAAGCCCACGCCAGCCTTCAAACGGCGTGTCTACCAATTCCACCCATCCGAGTGCATCAGAAAGCAAGTCCCTCCGGCTGGTCAATATACGTCGCGGCATCCGCCCCGGAAGGGTCCAGCTGAGTCTCACTGATACAGTCCGCAGCGGCAAAAGATTCCAGCCGGGATGCCTCGGCAGCTGCTGATATCGCCAACGCGGCGTAATCCCCTGCGCATTCTGCGCACTTGGTCGTGAGTCGATAATTCGCCCACGGTGGCCGTGTTAACAGCAGTCGATCGCAACGAGCGTTTGATGTCCGGCTGGCTCGATGAAAGCGCGTTCTGCATCCGGCCGAAGCCCAGCAGCAAGAGCTACCTAACATTCCCCAATATAATACCGGCGGGCGATTTCCCGGCGCGATGCCATCATCATCGCCCGCTACGGCTTCTGCTGAAAACGATCGCTCGCCGAGATCTGCATCGCCCGCCTCACATCCGTGGGCGTCCTGCGAAGCGGATCCGCGCCATGGGTCCGACAAAGGCGACCGCAAGGACCACATGCAACGGGTCGGGGTGCGAACATCACCGGGTAGTGACGCTGCTCAGGATCCAGCCCATGCGCGACTGGCTGAGGCCATTGGCTACCCAGTGATGATCAAGGCCACGGCGGCGGTGCGCCGTGCATGCGCCCTTGGGGCCAGGCCCAGACCAGCTCGATATTTGTTCCGGGGCAGCCCAGGGCGAGGCGGAGCCGCCTTTGGCAATCCGGGGCTCTACATCGAGAAATTCATCGACAGGCCCGCACATCGGGATTCAGGTGCTGGCCGACCGTCAACGGCATGTGATCACCTCGGCGAACGCGATGCTCCGATTCAGGCCGCCACCAGAGTGTGCTGGAAGAATCCCCTAGCCCGCCCTGATCTGACTGCGCCGCGCATGGGTGAGGCCGCCATTGCCGCAGCCGCAATGCATCTCCTACGAGGGGGCGGACACGTTGGAATTTCCTGCTCGACCGCAGCGGCAACTTCTTCTTCAATGGAGATGAACACACGCATTCCAGGTGGAGCATCCGGTCACCGAAATGGTGACGGGTGTGGACTGGAATACGCCGAGCACTGCGCATTGCGCGGACGAACTGCTCACTGCGCAGGAGGACATCCGGCTCTGGGGCCCACGCGATCGAATGCTGCATCAACGCCGAGGATCCCCAGAAATTTTCGGCGGTGCCGGGCAGATCACCGTTGTCCCTTCTCCGCGGACCGGGGGTCCGCGTCGACGTCCGTTCTACAACCGGCTACGAACTCCCGCCTTCTACGTCCTGTCGGCCAAGTTTATGTGCTCCTGGGGGCTCGATCCTGGTGACGCGGCCATGAAACGGATGCGGGGGCCCCTGACGAATGACGCGCATCAAGCCATCCCACCCACGGTTCGAATCCATCTCGCGCTGCTGGAGCGACCGAAGTTCCAGAGGGGCGATGGTGCACACCAAATTGTGTCGAGCAGGACATGCTCAACTGCGTAGGGCAGGGTTCCACAACCAGGCTCCTCGGCGAGTCGCCTGGCCCGCAGGGCCAGTTGGTTGAGCACCCCTTGCTGACCCACCAGCCAGCTCCCTGAACAGGCTGATAGCCCACCAGATCACCGGGGTCCGGTCGACGCCACGGATTCGTTGACATGCGACGGGTGACCGCCAACAGCACGCTCGGTGGACTACCAATGAAGCGCATGGGGCCCGCCTCAGGTTGATCTGGGGATCCCAGGTGAGCACGATTCTCGAACAGTGAACAGCAGGGTCAGCCGCCAGCCCGACGCCAGCAACCAGGTTCAGATGGGAAGACGTGCAAAAAGAACGGGGGCGGCCGTCACGATAAGCCCTAAGCATGGGAGAAGCATGTAGAAGCGGATCACCCATGCTAGGTCTTCGAGGTGTTCCAGAACATGACTCCCTCTCTTCGCAATTTCCTCAGCAGCCTTGGTGGGGAGCCGTGATCGGTGGTTCCCGTCACCCACTGGCCCTGGTGCTGAATCAGCCGATCCGACAGGTCGACCGCGCTCTGGAACCCGTTGGCCAGGGTTGAGGCGGTGGCTGCCAGGTCACTAAGCTAATGACCAAGGGTTCTCTTGACTGAGACGTGACATGGGTTCTGCTGGGATTTCCAGACGTGGTTAATGCCAGCCTGAATTGGGCCAGCATCGTCGGCATCGTGTTTGGTCGTCGGTTTGGGGCTTTTCTCTATTCATGAGGGCTTCAGGCACCCTCGCCGCGACTACGGACGTCTTCTTCGCGCGTTGGTCTGCTCTGCGGCGGCATACCTGTTTCTTCAATGGTGCGCCTCGTCCAATCCTGCAGTTTCGGGCAGTTTCTGCCTGCGGACCAAGGTTACTTTGCCTACGAGAAGCGTGCGTCTTCGGTGTGCCACCGAGCACGCGCGCCGCTCCTCCTATTTTCGACGACGACGAAGCCGCTCGAGCGCGCGGATGGTGTGGCAGCGAGTGGGCCGCGTGTCCCGATCGCCTCGGATGAGCCAACCCTGCGGAGGCGCATCCGCTGCCGCGAACCGTTCTCCCGACGACGACGAGTTATAGCCCGCGTTCTCCATCGAGCGCACGGCTATTCCGAGCGGCCGCAGCGCCGCTCCCGCAAGCGCGAAGATTGGGAACGCGAGCCCTGCCCTGCTGCGGGTTGGCAGACACCGATCCTTACCTCCATCGCCAGAGCGCCCGCTATCAGGGACTCCGCCTACTGCGGCCAACTCCAAGAAACAGCTTGCGAGAGGCGCGCGACCGTGAGGCCGGCCCGCGAGATTCGGCGCGGAGGCCCGTCCGGGTGGCCAGCACGGAATCCCATGCCCGCCCAGCCGCAGAGGCCCCGGTGCTGCTTCCTTCGGTCTGCCATGCCGCCTCGCAGGTGTTCCACAGGCCACTCCGATCGTGGTAGGAGCGCAGAAGCGGCAGCGTCACGGACGCTGACTACAAACGATGACCGTCGTCGCAGGACGATCTCGCTCCTGTGCGTTCAGCACGCCGGTCCCAGCCCAGCAGCAGCGCGTTCCTCCGCGACAAACAGCTCCCGCTTTGACGATCTGACCGGATCCGATGAAGAGTTCCTAGGGCAACCAATCCGGCCGTGAGGAAAGTGGTCCGTGACTAAGGGTCTGATCAGCAGCACTGAGGCAAGCGAGCAGGGCGAGGGCCATTGACCCGCCGGCGTGGCAGCTCCAGCGAGAAGGCCGGACCTCGTGGTGTGGCACTCGAGGCGTGGTCTGGCTGCTGGGGCTGGTCTTGCTGCTGGACTCGGGGCATCATGGTTTATGTGCGGGTGTAAGTCATAGTCGGCCCAGGGAATCCTGCCCGCCACCCACCGTTGCCATGAGCCTCGAGACGGTGTCGTGGAAGGCAGCGAGTGTGGGGCGGTGACCCACACTTACAAAGGACGATCCCGCTCGGTGGCAAGGAAGTAGAGGTTGCTTTTCGGTGGTGACATCCAGTGCGCTGGTGGGCCTCGTCGAGCACACGAGCGCGGTGAATTGAGCACAGGCGGCGAAAAGCTCCCCGCTGCTGCTCACTCCAGGAGAGGATTCGCGCTGCACCGGTTGAATGTCGAGATGCGGGAAGGCCCAACCCAGGTCGGGCAGGCAGACCTCCTCGGCACACATTGCGGAGGTGGGTAATCACTGAAACGCCAGGAATCCTGTGGGTAGAGAGCTGTTCGCGCAGGCTGCGGAGGATGAGAATGGGCTTCTGGGGATGACAACCGTTTTCGGCGATCGGTCGGCGACGAATCTCGCGCTGCTGCGGCCAGAAGTCCATGATCAGGCGCAGGAAGGACGTTTTCCCGAGCGCTGGGCCTAACACCAGAGCAGCCTGATGGCCCCACTCCAAGCTGAATGTCCTGATTCACGCAGCCGATTGCTGCGCGCGGCACCAGATCAGCATGCGATACTTCGAGGTCGGATTGTTCATCGACGCCACGCCGGCGGCATCGCCGCTTCCGTTTGGGCGCTGGTGCATTGATTTCAATCCAAGTGACTGAACCCTCAGGCGGCTGATGCTGGCGGCAAGGCCCGAGGCGATCGATTTTGTTGACGATATAGCTACAGAGGAAGAGCACCTGGCTTGAAGGCATGCTGGGCTGGCGAACACGCAGAAATCACCTCCCGACGAAAATTAGATGGAGCGATCACCAGCATGGCAAAAAGCGGGAGAAGTAGTCGTAGGAACGCTTGGAAGTCACTGGATCATCGTCGCCAGATGATCAGCGTCGTAGTTGACGATCGCCCCATTGAGTCGGCGGCCAGCCTCGCTGCTCCTGTTGCTCCCTCCGGTAAAAAGGCGATCGATCGGCGGTTGTTACGGATTGTGAACCATCCCAGTAGCGAGAAATCACCTCCAGCTTGAGTTGCTTGTAGTTCAGCGACACAGTTTGCGACTGGCGAAAACAATCAAGGTGTGCCGACCACCGAGTAAACGAGCAGAGAGGAGCGCCAGATTTCGGCTGATGCTCCGAGCACGGATCACCAGCTCACAAAGGTAAGCCCGGCCAATGATCTCCACCGTCACGCTCAAGCTGTGCCCGGTGAAGCTGGCGACGTTCTGGGAAATTCGCTGGTCCTGGGTTGTCGATGTTCTCGTGGATTCTCGTTTGATTTGAGGATGTATAGGCGAGTTGGTGAGATAGCGGCCGCACAACGCGGCTACTCGCATTCCCTCAGAGCAGGCCCAGTTTGGGAATTAAGATAACTCTGATCGTCCGGATCGCAAGGCGCAGCAGGCAGAAGGCATAGATCGCCCACGATCTTCCAGAAACTCGCTGTCGTAAGCCACAAGGCGTTATCGACATTGCGGGCAAATGAAGCTGATCCAGTTGAATGCCAATTGATCACGACAGCAGGGCGATCACCCCCATCAACAGCATGGCAGCCACGCCCTGGCGCAAGCTTTCGCCGTGGCTGCACCAACGCAGCAGACCGTCGCCAAACAGCACCATGATCACCGCTCCGATGGCCCGAGAACCGCTCGTGGCGCCGTTCCAGGAACGCCCGCAGAAGCGGTCGCGCAGACCCGGAACAGGCTGCAGTGGCGCCACCACAGTGAGCAGCAGCAGGTGACGCCCACACACGGTCAGCAGCGCAGCAACCAGCAGCAAAACTGCCACGAACTGCTCTCACTCAAGGGAGGAAGTAAGGGCTGGCCAGCGCTTGCAAGCTTGCGAGCGGTCGCGCCAGTCCCCTCAGAAACCATGAACCGATCCGTCGACGCCATTGTCGCGCTGCGAGCAGGCGCGAGCGCAGACTCACCGGCCGGCAGCTCGGATGGGGGCGGGCACCGATCAGGTGCACATGCAGGTGGAACACGGGGCCGCCTCGCGCGCGGAATTGAATCACGGTGCGCCAACCGATCAGATCCTCCTGCGGGCCACCTGCGCGACAGAGCAGTTGGCGCGGCAGCGGCCTCGTCGCCTGCCGCCGTCGGCAGATTCACGCGCTTGGCGTGATCAACAATACATGAACCGGCTGGGGTTCACATCCCGGAGGTCCAGCAGCGATCGTCGGCAATAGCCTGACGCGGAATCTCCCCCCGCGCAGGATTGCGTCCAAAAATCGTGCTGTTTACGGCCGAATCAGAGGGAGCCGGGTCAGGTGAAACCATGGGCGCCGTCTGGCGGGAGATGGGACAAGGGGGGGAACGGTGAAGGCCCCTGGGCTGTTGCTGCGTGTTGGCACGCCTGCACCGCCTCCTGCGCGGAATCTGGAAGCCGCCGAGGTGACCGTGGAAGTGGAACATCGCACAGGTTCTGCCGGGGCTTCAAGGTGTGGGGCTGGCCGTACCGCCCGCCGGAAGCCGCGAGCGGGTCAGGGCCGCCTGCGCACACGGCTTCCGGTGCCCCTGACCGGGTGGATCGTCAGCCTGGCGCCAGCGGAGCTGCAGTCAAGGAAGGGCCGGCCTTCGACCTGCCGGATCGCGCTCGCCTGCTGCTGGCCAGTTGCCAGCTGGCGCCGGAGCGCCTCGATGGGGTCTGGAGTGCCGGCGAACTGGCCTTGACGGCAGCCTCGGCCGGTGCGCGGGGTGGATTCGCCCTGCGCTGGCGGACGGCGCAGCGGGCGCCCGGCCCTGTGGGTGCCGCTGCCGAATGGTCCGAAAGCGCTGCTGGGTCGAGGGTCCTGAAGGTCTGGCGGCCCGAGCGGCTTGTCAGGTTGGAGGCGTTGCTGCGGAACCGCGCCCAGGCCAGTGTTGCCCGTCGCCGCAGCCATAAAGGCTCTGCGCGGCTGAGCTCGCCGATGTCAGGGGCAAGGACGGCACGACGCTCGGCCCTGGAAATCGCGGCGGCAGGGAACCACACCTGCTGCTGGTGGGCCGCCGGAAGCGGCAAGACGATGCTGGCAAGGCTGTCTTGCGCTGCTGCCACCCTTCTCGCGCGCGGAAGCCTGGAAGCTTGCCCAGGTGTATTCGGTGGGGGGCTGCCGCGGCCCAACACGGCCCTGGTGGCGCAACGGCGTTCCGCTCGCCCACCACAAGCTGCACGGGAAGCAGCCCTGATCGGCGCGGTGTTTCCCCCGGCCCGGGTTGAACTGTATTGGCGCACCAACGGCGTGCTGTCCTCGATGCACTCACGGAATTTGCCGGGAGGTGCTTGACCAGTGCGCAGCCCTGGAGGAAGGCGAGGGTGGATCAGCCGCAGCCGCGAGACCGTTCCCCTGCCCGTGTGCCCTTGTGCCGCCACCAATCCTGCCCCTGCGGGCTGGTTCGGCGACCCGCAGCGGGCCTGCCGTTGCGGCGAAGCCTACAGGCAGCGTTACTGGTCAAGGCTGTCTGGGCCCTGCTTCGATCGGATCTCGACCTGCAGTGGTGAATGCGACGCTGGAAAGCAGACGACGCTGGTCCCCCGCCACCTAAGTCCAACGCCCCGACAACCCGCCCCGATCAGCAGGCCGGAACCGCCACGGTGCGCTCTGGTGCCGAAGGCCTCGCAGCGGATGGTGAGCGCAACCCCGGCGGGGCTGCGCCACAGCGCCTAACAGTGCGACCTGCAACGCACGCCGGTCCTCCACCGGGGAATGGACTCGGCGCCAAGCGATCAGGCACGGCGGCTCGCCGCACGGCGCCGCCGAGCGGCCCTGCTGCGAGCGCGAGCACGATTGCTGATCTGGAACACGCTGAGGCCGTGATCAGCCATTTGGCCGAAGCCCCCTCACCTACCGCTCGTTTTTGACCATGGCAAGCGTAGCGAACCATGACAGACGGATTTTGGACGCCAATCTGATCCACCAACAGCAACCTTGTCCTGGACGAAGGCAGCGAGCGTGGGTCACAGCTCGCCAATCAGCCATGAAGGCGATTAAAACAGCCATCAAAGCGAGCCTCAAGAGGTTCTCCAAGTCTCGGAGAACGTCTGAGGAGGCGTACCAGGTTTTTGCTAAACCTGATCTGTTTGATCAGTGCCCGACCACGGCAAGGCTCAGCGACGACGACGGCGTGCGCCTTGCGCTTGTACTTCTCACGGGGGTCGTGAATGGCGGCCAAGCGGCGCTTGAGGTCGGCAAAGAAGCCGCCTGGACACTGCCGCTGAACGCGGCGCAAGGCGATTCAATCCTTCCTTTTCGCCGACGGGACTGGTCATGAACACGCAGAGGGCTTGAGATTGTCAATGTAACGCAACACCGCCGCCTGACCTCTGATCAGGGACTGCGGGCCCGAGCTCCTACTGGGAGTGTCGATGGCACAGCTGGGGATGGCACGGTTGAAGGTGGAACTGCCGGGAGTCGTCAGAGCTTGCTTCCACTGGCCCTTGCAGCGGCCTCCCGGAGCTAACTCTGTGGTGGGCGGACTTCGTCTCAGTCTGGACAGTTTCCTCATCGCCGGCCAGGTCTCGCGGTGAAGAGGTAGGTGGTGCCGAGGGGCGATTGCCGAAGTGGCCCGCATCAGCTTTCCAGCCCGGCCTCAGGGTTGAAACAGCAAAAAAACCTGGAGCCTGGCATTGGTGGCGGGCCGACGATCATGTTGGGCCTGGATGTTCCGGGTCGGGGACGCCAGCAACACGTTGTCCGTACGCTGCGCACCACGCTGATCCGGTACACCGTGCCGAGATCATTCTCCGCCGATGCGCAGTGATAAGCCGTTGGCATCGAAGATAGCGGCTTGCAGATGCCGCGAAATCGAAGCTTCCCGCAGCGGCTCCACTCTGGCCGACTGTCCCAGAACTGGGCGAAGCAGGGGGCGCGGTCGTTGATCTGCTCATAGATGTTGGAGGGAGTGGCTGCCCATCGCAATCGGTGCGCCACCAGGAGAAGCGCTCCTGCTCGACGTCGCGGGCAGCAAACAGGGCCTGGGCGCGGCTCGCCATCGGAGTGGCCATGGGGACAGCCGAGGCCAACAAGGCCAGGCCTGCGAGACGGGAGCGTGATGTGGGCCAATCGCATCGAGCGCAGAAGCAGCAAGGAGGGCCCGATCGTAGAAAGTGCGCTCAGGAGCCGCCAGGTGGGCCTGATCGATTAATTAAGAGAATTTTCGACCAGCAGGCTGATCACCGGCCAGGCAGAGCCCCGCACAAGATCAGCCGGGTTGTTGGTGCCGCCAGGTAGGATCGCGTAAGATGAGCTCCGAACACAGCCCGGTGGCCGCGATTCCCGACAGGCAGCCCAGGCCAGAAAAAACTACGGCAAAGGGGTTCATCGCCATCGCAGAGTCTCAGCGGAGGACATGGACCAGCGTCGCGAAGAAGCCATGCTCCCTGAATTCCGTTCAAGCGAAGCTCATCGGTGACCCGTCCACGAAGAGAACACGGTGAGATGGCCATCTCGTGCTGAATGCAACGCAAGCAAGCCATTCGCTTGACCCGGCGCGACGCCTGTTCGCACGAAACTGACCTCAACGGCCTGGGGGCACCACCGAGAGAAATACACACCGGATGCTCAACAACCTTCCTCATAGTTCAAGCGAGGATCTCGAACGAGCGATCTCCGGATTGATACACCCACACGGCGGCGTGGCTTGGTTTTTCCGGATCGAGATCGATCACAGCCAACTGCTTATCGAACCTCAGACCTGGGGAGCGGCCACGCCCGATGCATGGGCGCTGTAATGCTCGCAGCATGTCGAGCATTCCCGCCTGAGTCGTCGACTTTGCTGATACCTCTTGGCCGGCCGCAGCAGGGTCTGTCCCGAGGGTGCCGGATGGCAAGGGGGAGAGTCGAGCCAACTGCTTGGGTACTGGACCCACGGCGTCCTCGCTGGCGGCATTTTGGCGAAGCTACTGGCAAGGATCACTGAACACGATGGGTTGATTCTGGACCATGGCAGGTAGAACATTGCAGACCGCTGATCGATGGGCCCGGCGGAAAAGCGTGGTGGGCGCACCCCGCGTGATCGAGCCCAAGCTGCCAGGCGAGCTTTCTGGCTGAGCAAAGGCCCAGGAGCGGGGGCGTGCACCTTGCTGTGGCGCCGCAAGTCCAGCGGAGCGGCCATCGGAGGCTCAACCCCGGGGACTGGAACTGCGCAGTCGGTCATGGTTCGGCGGTGGTGCTTACTCGGGGGATTCCAGCCTGGTGGTGTTCAGTCCAAGACGGCGACGGCGCTCTGTGCCTTGGGCGGCCGGGGGAAACGTTCTGAACGCCACAGCCACGAGGCTACGCCGCGGCGGAGCGAGCTTCGGCGATGGCCTGATCGACGAGCGCCGACGCCCTGGATGGCGTGATGGAAGCCGCCGGTCGCGACTGGCTTGTGGAGGTGCCGCTGGCTGGCGCGGAGCCGCCTTGGTGTTTGCATCCACGCCGACTTCTGCTCCTCCCGTGCTCAGCCATCGGCACATTGGCCTGGCGGAGTGCAGCAGCCGTTCCATGCCTGGGAATCCAACAGCTCTGGTGGGCAACCTGGCAAGCGAAGAAGCCTGGAGCAGTTATATCGATCGCCGGTACGCTTCAATCCGGCTCTCCTGGTTCAGCCGCTGTGGCTGCCAATGCGAATTGGTGGTGGCCACGAACCGCAGCGGCTGGTGAACTCGAACGGCTCGCCCGGCGCCCGAGCAACTGAAGCCGGCCCCGGACCCGCAGGCCCTGCCTGGCCACCGCTGCTGCCGATGGAGCGGAATTCCCATGCCCAGTGGTGGCCGGTGCGCACCACCGCCTGGGATGGCCACAAGCTCGTCGCGCCGCTGCTATCGCGCCTGGCGGCTGGGAAGACAAGCTGCTGACGCTGAAACTCCGCGCGGCGGGCGGACAACTTGGCAAGCCGATCGAGCTGCCCTCGCTACTGCGGCTTGGGGCCGAGAACGGCAGGTGTGCCTGCCGCCATGCCCAAGCAGCGGCGGGGCTGCTGGGAGCTCGACTGGCACCGGGCTGGAGCAACCGGCGGCCGCCATCACAGCGGCGACAGCGCCCCCCAGTTCTGACGCCAGCGAGATCAGCCAGCCGCGAACCGTCTGGTTCGCCCGCCACGGCGGCAAGCCCACCCCGCCTGTACTACCACGATTGCTGGCCCCAATCTCAATCACCCCCTGTTGGTGAAAGGGCCACAGTGAGACGAAGCCAATGGCCCGCACCGTTGAATTGCGGCACAGTTCTGACCACCGTGGCTGGGTGTGATGGGACGTTCAACTAACGGCGGCTCCACCGCTTTCGGGCGGGCCACCGGCCGCGGCTCCGACGTCAGTGGCGTGTCGATGTCGGCCGACTGCGCCGGCCGCCGGCAGAGTGGTGGCCGCACGGCAAGCCACGCCGCGCGGGTGGGATTGAGGGGCAGTGCCCGCGCTTCACCGTGCTCGGCGGCGCTTTCGTTTACCGAAACCCTTCGCGCCGGCGCCTGCCGCTCATGGCGTGGCCGATCTGCCGCATGGCCTCCATCCCACAGCTTTCGAGCCACTACTCGATGGCTTGTCGGTCGTGGCCGGAGCGAAGGCGCTCTAGAGAGCCTCACCCTGCTGCATGCCGATGCGATTCAACTGCCGTGAACTTTTTTCCAGGTCCTTCAGGATACGTGGTGCACCGGCTCAACGAGAAGATAGGCCCTGGCACTGACACACGGCGTGCGTGAGGTGCATCGCTCAGCGAGGAAGGCATGGCTTCCCGCAGCGGCGGTGCAGGTGGAGTTCTGGAGGCACGGAGGCGTTCTTTCGCCGCCATTCGCCCTGAGCGTTCCTGCACCTGCTGGGCCGCCGCGGGATTCGCTGTTGATGATCACACAGTCGACCTGGTGATCCTCTGATCATCGGCCGCCCTGATCGGCAGCCAGCTGGGCATGAAGCGCTGGGTCTGCGGAGGCCTGCTAGGCCGGTGCCGCTGGGCTTGATCGTGGCGCCCAACGCCGCTGCCCTGCTCCCCTGAGGTGATCGCGCTCTGGGCAGTTTGCCCTGCCTTGCTACACCTGGGTTTCGCCACCTCGTGCTGCTGAGCAAACCGTTGCCAGGCCGGGGGGCTGTGCGACCGCTCTCCGGCAGTGCTGCTGTCGCTGACCATAGGCCTTACCAGCAGTTCCTGGTTGCGCGCCTGCTCGTGCTGCTGTGCGCAGCCCTGCTGGGATGAGCCCAATCTGGCTGTTGATCGAGGTGGCCTACGAAGGCGGCCATGGCTCGGCCTGCCGCCATGGCCCCACCTAGAGCGTTGGGGCTGGAAGGGCGCAGCGCCTCGGCTCTGGCGATGGCCACGCTGGGCGCTGCGTCTCCACCGTGGTGCGCTGACGTGGTGCTGGCCCGGAAAGCGTCGCTGCTCACTTTGGGCGACGCC
>Ga0163217_1028908_pt1 | contig 18440 bp, 14 predicted proteins | sample SynspAceP_FD_185933 | JGI IMG/M metagenome (GOLD analysis project Ga0163217, IMG submission 185933) | Saline lake microbial communities from Ace Lake in Antarctica - Synechococcus sp. Ace-P (PacBio error correction) | ecosystem: Environmental > Aquatic > Non-marine Saline and Alkaline > Saline ...
ACGCGAGAGGGAAATTAGTAGAAACTTTACATTGAAAAAAATGTTAACTTCTATTAATCAAATTCAAAATGCCCGGACGGCAGACAGGGGTAAACTTTGATCCTTCAAAAGAATGAGAAAAAAATTAATTCCCTTTAGTGCCGGAAAGCGAAAAAGAAAACGGGAAAGGTAAAATCTTTTTTGAATCTTACTCCCCTTGGAGAATAGGTGGGGGGTAGCTTTCGGCGCATCATCGTCCCAAAAATACGTGGCAACTTTTAAAAGAGGTTCCCCCCTTGGTGAATCTTGGAAGATTGCTTCTGAAAGCTCCTTTATTTGCAATGAATGACTACATAGAATACACAAAACCAAAGGTCCTTATTCTTTGGCTTCCATTTTTTAATCGAATGGAATTTCGGGGCATCATTTTTGTACTTAAGCAAAATAAATCTTTCAAAGGTGTCTTTTCACAGAAACCAGCGCCTGGTCCCTTTTAACTATTAACCGGCCAATTTGGCCTTTATTTCTTTAGAAAAAAATGCACAGTTCTAATGATTCAAATTAGAGCCGCGAGGTAGCAGATCGCACCACAGAGTTGATGCTGAAGGACAGTCAGATGACCTTCTCCACATATTTTGCCCTCCTGATGTTGCAAATGGAATAAAAGAAACAGGAAAATTCGAAAGCTAAAAGTTATGAAAGGGTGAGTGTGGATGTTTACTGATTTTAAAGATTTTACAAGGCTTAGCGAAAAATTTAAGTCCGAAGAATTGGTAGATAAAATTGGAATTAATGTTTCAGGAATTTTGACGAGATCACTACCAAGTACCAGCTTGAAAAATCAACCATTGGAGATTCTTACTCTGCGTTTCCGGAATTCCAAAATTTTCATGAAAAAGTGAAGAGATCATACTTGCTGCCCTTCGAGATATCCTGGTTCATAGACTTGCTTAAATCAACGATGCTAAAAAGAGGGGGATGATTTTGAAGTTAGAATTGGACTCAACACTGGCCCTCTAATCGCGGGCTCGTTGGGATGAAACAATTTGCTTGAATCTGGGGCGACACTGTAAATACCCGCGCAGAATGGAGCAAAATAGCGAACCTGGAAGAATCAATATTTCTAGTCCCACCTATGACTGGTACAGGAACAAGTTTAATTGCCCACCCGCAGGAGAGATAGAACTAAAAATAAGGACAGCTAAAAGATGTATTTTGTGAACAAGAAAATACTAAAGCCCCGAAAAAATCCGAAGCCTTTTTATACTTTTTCATTTGCTTTCTAATTTCTAACCTTCCCTCAAGATCTCCTTGGAGGGTTTGATTGATGATGCTTTCGGCCAATTGAGCAACCCAAGACTATCGTCAAAAGGGTGAATTGACAGGTATAGCATTAAGGCCTCAAGCCAGCTCCCCTGAAATTGGATATTAACCACAAACTCGCTGAGGCGCCAGTCCGCCAAGGATACATAATTCCCTGCCATGGAGGCTCAGCTCCCAAAGAAATACTCCAGCGTATTGATCTTAGTGACTATCGCTGAGCTGCGCCAAGCGTCCGAGCAAATACTCTCTCGCATCAGTTGGTATTTGCTGATGATCAGGAACTGATCAAGACCAATATCCCGTAGCCAATGCTGAAATGCCATAAACTGAATACAAAACTGATCTTACCCAGGATTCTTCGAGCGTCTTACAATCGTCCCCAAGGTTGATAATGAACTATTAGGGAACTCCCCGGACGATCTGAACTTGTACATCTGCAGCTTTCGGTCCTTTTTTGGTTTTGGTGATCAACCACGTGGATTTTGAGCTGCTCCAAACCGCCGGCGGGAAAAGCCACAAGAATTGTCGCTACCTGATTGGGAATTCACATCCCGACAGCTCCCACATAAGTTTTTTATCGGTCCTTTCCTGCACTTGAGACTACCTCATCTCCAATTTTCGTCATTTCTTCTCCAACCCTTTTCAGAGCCAACAAAATACCTATCTCTCGAGCTCCAACAGGAACCGCACCTCTCCCTCTGTAAATGGTCTTGAATCTATTAACTGTGTCCCGGTAAGTCCCCCGAAACTCGCGGTTGTATAAACATCGTGAATCTTCTCTCATCAGACAGGTCTCACTTTTTCGCTTTTTATCCAATCCCGTTTCTTTCATCGAGTAGCATAGTGAGATCGCTACCTCTTGCATAATGGGCAGATCTTGAGCTTTAATGTATTTTTCACATCTTCCAATTGAAAGTTTTTTGGATATCAAACCTCAGCCATATTTCGGGTCTGATCTTCTTTGTCTGAAAGCGCGCCTCCTGTAGCAATTGCTTTTGAGAAAAATATAGTGTAGAATCTCGCAGTCTAGACCCATATCGTGGCATAGGAACGTTTGAATTATTGGGGGCGATACAAATTGGCCAATGATTGGTCTTAAGGTATACGTAAAAAGAAATCGGCAAAAACCTCCTGAACAGCCCAATGATCAATTGTGCTACTCCCAGAGAATTCCAAAAGAAACTACCACAAAGCCGTAAAGGCCAAAAGCAAGCTTCACATCGCTCAGCAGGTAAAAGGCTAATCCCCAGATAAGGCTACAATTCCCACGTACTGCCCGCGCAATGGATCTTTAAGAATTGTAGAAATCTGCAGTCTCCGGTCGAAGTGTGGCCATAGGCGATACATTCCGAACCTCAGCAGGGTAAAGCGCAATAACACCGCAGCCAAAAAAGACCAGTGACAATTCCAAAACCAACTGAATAGGCCAAAATCCCAAAGACCCGTCTACAGGAGAACATCTGAGATACTGCCGGAAGTACCACTGTAGTATGTTCCTAGCAATGCCGCCAGATAGCTCCGCCATGCCTGATTCACTATTTTCCGTCAGGTAAATCAAGAGTACCCCTTGGAAAAACCTCCAGAATCTCAGCACTTGCTACAGAGGCTAGCCTTTCTTTCCAAACAACATTTACAGCACTCGCCACTCCCACCATCTAAAAGCGGCATAAAGGCCACCAACTTCAAGAATTTTGAAGATTGGCAAAGGGAACGACCTTGTCGATCGCTTTCGATCTTCTACCCGTAATCGGCATCGATCCGCTCGGATCTCCAATGTCTCAATGGTTTTGATCAGTGCCTCGCGCTCAGTTTGCTCCCGCAAAACGAAATAGCGGTTGTACTTCCCCGCGATCCATCTGTACCAAAGCAGTTTCTTCAAGATAACCGAGGAATGTAAACCTGCAGGGCCCACCCGTAGCGGTAAATCCCAGTCTTGTCCAGTACTCTTTTGAAGCTCCTCCGCGATTTCAAATTCCACTTCGCCGCCCTTGATTAGATCGCGACTTGCGCATTGAATGCGCCATTAGGCGTTTTTTCCGACCAAAGCTTTTTTCCTCCGCCCGAACATCAGCATCCCCTGAAGCTTGGAATCGTCTCAAAGACCCCTAACAGGGAATGCGCCTTCTAAAGCTCTACTTGAGTCAATCAGCTGGCTCCTGTTTTGGGAAGGCTACCATGGAACGCGGCAAAATGCTTCCGAAGCATGTCTATAGCCAAACTTCCAATGCTTGATCTCCAACCGGCTTAACTATTTTTCCAATACCAATCTGCCAGGAGTTCTGAGCTTGGCTTATCTATGTTCAGCAGTAAGATTTTCGCGCAAGGAGCTGATCGCCACCAAAGCAGCTATTCCCTACTATAGCAGGAAACAAAAAGCATTCACGGGAATGTTTTTTTTCGGAAATCCCGAAAAGCATCTTAATGAAAATCCAATCCAAAATTCAGGCATGAGCGTCCTCCTGTATTTACCGCTTTGATATGAATGATTCGCTGCGTTTTTGGCAGCCAGCTCAAATCAATGCGTGCACTAGAACTAGGTCGTCCTTCCTCTTTGTTTAAATCAAAAATCAATTTTCTCGATATTTCGCCAGTCTCAGTAATCCAAGTTCCAGTAGGCTCATCTGCGAAAAGTATTTTTGGTTCATTGGCACCAGCTCGTGCGATCGAAACTCGCTGTTGCTCCCCACCGGAACAGTTGCGTAGGGTATGGGTGGCTCCGCTTCTTCCCAACCCAACTTTATTTAATAATTTCCTGTGCTTTTTGACGAGCATCTTTGCGCTTTTAAGTTCGAGTGGCCACCATCACATTTTCCAATGCTGGTAAGAGTCCGGCAGCAATTGGGAAATTCTTTGAAAACTAAATCCCATTTTGACTTTCTTCCCGCAGCCCCGCTGATCCTCGGAGAGGGTTTCAGTGCATTGCCGTTCAGATTCCCGAACGGTAGAGCCAGAATCCAATCCGCAGCAAAGTCCCAGCCAAGGTGGTCTTTCTTCCGGAACCGGAACGGCCGACATCGCCAAGTTTTCGCCAGCTTCAATATCGCAATTTACCTCGTCCAAAACAGTCCATTTTCTACTCCACTCTGGTAGGTTTTTACTCAGGTTTTTTATACGAAAGTACTAATCCTGATTTTTATAAGTATCAACCACATTCTAGTAGAAAGCGTGCAGAATAGACCTTTGTTAATTGATCGAAATGAACAGTTCAAACGCTAAATAACATCAATTCAGCAGAATGCAAATAGGGAATTGAGGAGTGGCAGGAATATTTGTTTTTTGAATTTGCAATTTAAGCACAGCTCAGAAGCCTAACCACAGGATGACCTACTTTTTCCCAATCTTTGCATTACTTATTGCTAAGTACAACCCTATGATTTCCTTAAACCCTGATCTGTTTTTATTCATCAGCTCACTTGGCTTTGATTTCTGCAATTCTGAAAAAAAAGAATTTAAGCTAAGAACCAGTTAGAAGTGGACTGATTCTACTTCGCTGTCAGACTGATTAAAAATCTCCTTTTCTTCGGAAACAGTCTCACAGCAGGTTATGGGATTGATCAGAAGATGCCTTTGCTGGTTTTGACGCAACACGATGACAAGTCCTTGGGCTTGGATTATAAAGTATCAATGGAGGTCTTTCCGGCGAGACCACTGCTGGTGGCATTAAGTCGATTAGTTGGTTTTAGAAGTTCCGCCTGGATTTTCATTTTAGACTTAGGAGCAATGAATGGGTTTGAGGGGAAATCGCTTTAACCGAACCAAAAGTACTCTTCTGGCGATTGGTTTGATAAGTGCGAGCCAAATTCCCGAGACTAATCATTTTAGCAGGCATGCCGATCCCTCCAATATGGGACAAGAGTATTCCGACGCATTCAAATCTATCCAGCTGTTCGCAAAGAAAAAATTGACGCTACTCCCGTTCCTTTTGGAAAATGTCGGGGCTCCTGAGCTGAACCTTCCCGATGGAATTCAACCGCGCACAGAAGAAAGGACATCAAATCGTCTTTTGAAACCATATGGCCATAATTACAGCGGTCATTATACAGCTGAAATTAATCAAGATGTGCTTTTTTTAAACTCGTTACAATTTGTTGCGGTTGTAAGTGACTGTAGGACAATAACATTTTGAGCGCTTATCAGGGCTTAGTTGGCTTCTTGCCTGTTTATCCACTCGAGTTTTACTTTTTCTAAAATATCCCCACTCAACACAAATCAATTCTTCATCCCTTCTGTTTTTTATCTTGGGATCGATTCTTTTTTACGCTATCTTGAAGAGTTCGTAAAAAAATTTATAAATGAGTTTTCCAAAATAAAACGATTCAGGAGAAGCTAATTGCATGTGATCATCGTAGGCTCCGGTGCTGGGGTGGTATGCTCCAAACTCCTATCAGCAGCTGGGCTCCCGTGGGCAGTAATAGAGTGGTGGTGACTTTGATCCGGCCAAAGAGGAAGATCGGAACGCAGTTGAGGCCGCCTTGGGAATCCGTCCCGCAAGAGGAACAGTACTCGCATTGCGTCCTTTTGGAGATTTTGACGCAGCAATCGGCGAATGGGAACCTCGAGGGAGAACCTTATAGCCCGAAAAAAATGGACTCAATTCGACTGGTTTAGATCAAGAATGGTTCGGTTGGGGGGAAACGCACTAATCATGGGGAAGAATCTCTTACGATTGGCCCAAATGATTTTCAAAAGAGTGGCATGATGGGCTTGGGTGAAGGTTGGCCCTCGGCTACGAAAGATGTCAAGCCCTATTACGACAAAGTGGAGATAAACTTATTGGCGTCCTTGGCCGAAGAGGGGTTTACAACGAACCGGATGGCTTTTTCCTTCCACCTCCCAACAACAAGACTCACGCCTTTTTTTTTACAACAAATTAAAAAAAGAACAGACAAATCTCGTTACCGCATGATCCCTCTCGATTATGCGATGGCTGACCCGGCGATTATAACGAGCGAGGTGTTTGCTTTTTCTGTGCACATGTACCCGAGCTTTGTCAGGCCTATGCTGAACTTTTTCAGCAGGAACTTGCCTTTTGCATCCGGCATGAAAAAGGTAAAGTAGATTCTACGATAGCATGGTACGGAAGTTGACCGGCAGACGAAAGTAGGGAACGCTACCTGGAGTATCCTTTGTGAACAAAGAGGACATGAAAGACTACACGCGACATCGAGTCCGTATGTCACTTGGAGCCTCAGCATGTGATCTTCAAGAATCTTGCATGATTCAAAATCAAAAAGCTTTTCCGGCGGCATCCGGCGCAAAGTTGGGAACACTAGGACGCTTTATTTACACGACTCGATCAGGCGCAGATCGACTGGGATATGCCGATCTTATCACCGCGAACGATACAAATGACGATGGTGGTCGGTGGCTTTGCATATGGTACCTCCTTGGTGGCTAGAATAAGAAAACTAGACTTTGCTCGGTGCTATCAATATCGAATACTGGGGCGAATGGGCCAACCTTCCTTATGGCTCAGGAATGGGAAAATGAATACCATGCGGAAGTATGTAATCGATGAATTTGGCAACAAGTCCAAACGGTGGCTATGGCGACGTCTGAAAAAGAGTACGCGCGACTTTATGGCTCCACCTCGACTGTCCGGTCGGTGGGAAGTATTCTCATATGAATCTTACTGCGAACGCGACCAAATGTGGTCGCATAAATTCGGACCCTTGCTTGGATTCAAACTACAAGCTGGACGGATCAGAATCCTTCAGGCGAAGCATATGCAAGACCTTTCGAAGAATTCTGACTATTCCGCGCGCAACCCTGTTGGGATAGAGAGCGGATACAAATACGGACTTTGCTGCTCCTGGGACGATTATTCCACGAAGTAGGAACTTCCGATGGGAACTAATGGCCAAAACCTCCGTTTGTAATTCAACTCACAGGTAAGCGATTGTAAGACATGTTATTGTGGTGGACTGCTGGAACTTTTCGTTTCTCAAGCCGATACGATCCGACCAGTGGACGTTTGGCTTTGAGCTTGGAGAACTTCGCTTTTTATTTATTGAGCAATTGAACAAAAAATATCTAAGCCAATGAACAGAGAGAAAATCTAAAACTGGCTTTTTACAGGCTTCGATACGGCACCGATTACTTTTGACCAATGTACTCCAGACGCAACTCAGAAAATTCCACCTCCAGCTGCCGTAAGTGTTACTTTGGAGGGAGAACAGGCAGAAGAAAATCTCCGTGATTCAAACGCTCATGGCTGAGGCATTTCTTTCAATGAAGAAGAAAGAAAAGAATGACCATCCTCGTGCATATCGTGATGCCAAAGACTTCGAATCTCCTGCGCTTCCTCCCGACGTGGGCACGGTGGATCTTCATCGAGATTTTAAATGATGATCGATCAGCCTTCCTAATCACACTCCGATGCGGGTGGATTACTGTGGCTTGACTACGAACGAACGAGCGATTTGGCAACCTTCTTGGAATCAGCCAGGCAATATGGGAGATCATTGATGACGTCGCTTGGCAGATCCTGCTAAGCCAGAATTGAAGGTGGTGTAAAATGGGTTTAATCTAGTTCGGAATTTTGCTGCACACTGGCTTTTTCTCTCACGAGGCAGGCGGAAATAACTGGATTACCAAGGGACATAAAGCCAATGGTCTGGGACGGTGTCCACAAGCACCCAGTAATGGCTAAGCATGGGCGTTTCATTGCCTGAGCAATACCTTTACCTTTTATCTAAAACCTGAGGATCCAGTCGGGTAGCAGAATGGGATGCCGATGGAAAACCCTGACCTTACATACTTTCTAACAACCTATTACACCTTCGAATTCCATCAGTTCCGGAGGGTTTTTTTATCTAACCGCCAAGGCCGCAGAGATTCGCGAGGACGCAAAGTAGATCTCCTAGATCACGGGTTTTCCGCACTTCAGCTTTGGATCATTGCTTTAGAAGGCAAGATTTAATATATCCTGCTACTACATGAACTGACCTAACTTATTCTTTGGCCGTCAGTCTTTCTTTTTGATGATTAAGGCTCACCGTAATGACCACCCTGATGTTCACATTTTTTTTAGTTTAAAATCAATCTGATTTACTCATGGCCTACACTTGTTTACTATTTTAGAGGGAAATTTTCTATTGAAAATCGATTTATACTGACCGTACATACTGGTAAGATTACCGAGAATGTGAGATCCATATGGCCTTAAAGAAAAATTATAAACCTATGAAACGACTCCTACTTAGCTTATTCTTTATTGGGTCTAGTATGTTCCTGCTCCAAATCTGAGAACACCAACCGAGCAAGTAGTACTTCTTATTCACTCGAATCCTACGATTCGCTTGATATAAGGATTTTGGGTGAACGCGCTAATTGGCAGAGACGTAAATATGGATTGCTAGCAAATTCTTGTTTTAATGATTTTGCCGCAGTGAATTTGATTACCACAGATCAGAAGGGACGATCCTATCCTCGATTTTCCAACAAGAAGATACCTCCGATGCTTACGGCTTATGATGGAGTACCGTGGTTTTTTAAGTCTGAGCAGATTGTGGTAATGGGTATGAGCGGCATCTTTCTATATGAATTTTTTGAGGGCATTGATTCAAACAATCGACCATCCTCGAGTCAATAGGCGGAGCCGCTTTCTGACTATTTCGGGCAAAATCACAGAATCTACCACATTGAATGGGTGAGTACATCCTTTCCAAGTCAGTCCGATCACGAGAAACCTTCCCCCGCGAGCAGGAATTTTACACCTTCATTCAAGGCGCTTGGAGATAATTGCTGCAGAAAAAAGACCTTCAAACGCCATTGGTGCTTTCCGAGGAAGGAAGTATATTTTTGACTGGCAACTGGCTACTTTGAAAGTGATTTATTCACCAGCTTTGAAGCCCAAGACGGCAAACTATACCTCAGCTTAGGTGCAGAGCAGAACTTTTTGTCTATGCCTTTCCCTGTCGGGGGGCATCGCTGGATACGATGGGTATGGCATTCACTATTCCGGTTTTCAGACTTTTGGTCCCAAAAGAAATTTTTCACAGTTTCTGAAGGATCGGTGATCATAATGGAAAGTACGACCTTCGATCCGAAAATATTCATATACTAGATGGAAAGTATGGCACACTTATTCTCCTGGCATAGATCCAGAAAAGATGACAGATGCGGAGTATACTGGAATCAGGGAACACCTGAGAAGCTGGGCCATGTACGAAAAACTGGACGCTGAATTAGCGAGGGTATCTAATTTTTCGATTCAAAAAACACTGTTTAAACTAGACGGCAATTTTCCATTCCCACAGACGTAAAACAAAGGAGGTTTTGCTTCAGGAGGGGGATACTTATGGATGGAAAAACCTCAAATAGGAGAGGAGAAGAATTTTTAAGAATTTATAAAGTCAAATTGGTAAGAAATTGATCAAAATCGCATTTTTCTTTTAGCTTGTTTAGTCCTTTTTATTCGCATAGGCGGAGAGCGCAAGAAAGTTCTCAAGAGGACGGGCAATTCCAAAGAATGGGAATTAGTGATTTTAGATCGATTCCGGTGGATATTTTTAGGGGAATTTCTACGGAAGCTCTTCGTGATAATGTTCGGTGTGCTCTACGACTAATAAAAGAAATCCACTTTTTACGATCGATCTACCAGAAGGGAATATTTTAGCTCAAAAAGAATATCAACGACCGGACAGGTCCTTTCAATTTCTAACAACAGTCAAAGAATTTGGATTCTCGCTTGGTGGGCATTCCATCTGATTCAATGACGTCCTTCTACTACTTGACAATGATCTTACCATAGCCAAAAAATGGAATGCCTTTTCCCTCTACCCCGTCTTTCGATGGCGCTACCAGACTCCAAGGCATCAAGTTTCTATACCGATCAACTAATTCTGTTGGTATGCTGGTAGAGAATGAAAAGAGCCCTTATGCAAGTAAATTTTTTTAAGAGATGAATTTTTGCTTGCAAATTGACCCAAAAACTGGGGGAAAAGTTTCTCCTATGCTTGTCTCCCAACACTTCGAATTTTCTAGGCAGATTCACTTTATGACCGCCCACGATAAGTTTCGATATTCAGTGACCCATGCTCTACTCGCTTTTTCAAACTCGAGCCTCTATCCATGTCTTTGGCCCTAGCAAAGACGGCGCCTTCTTGAGTTTAGCTTCATCCTAAACTTGAGTTATCCTAGGAGAAGCGCTAAAAACGAATTGAATACAACGATTTTCAAAACCTTGTTGAAGGGCGCATTTCAGGAGTTTTATGTAGAATGAAAAAAATCTGGTGGCCCATTTTTGGGGAGGGATGAATGGAGGAAAGTTTTCGATTGAGATTATTCCAACCCTGACAATTTCATGAAAGTTTTTCGATCAGTTGGACATTAACTTCAGATTCCCCACAGCTGAAAATGCTGTCAGATGAAGAATTTTAATGCCCAACGAAGGTTTGACTATCTTCGAAATCGGACTATTGACAAACCCTTCCTTTGCCCTTAGCACGATGAGTATTTGGGCGAGGACAGATTTCTCATCACTTTTACAAACTTCAATTGATCAAAAATGAAAAAAACCAAACTACTTTATTTTTTCGGCTTTATCCTCTTTATAGCATCTTTTCTCGCCACCAAAGAAATCCGATCTTCCCGCCACACCTCTCTCAGCCAAATCTAGAATTTGAAATTTATGATTCCTGGTGTGGATTCTTTGGGGGATTTGACCCTGATGGAATATCAGTCCCCTGAACGAATCTCCTTTCTACTTATCGATTCAAACACTGATAGTATCTTTGTCGCGATCGCAACTGGTTCGATTCTGCATCAGTATAAACGAATTGGCGAGGCCCGAAAACATAACTGGACATCGCTCAGGGGTGCAAAAATTCAATGATAATGAGACTTATTTGATCCCAGTAGTCGGCCTTTATCAGTATTCTGTGCAAGGAGCTATTAAGGAAGTATAATCCTGACTTTACAGGAATGTCACAATTTGCTAAATTCCTTCTAATGAAAACTCATTTTGTGAGGGGAGTCAAGTTTTCATGAGTCTTTTGGGTCGATATGGAGATCTGGTCAGCACGCGATTGACGCTTCAGCAAAATCAAGCAAGTTGGAAGTACTAGACTTAGATCTGAAATTTTCAATCTTTCACTCCTTTTTCCTCAGCTTCAAAATTGAGTAGTGGCTACGGGAGAATATGGTCAACTGCGCTTTTATTCAAATTTGGGCACTTCCTTGGAGATACACTTTCATTAATTTCCGAACGAGCCGAACTATTTGGATACTCACTGCAGATTTGGCAGCCCAGCTTCCGTGAAAATATTCCACTTCCTACTTTCTTGAAAAAACTCCTCTGAAAAAACCATAAGTGGTCACTTCACTTTTAGAGATTTTTTCCTATGGAACTCTAAAATACGACCTGAAATTCGATGCTGATGGCTTGTTTCTGATTCAATTACCTTAAGCGGGCTTTACTGATGAATGACGCTAACCAAATATCTCAGCTGGCCAGGGACAGATTTTGATAAATGTCCGTTAGGCAGGTGAAAAAACGAAGGTGGTTTGGTTCTTTTTGAGAAAAGGACATTAGTCCATTTATTGAGAAATCTGACTTTGGGCTATATACATACCTTTATTTCTAGGGATGAACTCTGGTTTTCACTCAAATTTCTCTAAAATCCGAAAAGATTACTCCGTCATCTCCAACTCGATTGGTGCAGAAATGAACTGATCAATTCTTTATACTCTATCAATTGTTTCACTTTTTTTTCCTGTCAGACCAAAAAATTACGAACCAGCTCGACTCCCCTTTCCGCGCAAAATCTAGAGTTTTGAAATCTATGATTCCTTGTGATAGATCACCTGGAAATCTATCTTAATGGATATAGTCCTGATGGACAGACTTTTCTTCTGATCGGATCAAAACATCAGATTCTATTTTGTAACCGGACTCTCAGAGAATATTTATATCATATAAAAAAAAGGCGAAGGACCCAGACAATTATACTCGGAAGCAGATGGGGAATGCCCAGGTTTTTGAACGATAGTGCTACATCTAGCCAACTTTCGCAGGATTTTTTCGCATTTCAAAATTGAACGGACACTCATAAAAAGTAACGAGTTGACTTTACTCGCTGCAGCTTTTGACTATTCCAAACAATGAAATTTTATATGAATGACTCAAATTTTATAGCACTAATGTCAGGAGCGGAGTTTGCTGAGTTTTGGCCACGGTCATAACGCATATCAGCAAAAGGCTTTATCAAAAATGGAGATTTTAAGATTTGCAGCTGGCAGATTTTATCCTGCAAATTCGTTTTCCGAACTATTCAAAATATAGGCAATACAGAGAATCATTTCGGACTTAAGGTTTTTATAGAAATCTCTCTAATAGTGAGGTACTTTGGTACTTAAGTTTCAGGAGCGAACGACTTTTCGGATTCCGTTTACCGATCTTTCCAGCACACCTTCTGTTACAGAATTCCCTTCCCGAGATTTTTATGAGAAGGATCCGTCCCTACTAAAATCCCTAAGGAAAATTTTGTACCCACGCTTTTTTTTCTTGGAGCGCTCGATAAAATGATTTCGATACCACGCAGCTTTCTTACTCATTAATCGCAGGACTTTCAAAGAAGAGTTCGATCAATATCTATTCTAACATGCGGGAGGAGAGATTAGCAGGTTTTTTAAGAACGCTGAAAGTTTTAAAATACGCAAATTGGGTTCTTTTTGGACGGACAAATTTTAAGAGTTCAATCCCAAACCTGAATTTCTTGGAAATATGAGTTATCTTTCCCAGACGAATCTGTTTTCTCAGTAAATTTTCGAAACAGCTTGAAACGACTACTCCGTCATCTACAAACCAGATTGGTAGGCCGAATCCCATTTCTCTTACTTCTTTACCACTAAAAGGCAAATCCATCGGGTTTCATGCTTTGTTTATATTTCGTTTTTTTATCAAAAAAGCAACCCTGAAAAAATTACTGACCGCTAGGTTGTTTGACTGGGCTTAGGATTGCTGCTTTTGGCTGTTGCATCTCAGATTCACGCTCAGGACATCACCTTACACCGAAAGCGCTTCTAGATCAATGGAAAGCATTTCCCAATGCCTGTCCTCGTCACCGTTGGCCACTCAAACGACTTCAAGCGCGAATGTAGGCCAACCAATAATGTCTTGGGCGAATTGTGGGACATCGAAGTCGCAACAAAATCAGAATACATTTTATGTCGCCGCTGCCTCAGGTGGAGTCTGGCAGACGAGGCATGGGTCTCCTTCACGTTCCGATCTTTTCGATCATCCAGGCCCTGGGAATCGGCGATATGGCTCTTTTCGCCTCCAATATGACATCCTCTGGGTAGACCGGTGATCGGTAATTCCCAGCCGATCAACTTATGCCCGGCGCAGGACTTGACAAATCCCTGAACGCTGGCAAACCTGGCGATGAAAATGGGCCTTTGCTCATTCTCAGCCTATCGCTCGCCTTCAGATTCATCCTACCATCCGGACGGGTTTTGGTTTGGCTTCGCAGGGTGCCTATATTCTAAAAACAAGAGCGTGGACTCTATAACATACAGAGGTGGGAAGTCTTTGGAACAAGCCGCCTTTACATTGATGACAACACAGGGATCATCGATATCAAATCCATCCAACTAATCCGGAAATGTTTCTTTTGGCTGCTAGCCTGGGACGATTCCGACAGGCCTGATTTCCATCGGAAATGGCAAGGGTCCTTCGCTTTGGAAGATCAGAAGATGGTGGCACTACTTGGAAAAAAGCAGTGGAAGGATTTTCAGAAGAATGAGTTTACAGGAAGAATCGGCTTTTGATTTTAGCCAAGTTAATGCCTGAATGTAGTCTATGCCCTACTCGACATCCAAGCTAAATCAACAAAGAACCAGCAGCTCCAAGACAGCGTGGTGGAAAGCCAGATGCGAACGCTCTAAATTTTTGAAGATATTTAAAGCATGCCCCTGAGAAGGCGCTTGGCTTAGAAGATACAAGATTTAGAACCATTCTCAGATAAATCGATTTTGCGACAATCTATAATGCGAGAATTAGCGATTGCTGACCACCGCAAATACTACTGCCCAAATCGCAAATTATAATGGAGAACAGCAGCCGATCCCAATGCAGCGATGTTTTGACGGGGACCCGTGATCGGAGGCAGAGATCTACAGATCAGAGATGCCGGGAACTCCTGGAACAAGTATCTGAAATCAGATATCAGCCCGCCTTACATTCTTATGGTTATTACTTGGCGAAATCAGGGTGAGATACAGAAAATGAGATGAATCATCGTCTTGGGAGGTTCCTTTCTTGGTTTCCCCGAGAATGGGGGCAAAAACTTTACTTCGAAGCGACTCTGTGGGACGTCCTCACACTCTGATCTCAGTCCATGTGGATCAATCAAAGACAGTACGGCATATTTTGCTAGGAAACGATGGAGGACTCTTACAGAAGCTACGGTTGCGGAGCGATTTGGGATCAATGACTACGGAGATGCCTATCTCAGCAGTTTTACTCGATCTGACAGACATGCCCTAGCCCTATAATATCTATGGTGGCATGCGGCATATTGAGTTTGGTTTTGGGTACTTCGAAAAATGATCCTTCCGATCCTTCGGGAACCACTTATGGGTGGCGATGGAATGGTCGTGCTGTTAGATACTCGGGCAACAACATCGTCTACACCCGGATCTCATTTGGACTGTATTTCCGAATCGATAAGACCACGGACAACGCAGTTGGAATCATCCAGGTCATGAGATAGGCACTGCTCTAATCGATATAATTCGAGAACACCTGCTGAACTGAGTTACCATAATCAGGACATTGTATACATGGGTTTCGAAGTTGTCTCCAAAGTCTCGATCAAGGTGTACTTGGAAGCCGCCATCTCTGAATGATCTTACCAAAACAAGAAAAAGCGGAAATGTTCATTCGCCAAGCTTTCTGTGGTTGCGGATCCACTGGAGTTTGGTAGCGATCTACGCAAGGTCTGACGAACGGCAATGTCTGGGTCACTGCGACTGGCGGGAATGGACCGCTTAAATGCGGGGCTTACCTTGCCGATCGCTGGGGTAAGTTCTATTGCTCCTTCCTCACCAAGAGGACTGGTCTATGTGACGTGAATGGATTACAGACGGACGAGTTTGCCACTTATGCAATACAAGTCGGATTATGGAACAACCTGGCGCGGCGGATCCCAAGGAAATCTCCTGTGATCAACAATCATTGGTCGAGACCAAGTTGAATCCTCATCCTGTATTGGGAACAGATCATGGACTCCTATGTCCATGGATGGTGGATAACTGGAATCTAATCCAAGCGTGAATTCAAACGTACTATCTACGACGTGGTGATTCAAGCCGAGAGAATGACCTGGTAATGGAACACATGGTAGAAGTGTCCTATGTCGTAGATTTTTGCGGATCCATCGCTATGAATTGTCAAAGCTACAACAATGGTGATGGAGAATCGTTTTTGGATAAACTATTAAAAAGCCGCATGGAAAATTCCATTCGGGCCTTTTTTATTTGGAACATCAGTTCTAATGAACTTAAACCCACAGAGAGAATAAATTGTTGATCCGCTGATCGGTTTGTTCTCCAATACTTCTCGGTGAATTGAGGAACGTGGAGCTTTCGTATTTTGCATCCAAAATGAAATTGCAATATCCATCCAACAGCGAATAGGCTAAGGTCGCATTGGTTATACATTGACATTCTGAATCGTATTGGTATGCGTCATTTTAGTTTAGAATCTATATTAATACTGGCAATTGGTCCTGCCCTGCATCCTGAAGATTTAACACCTCAGGCAAGCATAAGCGGAATATCAGTCCTATTAAAAAATCTTGGCTAAGGTACTAATTCCTGTTCCACTCCAGGCTGTGGACATTGATCTGACAACGTCCGTTGGTCTTAGTATACAGCATTCAGTGAAGGAAAAGACGCGCCAAAACTATTCGTCCCAAATAATCCGACTGGATAATCCAGTTTGGAGCATGCCGGGATTAACGTTATTTTTCCTTTGAAATCGACCTTGGTGAAGAAAGTCCCACTTTTGGGACCAAGTGAGAAATCTGGACACCAAGACCTGAAAATACTCCGGCGAAAGATTGAAAAGAAGTAATTTTTTCATGGTAGTCAAATGTTGGTTCAGATTTCTTAACGACGACTATTCCTAAAATTTTCCACTTACACCGACTGCCAAAAAGGATCAGTTCAAATCGCTTGATGGCTTTCGATTTAACCTAGATCAACAAATTCAATAAATCCTCGCTTTGGAACCAGTACACCTCAAACTTTTTCGGCTGCTATTTCTGAAGTATTCAAGATATTCCAGCGGTCAAATCCATTACAGGGAATCAAACTACATTTTTACTTTTCTTTATTTTCTGTAAGTAACTCCATGCCGGTCCATTTTGTGGCTCATGATATAGTCAAGCATCCTTGAAAACTGCTGCGTGTTCTAACACGTTGAGTGGCTTAACCCTTCTTCGCAGTACGAACCACGGCTGATGCTTTTTTCTAAATCTTCTTTAGAATTAACCAGGTGAATGGAATCGTCCGTCTACACAAGGTACGCGCATAGCCATTTTTGAGTGGCCAAAATAATTGTAGTTGAATGTCATAAAAAAAAAGCAATCAACAAAATTGTCGAGTTATATTTCCATACAAAGGGGGCAAAGAGCCCCTTTTTTTATGATATATTAGATTAAGATGCTTGAGGAGTACCAAAATACCGCAACCATGTTTAAAATCAAACGTATAATCACACATCGACAAACGTACTTAATAAGAAACTCCAAGCAGCTCTAAATGGTCCTTTGAAAGCTGGCGCCCTAAGGATATCATCTGCATAATCAGAATCTTCTGAGCCAACCGTATACAGGCAGCATCAACCAAATCAAATCACGGCAAAAGTTCCAAAGATAAAATCCATTATCCAAGAACCCTACGCACGGATTTACTTAAAAGTAAAGCTAATATCCCAGTCACGAAATTACCTTCTTATCGCCCGACAGTGCGGAGGTACCGAAAGTTAATCATTGCAGGATACGTACAATCAGGTAGCTTTCTTCTACTCATTTCGATCATCGATCAAGTCAGCATCTGGACCTCAGCTAGAGATCGTAGAAAGTCAGCGCTGCCGACATTCAAAAGGATGACAAATAGTCCCCCACTAATCTTTGCCTCCCTGGCATTGCATCAAATACTTTTGGAAGCACATGCAAATCCTCGCCTGGGCTGCAGCAGGATCTTTGCCTGGTAATAACGCGAATAGTGGCGGGAACACATCAATCCGCCCATCAAGGCAACCGAGTAATCCATTCAGCAATCCAAGCTCCAGATTGTACCCTGTTAGATTTTTTAATCCAAAGAGGAACCAAGGTGATCATCAATCCCCAGCCACAGACATGGAGAAAAAAGCCTGACCATGGCCTGAGTATTACCGACCTCCGTTGATTTTCAGAGAATCTGGTTTTTCAAATAATAATCTATACCAGCTTTTTGCGCTCCCTCAAGGTGACGGAACGGCCTGCCAATAAAATTATATGTGAATAGTACCGGCATCAGAAAACTTAGAAGCCTTTTCGCTACCACCGGAAACCCCTCCCAAACAATCCGAATGTCATCAGGATAACGGAAACGCAAGTCAATCGGAATCACATACAATTGGGTCTGCTGAAACCTCAAATTTACAGGGATAATTCACACTTTTCGCGTGAAAATATAACCACAGTCAACCTGCGATCACTGATAATAGCTAAAACAAAAGCAGACCATTCACCCAAAGTACCGCCTGCTATTGCCCAAACTTATTTCCACCAGTATCTCGAATCGCAACCGATTGGGTTTTTTTTTCCCAGATCTCCTTCCAAGAGCATCTCATTGAAGCAAGGGCAGACCAATCAAAGGCGCAGATAACCATAAAAAAAGAAGCTCTCGCCTCCATTGACCGACTAGGTAAGGGAATCTCCATCTTCCAAGACCAACAGCAGGAAAGCCGCAGCCATGATAAAACCCGAGACTGGAGCCAAAACTTGACCTCTTTCTTCGGGTTTGCCTTACTGCCATAGATTATAATTAATTTAGGTTGGGGTTAAAACTGCTTTTTAAGAGCGGGCTTAAGATAATTTGTTTGCCAAAAATACCACTTGCGTGGACAGTTTTAGGCTCGACTC
>Ga0163217_1065407_pt1 | contig 18437 bp, 28 predicted proteins | sample SynspAceP_FD_185933 | JGI IMG/M metagenome (GOLD analysis project Ga0163217, IMG submission 185933) | Saline lake microbial communities from Ace Lake in Antarctica - Synechococcus sp. Ace-P (PacBio error correction) | ecosystem: Environmental > Aquatic > Non-marine Saline and Alkaline > Saline ...
AACAAGGAAGGGGGAAGGAGATTCATTTGAAAGGGGGAAAATTTACTTTTTTAATGTCCCCTAGGGGTTACTTTTGCTTTGACTGTTTTTTTGAAATTATTTTTGACCGCTACGGGGGGATCCTTAATCCCCGCAAATGAAAGCCTGGCCCCAAAATTCCGCTAGCAGGTGTGGGATCGGGTCACCGAAATTGCCCATTCCGAAATCCCCCGCAGTACACGGGGCATTTTGGCTTTGAAAAACGCTGGGGCCCCTGCAAAGGCGGCCTATATTCCCGCTTACACGTCGAACCCGGAAAATATGCGCCAAGTTCCCTAGAGACCCGATGCCCGCCAAATGGGGTTTGTCCGGGGCCAATGGTCCACGGATATCCCCCATGAAGGAAAGCCGTGATCGGGAGATTCGCGGAAACATCATTAACGGACCCGTGCGGCGATTGATTGGTGCGGTTTAATAACCGAAATCACCTTTCGCGCCGATGGCAAAATCCAGGGCGACAATACGGATGGCTACGGGTTTTAAATCGAAAAATTCTGAAAGCCGGTGCGACCGGATTGGTGCCGTCGTCCTGGCCCCGCATGCGTGTTTGGCGCTGGTGGGCGCTGGCGGCCGGGGCCGTGATTTTTGGTCGTTGGCCTTGGATGCAGGTGTCCCTGAAAATCCTGCCTCTTCCAACCGCACCCGAAGAGCGGGCCTGAACGCCTGCGGTTCGGTATTTTGAAACCGTGTTAACCGTTCTATGATTTGGTCGCAGATGGGCATGATGGTGGCCACGCTGCAATTGGTGGGTGAACACCACGTCGCTTGGGAAATGATTGGCAAATCAGAGCTGCGCGGTGCCGCCCTGAAACGGGCTGGCGCGTGCCGCTGAACGGGGCCTGCGCGCAAGATACGGTTGTTTTAAGCGGATCCTCGTGTAAAATGCAACCGCTAAAGACAAGCCTTTTGGGAAGCGCAGAAGCCAGCAGGATGTGTCACTGTTGACGGGCTTAGGCATGCTTTTGCATTCAGGCTGTGCCGGGGTTCGAACGATTGGTTCGGCACGCGCCCCACAGTGGGGGACGCACGAAACACGCTTGGCGGCGTTTGCGGCTGATGTTTCTAACTGGGTCCTGACCGGATCGATCGGTATGGGGAAATCGACCACCGCAAAAATGTTCGCTGAACTGGGAAATGTGGGCGCCGTTTTGGGACGCCCGATGCCGCGGTACATCGCCTTTTTTATGGCCCAGGGCGGGCGCCGCAGTTTTTCTGCTTTCAAAAGGGAGTTGCCCGATGCCGTCGTCGCCGGCCGAAGTGTCACGATCCCGCGCTAAAAACCTGATTGAATGCCGGACCCGACCGTGTTGAAAAGATCGAAGCCATTGTGCATGCCGTGGGTTGGCGAAGACCGCGCAGGCTTTCTGGCCGATACCAAAGCAGAGATTGTTCGTGCTTGATATTCCGTTGATTTTGAAAACCGGCGGTAACAAACGCATGGATGCGGTTGCATGCGTCACTGTTTCGGGCGGAAAATCCAGCAAAATCGGTGATGGAACGCCGGCAACAATGACGTTGGAACAGTTTCGGAAAAACATCCGTGCGAACAGATGCCAAACGATGAAAAATGCGCCTTGGCCGACTATGTGATTGAAAACAGACACCCTGCCCCACGCCCGTGCGCAGGTGCAGGCCGTCATCGACAATAATCAAAGGAAAGCTTCCCCATGCGTGAGATCGTCTGGATACGGAAACCACCGGATTCGAGAACCCTCAAAGCGGCGATAGGATCGTAGAAATCGGCGCGGTTGAATTGATGGGCCACGGGGCGACCGGCCCAAAATACGTAATCACCAGTAATCAATCCCGAACGCAAAGCATGCCCGCCGAGGCATTCGGAGGTGCAGGGGCTGGGGGATGATTTCCTGCGCGACCAAACGCCAAATTTTTGCGCAGATCGGGCAGGAATTTCTGGATTTTATCGGCGGATTTCAAAGCTGGTGATCCACAACGCGGCTTTTGACATCAAATTCCTGAATTGCTGAATCAAGTGGATGGGTCTGCCCCAGATCCGTGGGAACAGGCCGCTGGATACGCTGGCCATCGCACGCAAAAACGCTTTTTTCCTGGCTCACCGGCGTCGCCTGATGCGCTGTCCGTCGTTTCCGGCATCGATAACGCGTCGCGTACGTTTGCACGGGGCTTTGCTTGATAGTGAAATTTCTCGCGGAGGCTGTAATCTTGAACTGTTGGCGGGCGGCACAAAGCCTGATTTTTGGTATGTCCGCCCAAGCCAGAGGCGCAAAGAAGGTGATAACACCCCGACTGGGCGCCGCAAACCGCGCCGAAGCCCCTGGCCCTCGCGGATTTTACCCCGCAGAGACTGCCGCCCATTATACCGAATTTGTCGATAACTGGGCGACCAGCCGCTGTGTGGAGACGGCTTTAGGCGTCTGCTTTTTGTGTATTCATCGGTCTGACGGCGCGCGAATTTCGTTTGCGACACTACCGCGCGACAAAGTCGATGTTTTCGAGGTTCAGCGGCGGAAGCCACCCGTCGCGGGTCACAGATGCTTACAACATACGAGCCGCAGGAACGGAAAATCATCCGTGGGATTCGATCAGCAAGAACGGGTGATCTGATCTTCTGCACGTTTTTTCGACGTGGAAAATCCCGACATAGTCGATTTCAAAGCAAAAACAGCGTCGCGTCGCCCGCCTTGGCCTTGATGTCACCTGAGCTTGATCGCGGCATTCATACTGGTTTGTCAAGCAGACCGCTTTTTCCGCATCCCAGATTGACCTGAACCCTGCACGTCTGGCTGCAACAGTCCGTTGCGCGCCCCTTTTGTGCATATGTTTTCAAAACGACATATCGCGGATGAACTGACCAGGATGCGCATTTTGCGGCTGTGCAGCTTTTGGGTCGGTTGTGTTGCTTTCTTCTTTCAGCCATTTTAAAGGCTCCTTAAGACATATTACTCATTTTCGTCGGGCTTATCAAATTCGCTTGGCCGCGCTCAATGGTCTGTCCAGCAGACGGGCGCTTGGCCCGCGGTCCTGCTCTGACAGCTCGTGATATTCGGCCGCCGTCGTATGACGTCGCCCTGCAATCGGACGATGGGGCTGCAGGCTTTGTCGAGGCCGGTGGTGCCGCCCATTGAACACCAGATACGCTAACTTGCTCGGCCCGGCCTTTGAAGGCACCCGTGGCGCCACGCCGGTATCAAAAAGGGGCAAAGCGATAGCATCAGTGAAAAAACCCGGGGGTCAGCAAGCAAGGCACCGGCAAACAGGATCATCGCGCCATGCACAGCGGTTCGGTCGGATCGCGGACTTCGTACAGGGATGATTTGAAATCTGCCACGTGCCAGCGCCCCCTGCGCGCGCATCAGTGGTGCCGATAATCGCTGTCGACACAACAAATCGCCAGGGTCCAGCCCGAGGGCCAATCGCCCACCCCACTTGAATGAAACAACGTTATTTCTATCAGCCGGTACGAGCAATAAAAGCTAAAAACAGCCACATGGCAGGCGTCCTTTTCGCTATGGGGCCAGAGTGGACTTTGGCCCTGTTCACACCCTACATAAGGGGCACTAGACCGACGTTTCCAGGTTTTTCTTAGCACGAGGTAAACCCTATGAATTCCGCCCATGATACAGCTTCTGGTACTGGCCGCTATTGCCGTGGTTTTCGCCCTGATCTGGGCGCCTCAAGAATGTGCTTGGCACGCGCACCGGTTTTCGAAAAACCGGCCGAGGTCAGGCGGAAGCCTGAACGCCCCACGCGGCCCTGCATTCGAAGTGATCGAAGGCGCCCCCGATCCCTGGATATCACCGATCACGCGCCCGAAGGTTCCGACACAGCGCTGGCCCCTGGCCGAGATGAAACGCATCGAGCCATCCTTTGGCGTCAGCGATTTTCTGGCGGTGGCCCGCGGTGCTATGAGATGAATCGTGATGGGCTACGAGATGGCAACTTCGACGACATTTCAAACCCTTCCTGTTCGGAAGAGATCTACGAAAAGCTTTGTCGAAGGCGTCCGCCGCACGCGAAGATCAGGGCCTGAACCGTGGAAAGCCCACCCCCCCCCCCCCCAAATTTTTCCCCCGTTTCGGCAATCCGCGAGATGGAGCTTAGAGCGCCACGAATGGAACCAAACACCAACGAGGCGGGAGCTGACGATCCGTTTCGTTGCCGAGCTGACGTCCGTCGTGAAAAGACCGCGACGGTGAAATCGTCGAAAGGCAGCGCGACAGCGGTCAATCGTCAAAAAGAACCACATGGGTGTTTTGCTCGTGTCATGGGCTCGGAATGATCCAAATTGGCCTGCTTGTTTTCTTACAGACGGTTAAAAAGTGCTGTGCGGGTGCATTTCTGTGGGCGGGCCTGATGGCTCCGCCCGCTTCTTGCGACGCGATGTGTCCTAATAGCATTCTGTTCGTAATGAACAGCTCGACGTGCTGGGAAACCGACGACCCATAGCCGCCAGCGTTGCGCACCTTTGTAAACACCTGCGGCGATATTGAAAGAGCGTGGATTGGCGCAACATCTGCGCCTATGCCACGTCCCGATCCCGACCCGCGCAGTTTCTTTGAACTGCTGTTCCGGCCCTGTGGTTGATCGAAGACGGTGCGAGGCGATGTTTCAACGGTATTTCGAACCCCGAAACTTTGATGGCGATCTCTACCCGTCTGACCGCTATCGGCTATCCGGTTTAAATGCTATGCCGCCAAAAGAGGCAAAGAGAATAACCATGGCCTGCCGCCCGTGATATTCTGGACACTGATTTGTGATGAAAGGGGCGCGGCTTGACTCGCCTATGTTGACGACCCGGTAGAGCTTTTTCTTTCTGCAAATTCAGGGGTCCCCTGGTCGGATCAGGTTGCCCGCGGCCAGCTATCGGCGCGTGGGCTAATCGTGGTGCGAACGGCGCACCCGTACCGGTCGATCGGCGTCGAACTGGTGCAGCCGTGGCGTCTATGATCCGCTCAGGTCAGCGCCGAGTGTCAAGAACTGGGTCCGGCGCAACCCGAAGACGGGCGCGAACTGCTGTACACAATCCGTCTATGGTGTTCTTTCGCGACGGTCAGTCAGGGTGCCCGCCGACCAAGGGGCCGCTTGGGCGATGAACCATCCGTGACAACCCTACGCACCATCGCCGTTGAACCCCCAAGTTTTATACCGCTCGGGGGCGCCTGTCCTGGAATCGAAAACAGGGCAGTGAACCGATGCACCGTTTGATGATCGCGCAGGACACCGGTTCGGCGATGCAAGGGCGCTCAGCGGGCCGGATGTGTTCTTTGGCAACCGGTGAGAGGCGGGCCGTGCCGCCGGAAAGCTGGCGCGACCCTGGGCGAAATGAATGGTATTGATGCCCGATCCAGCGGCCTTACGCTCTCCTGCCGGAGCCACTGCTATGAACGCCGAAAACGCTGAACAAGGATGAATCTTTCCCTTTTGGAAAAAGGTGCAGAGCGGACAGAAAAAGCTGGACGTCGAACAAGCTGTTCCGTGCCGAAATCGACGGCGCCGCGCACTTAAGGGCCCTGCCGCGACGCCGCCGCAATCCGCCAAGACGACCTCTGTCCTGCTGGCAAGCCCAAATCCGCAAACCACGGCGCAACACCATGATCTGGTGCTTCGTTGCCTGAACAAATGCGCAGTGCCGGTTCAGATGGTTCAAAAGCCTTCGGCAAAGCTCAAGCGCGGCAAGATGCGCCCCCGAGGCCGGATTCGACCTGCACGGCAATGACGCTGGACCGCGCCCATCCTGCTCCTGGACCAAATTCCAATCCTCGGGTCTCCACGCTAAGGGGCGGCCGCCTTGTGTTTGGTGGATCACCGGCAAGGGCAAGATGCGCGACGAAGGCGCCTATCCCGTGCGCCACGGCGTGCCTGCGCATCAGGTGCCGCAAGGCTGGTCGATGCGGCCGCTGTCGTCTGCGGTTGCTTTCAGGTCAAGCTCAGGCGCATATCAGCCACGGCGGTGGCGGCGCTACTACGTTTTACCTGCGGCCGCCACCGGTAACGATCCCTAGGGGTCAACCAAGCCGCTTTGCGATACAGCAGCACACCGGCGGTCGCCATGATCGCTCAATGACATAAATAAATCGCGATCGGGATCATTTGCTGCGGAAAATCGACGCCTAGATCAATGAAAAGCCCCGTGACACCCGGCCAATGGCGATCCAAAGACCATCAGCGCGGCCCCCACGCCTTGATCGATCCGATATAGCGTGTGCCATAGATTCGGCCCAGAACACAGAAGGTCCGCGGTCGCCTGCATGCCCTGCCCACGCCAAAGATCATCACCCCAACCCGCCCATTGCAATGGTAATCGGCAGGCCCAGCACCGCGAACGCCACGGCCAAAGGGAACCATTGCAAGGGTGTCACCCGCGTCACGAGCACCGAACCGGTCCCATGGCCCAGCCGACACAAAGGTCGAATCACGGATGTCACGGTAATAAAGCGCATCAGCGCTACGACAAAGCTGACCAGCCGTCCTATGCCCTTCACGCTCTGTCAGGTGGACTGTTGAAAAGAATAACGCCGTGCCCCCAGCGCGGCAGGCCGATGACCAAGGGGATCATCAAGCCAAACAACCCGTGCCGGAACATCTGCAAACGCGTGTCCAATGTTGGCCGTGCCCATCCCCGCCGGAATGCGGTGCTTTGCGCCATGGAATTTGCGGCGTCCGTTTCCTGCTGCAGCAATGTAGCATGACAGGGCATGGTTGATCACCACCAGCAACGGCCGCCAGCACCCATAGGCTGCGCCAGTGGAAACTGGCAAAAGGGCTACGAAAATACAACGGGCAAGATTCGCCTGACCCCTGCAAACCCCATCGACGACAGGACAAAGGCTTGGCGCGCGCGGCTCTGAACCTAGCCGGACGCATGGCAACGGCAACTCAGTCTGGGACATCATCCCCTGACCCGTCAACCGCAAGCGCATAGATGAACAAAGATCAGCGCGGATCCAGTTCGGCACTGGCAGCCATCGCCAGACAGGCCCCCCGCCAACGCGACCATACAACCCACCAGAACGAACAAACGGCGTAGCCCGGAAACCTGTCCAGATAAGCACACCGCCCAGACCATCGTGATCGCCGATAGCGGTGGTGCCGATCGTGTAAATGCCGCCGCCAATTGCCCATCAGACAGGCCCAGCTGCCTTAATCTGCGCCTGCGAAAAAAGCGAGATGAAATAGGTTTGCCCATAGGCCGACGTGAATGTCAGCAAGGAAAACCCGCCACCAAGAACACCCAATTGGCGCGGATAAATCTGAAGTATGCCCATGCGCCATCCTTCTCAAGGCGGCATGGCAAGATTGAAAAGACCTAAAGAAAAACGTAGCGCGAACAGATCGGTGGATCGAGTCAGCTCGCCCAGATTCTTTTTCAAACGAACATTCGCCGTCGACGGTGATCTTTCGCCAGGTGCGAATCCGGCGGCAGTGACGACAGCTCTTCAAAGTACGCGCTCCATACGGTGTAAGGCGCCGTGCCGCGATGTTTTCCGATGGAACTGGTTCACATCGGCCCGCATCTTGGCCAGTGCCCTGATGCTTCGTCAGTAAAATTTTGACCTCGACTTCTTCGGTGCCCATGCAGCGCGGTATAATTGGAGCGTCAGCGCGTTATCCGTTCGGTCAGAATAGCGAACAAAGTCATCTTCCGTCAGCGCACGCAGTTCAACCCGGATGGGCAAACGACCTGCAATTCGGGCAACAGAATCCGACGGTTTGGCAATGTGGAAAGGCACCCGAGGCGATAAACAGATATGGTCAGTTTTCACCGGACCGTATTTCGTCGACACGCGTGGTACCCTCGATCAGCGGCAGCAAAATCGCGCTGCACGCCTTCGCGCTGACATCACCCGCCGCGCGCGTCAGAGCGGGCGCAGACCTTGTCGATCATCGCCAGAAACGATGCGTTTCTGCTCCACAACTGCGATTGCCGCGCGGTTTGACGGTTTTCGTCATCGCAGCAAGCTTGTCGGCCTCTTCGCTGATCAGTACCTCGTAACTTTCGGGACACCGAAAGACGCTTCTTGACGCGTGCGACGCCCATGGCTTTTTTGCCAAACAGGTCGCCAATTGTTTCATCATCCCCAAAATGCCCACCGCCGGGTTTGCCCGGGGATAATCCATGGTGGGAAACGGGCTAAGAGGTGTCGGCGACTTTCAAGCTCGATCATCGTGTTCGTCGCGCTCGCGATTTCAAGCTTTTTGCGGAACATGTCGCGGTGCCTTCGCGGGGCAAATCTTTTTCCGGCAATGCCGTCCACCACTGCGTTCCTCCGCGCTTTTTATGGGCCGCTGACGCTTCCACGTCTTCGGCATGTTTCGCGATAATCACAAATGCACTATCGATCAGTCGCGGAATCTGTTCTAAACATCGCGCCCGACATAGCCGACTTCGGTGACTTTGTAGCTTTCCACCTTGGAGGAACGGCGCCCGCGCCGTTTTGCCAAGCCGGCCGGCTGATTTTTCGGTTTTACCGAACGCCGGTGGGCCCGATCATTCAGGAATGTTCTTGGGGTATACTTCGTCGCGCAGGTCATCGCCCAACTGCTTGCGGCGCCGCGGTTGCGCAGGGCCACGGCCAACGGTCTCGTTTGCGTCGTTCTGGCCGATGATAAAAACCGATCAAGTTCGGATACCGATTTGCGGGGGGTAAGATCGGTCATTGTGAGATTTTCCCACCGTGAGGTTGCCATTGGTATAACGCAGTGTAAGAACGCGATCTTCATCGCGTCGCGGGGCGATGGTTTTTCGGCGTCGCGGTCGCTGTCCATCATGCCGCGCGCGGCGGCCAGTGCATCATTCCGCCCCGACCCGTGGCCGCGACGCTGGTGTTTCGGGTTCCAGCACGTCGCCCGCGCCTGTGATCACCAGGCAGTTTCTCGCCCGTCCGTCACAATCAGCATCGCTTTCAGCTTTTGCAGGTATTGTATCGGTGGCGCCATCCTTGGCAAGCTCGACATCCTGCCGCGCAATTGAACCCGGCGTCGGGCCTCCGCTTGGATTCAAGCGTTCCAGTCAGGTGAAGCATCTGCGGTAGAACCGGCAAAGCCCGGCGACAACGTCAAACCCACCGGGGCTGAGACGGGCGGCACCTTGCGCGCGGTTCCTTTGATGACGGTCTGGCCAAGGCTGACCTGCCGTCGCCCGCGATCACGACTTCCGCCGTCTTTCTTCACAACGATTTTGATGTGGTCCCGTGCCAGCCGGGGAATTCTTGCTTGACATGTAGCCTCCATAGTTCAAACTATATGAAAACCCGCGCTGTTTCCGCAGGCTATTGTCCGGAAAAGGATTTGAAATGCCCCCGGAGACGCCCTTAAGTCGAGGCTTTTCCAGATGTTTGGCAGATTGGCCGGAAAGCGGGTCTCGCGGCTAGAAACCTACGTGTGTGGCGTCGGAGTGGATCAAGGACGATCAGAAACAACGCCAGATCGTGCAAGCGGTATGACGGGCGCGATGTGCTGCTGTGGTGTTTGAAATAAATGTTCACACGTCTGCGGATACCGACCGGGTTTCACGCGATTGCCATCGCGGCGCCATCAGGCGGCCTGTGACGCGCTGGACGCGGATACCCGCCTAATACGGTGCCGCAGATATTGGCGGCGGAATCACGAGGCGCAGGCCTATCTGATGCGCTTTGGCCAAGGGGGACACGTTTTCTGGACCTGTGTCGAAAGACAGAAGATCAAACGCGCCCTTGCTGGCGCCGTTTTGCCGGTGGCTGGCTGGTCGGCGTACCACGGGGCCACGGTGGCAGGGGCACACGCCCGTTCCAGCCGCACTTCATGGTCAATCACCTGCAAAGCGGTTTTTGGTGGCGCGTATTCGAAAAGCGGCAGCGTCGCATCAATGGCAAGCGCGCTTTGCGGCTTAATGTGGATCGCATTGCCGATTATGCGCCGCAGGCCCAAGGGCACGCGGCAGCAATCGCGGCCAAACATGGTGATCTGGAACGGGCTTTAATCTGGTGGATATCAGTGGATGAAAACTGCAAGCATCGAAATTTCAGCGACCACGCCCAATCGCCTTGGGATATGACATCGCGCGAAACTTGCTGCAAGCTACACCAGAAATGGTCGGAGACCTCGACGCGTTGCCAAGCGATACGCCGTACCGCCCCGCCGCATGGGAGGCATTTTTCCAAGGATAACACCTTTGTGCCGCCCGAATGATCCCACGGTGCAATTCCTAACGCGGGTGGCAGATTTTTTAACCGACTGGAACCGCATTCAGGAAACATGCCTCGCTCGCCAATGTGAAATGCCGGTTCGGCCGGAATAAAAAAATAGCGCGCCAAGCTTTTGCTGACGCGCCAAATAATGTGCTTGCTACGGGTGCGGTAGCTTAAATCGACTCCTTCGATCCAAAGCCTTGCAGTGCCGCCTTTTGGGCGGGCACCGGCCAGGGTTTTTGATAGCGACTTCACGTTTCTTGAAGATGAACAGGGCAGGGATGCCACGGCACACCCCATCTGGGCGGGGCCTGTTGGGGTTTTCGTCAACGTTGAACTTTGCGATCTTACCTTGCCATCCATCTCGCGGAGAGTTCCTCCAGCGCGGGGGACCGATTTGCTTACAGGGGCGCACCATTCAAGCGCCAGAAATCCACCACGAGGGGGATCTCGGAATTCTTAACTTCTGCGTTCGAATGTTGCTCTGTGACTGCGACGGTTGCCATTTTGCTGCTCCTGCAACGGGGGTTGGTTAGAATGGGAACCTATGTAAGCCCCAATGCGTCCCCGTCAAATCGCCGCAACCCGCGATAGGGCTTTGGTTGAAATCAAGTGCATCGGGCAGTTCATCAGCGCAGCAGTACGCGTTCCACAAGATCGCATGTGCGACAATACGGGGTCCGGGAAACACCTGTGCCAGTGCCTGCGGCATAGGCCACCCATCTGCGCCAGATCCCTTCGGGACAACGATCCGGCGTGTCCTGGCACCAAACGGCGGTTGGTTTTGTAATCCACCAGCAACACATCCGTATCGGATACGAAGCAGCCGGTCGATTGTGGCCATGCAGGCGCGCGCTGCCCCAACGGCGCAGTAATCGGACCTTCTGCGAGCGCATCCTTGCCAAAAAGACATGCGCGAATGGCGGGCGTATCGAGGGGCACGACAATCGCCTCTTTCAAGGGCAGCCTGAGCTTGTCACATCATCATACCCTGGGCGAAGGTTTGCAGCACCGCCGTTCCACCGGTCGCTTTGCATCATCGGTAGGTTTCGCAGCCATCTTAAATGGACCAGAATTGCGTATGACTTCGCCCTCGCCTCTGACCTGGCCATCGTCAACCCGGGAAGGGCTTTGGCACCACCCAGGTTTGAAGGGGATCGTCTTGGACGCTCGGGGGATATTGGTGAGGGGCGTGCCTGAAAATAGGCTCTTAAATAAAGGCTTAATGTCGGTTTTTGATGCAGTAGTCAACCACCGGGCAGGCATCCCAGTCCGCGCGTGTTCAACAGCGCATTCCCCGGCCCGAGCTGCCTACCGGGTTTTGCCCGGCCTGGACCCATGGGCTGCCGCGACCATCTGAATACCAGCTATTGCCATCTTTGGGCAGAATCAACCCGCTGCGGCGACGATCAGCCATTTTTCGGCGCGCGTCATCGCCACGTAAGCAGCCGGCAGCCGTTCCGCCATTTCGACAGCGCTTTGCGGTCGTCCAGCGCACCGCGCTATCGCGGCCGGCATGTCCAACCGTCGGAAAGTTTTCCAACACAGGCGTGGTCCGCCGAATTTTTGATAATTTCGTCGGCGGATCCACCAACGGGCGCTGCGGTAATCCGGCAGGATCACGATAGTGCCTCAAGCCCCCTTGGCCCCGTGCACGGGTCCATCACGCGCACGCTGATTGACGCGTTTTCAATCTGGCGCTTTGATCTCGAGGTCAATCCGGTCTGCATCCACACCAGAAAACCCGTGAGGCTGCGGGATCGGCGCGCGCTCATACGACAGCGCCTGCGAGAGCATGGGCCGTTGATCCCGTCTTCCGCTCTGATCCCAGCCGCGCAGCAAGCTTGCGGCGGCCCGTCGTGGCGGGTGAGGATGCCCGTTTCAATCAGGTCATAGGGCCGCAGGAAATCGACCTGCGCCCGCAAATCCCGCAAGATCGCGACGGTTTCAGGATATGCTCGCTGCTGCGCAACGCCTGCCACAGGTGATCTTCCTTGCGGTAGTGGACAGGGTGAACAACGAATCTGCTGCTGTCCAGCCAACAGAGGCGATTTCAGCGCCGGTCGCCAGCGACAGGCTATCCTCGGGCGTGGCAAGAAACGACAGCAGCGGCCGCCAGATCTTGACCGCCAGTTCGGCCCCGACTTGCCGCCGGTCGGACCCCCGCAATAGGGACACCGGCGGTCTTGCAGGCGCGAATGGATTTCTGAAAACAGATTCGCTGCGGGCGTTGCACAAAGGATCAGGAAATCGCCCGCAACGGATGCGCCGTGGGCAAAGGCACCCGGGGTTGTCGGTATCGACGGGCAAATATAATGGTCGCCCTCGATCAAAAGTTCCTTGATCTGGGACGCGACCTGGGTCGGCCCCAGAACGACCGATGGTGATGCGCAGATTTCTGATCCACCGGATCGGACATTCAACGGTCATCGCCTCGTCTGTCCTTCTCGAACCAACGGGGCCATAGATCGACACGGCCGGCAGGGCGGATTTGAACGCTTTATTGCGCGGCCGTCTGCCTGAAAACCCTGCGTCGGTATGGGGGGCCAGCGTCGTATCTACCAGTTGCAGATCGCCGGAGGACGATCGGAACGAAATACTCAAGGCTGCGCCGGCTGAAGGTCTGGCCGGCTTGGGTGATTTTTTGCTCGAACAGGTCTGTTTGTGGTCGAATTCACGCGGGGTCGGCGCCCTGAAAGGAAATAGATCGGACTGCTTTTTATCACGCGACAACAGCGGTGCGGTTCTTCTTCTTCGCGGCACGTCGCCGCTATAGAACCATCGGCCAGCCGTTTCGATCACATCCATTGGCGCGGGCTGGTGGTCCTGCGCTTCATCACCAGAATAATGATGCAATGCCAACCGCGATCCGGTAAAGCACCCAATGCCGCAACCGCCGGATTGGTCAGCATTGGCGCCCGTGCCTTGAGGATAAGATCATCAAACAATCGCAGCCAGCCGCGTTTTTTGTTTCTCGCGGGGCATAAATGCTCGAGGAACCGCTGGCGCTAAATTGGTGCAGCACATGGGTCTTCTGCGCAGCCCGCAGTGCCAGCCGCGGTCCGGGCATCTTCGAGCCCGTCGCATCAGATATCGACCTGCGGCATCAGATCAAACAGTAGCTTTTGGGGGGTCGGTTTGGTGGGCGGGTTGAACGACCTTTGGGCGGTAAAAAGGGTTCCTTGGCGCCCGCACACAAGTCAGCATCACCCGTCTTCCAGAACGGGCAGGGCGGTGATGTCCACATCGTCTGGATGCGTGGCAAGCTTTTTTCCGCAGCCCTCCCGTCCAGCCCACTTGGCCGCGCATCGCGGGATCGTCTGTTCAGGATTCATCGCCTCGTGACCCCAGAACCACCGAAGCCGTGATTTTTTTCTTCGGTCAGATCGGCGGGGTGGTCGACCCAGCGCCAGCACATCTTCCCACGAACCAATACATCGGCAAAACCTTCGCGTTGGCCGCGATACTGGCGGTGAGCTTGCTGAAATCTCGCCCGTTGTACATCCGCCCAGCCGTGGTGATCAGGGCGGCATCGTTGACCCTCGGCCCATGGTAATTCGAACAATCTCGCCCGCAACAGATCGCGGCGGCGGTCTTCGATTTCGGTGAACTGCGGGCTTACCCTGCTCTAGGAAAGCGCCGTAATAGAGACGCCACAATAATGGGGCGAGTGAATGGTCTGGATCTTCAGCCCGCCCGGGGTTTTTTCCGAATCGTCGCGGCAACAGCGTGCGGGCCAATGCGCAGGCTTTTTCAAGGGCTACAACCGTCCTCGACGCCCAGTTCAGACAGCGAATGACGCAGGTCGGTATCTGTCAGCATCGCCCATGCGCCCCAGCCGTTTGAACAGCCGGTTCTGCATATCGGACGCGGCGGCTTTGGTATAGGTCAGACACAGGATATGCTGCGGGCTCAACCCCGTCAGCAACAAAGCCGCGGCACGCGGTCGTAGCACGCGGGTCTTGCCCGACCCGCATTCGCCCGCCACCAAAGTCGAAGCATCAGGCCGCGCCGCGTCGATTCTGGGCGCGGGTTGCGTCGTCAAAGGGGGCGGTTCATGTCAAATCCCTCCGGCGCAGGTTCGGTCGTGGCATCCCATTCTCCCAAACCGCGCCAACTGGTCGTAATCGCCCTCAAATCCGGTGGTCTTCACCATCCGGCCGCGAGGTAAAGCCTTGTTCATCGACAGGATAAGCTGGTGACAGCGCGTGCAGGCTTGGCCAGAAACCTCTGCCGGTGGTTCGTCTTCCAGAGGCCGCAGGGCGTTCTACCGGCTTGCTGCCCAGACCCGATATAGGCGGCTTTGGCGACGGGGGCAGGGCCCGATTTCCTTGAACCCGCCTTCTTCGACTCATGGCCGGCTCTAGCAAGTAACAACTGCTTATCAAGCTTCTGTTCAGCCGCGCTTAGGTGTGTGGCCCGGTCTGTAGTCATAGGATCAAAATATCGCCCATCTTTTCCGTCCGGATCGATCCGGTCAGCATAGGCCGGTGGAGGGTAAAGCCCAGATCTGCGAAACTATGGCTGCCTTTGGCGGCTTTTTCAACGCGGCAGGGGTGGAATAGCTTGTGCTGCGTCTCGTTCTCGATGACCAAATCGGCGAATGCGTTCGATCTTGTCCGCCATATGACACGGGCGGCAGGCCAGGGGGCTTCGTCTCTAACACGGTTTTTGCCGTCTCTAGCAAGTGCGAAATTTTCGTCAAAAAGCGGCGGGTCTTGCTGTCACCGATTTGGATGGAAAACGTTTCCATGATTTTCGTGCACAATGATGCCCGGACAGGGGCGTCCGGGCGACTGCCCCAGTCGGGTTCAGCGGGCGGCAGCAGTTTGGAGGCTGTGTTTGGCGTGATCGCATAAGGGTCGCGGAATCAGACGCGTTGAATCTCTGTCACCGAACAACGCGTGGGGGCGCGCGGCCACGGGGCGGCGCGGTGACGGGCGCGGCGCGGGTGTCACACGGTCGACGGTTTTCCAAAGCGCCGCGCCCTGATCCAGCCAGTGAATCGCCGCGGTCCCTGATCATCGCCTTCCACGCGCATCACCTCCCTGTGCGGGCAGACCGTTCAGACAGGTTTGCCTAGACGGTTTCAGCCAGCGCGAGGGCACGGTTTCCGCCTCGGTCGCCGACGCGGATCGCGGCGGGTCAAACAGACCTCGGGCGCGCGAATTGGATTGTTTTGGAAATAGTCAGTGCAGACAGGCCAATCCGCGTTCAGGCAACAGGCAATCCGGCCTTCAGGCCCGCATCTGGCGATTCAGCCAAGGGTCCGGCGGCGGCGCTTTCGGGCCAGACGCCGTCGTTGAGCCCCGCCAAAAGGAATCACCAGATGGCGCCCTGCACGCGGGCCTACCTAGGCGTGCCCCAGATCATGACGTTTGGATGCGGCGCGTCCGCGGTCGCGGATTTCGCCCTGTTTGCAGCAGCCCGCCGACCAATCGGTGTAATCCGACGCCGACATTTCGCCGCCATAGGGCGCGTTTTCGGCAAGGTCCGTTCAATCACCTTTGGCTGCCTCTTCGCCCGCGTGGTGCTGCCACAAATCCGTTGGGCTGGCTTTGGGCGCGGCAACCGTTCGGCGATGGCATCGGCCAGCGCCCATTGCGGGCGAACCCATTCTTTCATGGCCAGGTCGCCCTGTTAGTTTCACAATCGGTCAGGTGGGGCCGACCCAATCGGCCCAAAACATCATCTGCGTCAGGATCTTCGACGGCGATACCGTCTTGCGCGCCAGTCTCAAAACCCCATGCTGCATCGGGGTATGGGCAGCCCGTCCGCGGCGCAGTTGCAGTTCAAGCCGCTGAGTGTTTGAGCTGGTGGATGTGCGATCCCCGCACTATGGGTCAAAGCGGGTGGCTTCAGCAAGGTTAGACAAGGCCTCTGAAATCGAGCTTCGCAGGAACAGATCGGCCACGTGACGCAAAAACGACCCGGGGGACAGGTGCAGCGGCAAGCCCGCGCCTGTCGTCGGGCAGGAATATTCCAGCGGTCCAAAACGCCGAGGTGACCTGACGCGACAGCATCCGGTCCGGGGGTGATCAGCGCGGCGGTTTTTGCCGTCTGCCACCGCTTTGACGCAAGCGCAGCCGCAAATGGCTCAGCGCTTTCGGCACGCGGGGTGGGGGCCTGAATTCAGGGTTAACCCTTCGGTGGCTTTGTGCAGATCGGGCAGTTTCGGCCCTTCGGTCAGCCAGACGTGGGTGACAGGGGCAGGGCCACGCATGACAGCGACACCAAAGCGTTACGCGCGGCAGAGGGGGGGGCGTGTCGGTCAAGCCTGGATCTTGCTGCGCGAAAACATTTTCAAGCTGTGCACGCAGATCGCGGAACCGGTATTGCGGGTGATCCTGCGCGATCTTTTCCTGATCCTCGCCCAGATCGGGTCCAGACCGCCTGTGGCATGTCGAAACAGAAACACGGTAGCACCAGCGCACTTGGGGCAGCTTGCACTGCTTCCATTAACAGTGCCGAGGGGTCCCCCGTGATCCGGTAAGCCGGGCGAACAATCACCGGATGCTGTGGCGGGTTTTCTTGCCATGTGCGCGCAATCAGCCGCAACGCAACCCTGCCTTTGCCGCGCCGCGCGGATCAGGACGGGTAACGCTTTCGCCGCAGATAACGATGCGCAATATCAAAGGAATTGTTTCCGCGCGTTCCAGTGGCCCAGACTGGTCGCTGGAACATCCAGCTCGTTACCGCCCTCGACCTGCACGCCTTCGCCCTGCATTTCCATCGATCAACGTGCGCTAGGCTATCCCGAAAGGTCCATAAAGCGACGCCCCGTGGGGGCAAGCTCGGGGGTGTCTTGATTCCAGCAGTTTCGACACCAGTGTAATCAGCTCTAACCGGCGGCGTAGAGGCCGGAACCAGGCCGCGGCAGATCAACGCCGGTCCTAGGGTGTCAAGGTTGCGATCAGGTTGGATGCGCGCAGCAGGCTGGCCGGACCGGCATCGAAATTTTCGCGCAAGCGGCGTTGCATCCGCCGGTTGTTCACACCACCAGAATCAATGCGACCCGATGGCGTGGGGCGGGCTCCCTAAGAGCCGCGAAAGCAACCCGCGGCAACCAGTTCCTTTGGGGAAAGTTTCGACACCGGGGGCCAGCCCGAAACGCGCTGGGTCCGTCCTTGCGGTTCAAACATCGGCGCGTCCAGCATATCTTCGGCAAGGGTGACCACCGGGGTGGCCCACACTGCACCAGCGCCCGGGTATGCCAGCCCGTACAATGCGCCCCACGGGTCGCAAGCATCACGTCCACAAAGAGGTTAAGCGAGAAGGCACGCTCTGAAATCGTCTCTAACAGGTTCGGTTTTGATGATCTGGACCCCGCCATAGACGGACACCCGGGCCGCGTTTCAGCTGACCGTCGCATCCATCGTAAGTCGCCGTCACCGGCGTGACCCACACTTGCGCAACGGGCACGCCATCCAGCAGTGCGGTCATCTTGGCAGGGTCCCATGCATCCGCGCAACCAACGACAGCGGGTTGGGACCGGCCCAGATCGCAATCGGTGTTCATGGTAAAAACGGGCCCGTTCCAGCAGGCGACAGCCGCATTGCGCAAAGCCCGCCGCCGGTTTCCAGAATATCAGGCTGTTTCCACGATTCGTCCTGCACATCACGCCCCGCAAGGATGCTGTAGCAGCGCGTTCAGGGTTTATAGTGCAGGTTCACGACAATGCGTTCCGGCGCGATATCGCGCGCCAGATCTAACGCAATGGTCGCGATCAGGGCGGCCCCGCGACGGGGATCATCGGCTTTGGCTGGTCTTTGGTCCAAGATGCTGCATCGCCGTGCCAAACCCGGCGGCAAACCATCATTAACGGCTTTGGGGGCGTTTGGCGCATCTGGCTTTAAAATCCCTCGTAGAAAATCGGGGGTCGGCGTGGGGAGCGGCGGCGTGCAGCACCTGGCCAGCGGGTTCAAAGCGCCGGATCATCAAGGTTGCGCTGCACATATTCCCAAAAAGCAGGGGGATGAAATCGACATAGTTGTCGCTTTGCATCGCGCAGACACAAGCCGCGCAAATATCCCCAAAATCCGCAGGTTTTCGGTTTGTAAGCCCAAGCAGGCATTAGGTGCTGGAACGCCCTGTGCGTCCTGCCCTGCTGTGCTGGATGTATGTTCGCCGCGATCATCCTCGGCCTGCGACGGGCTGGGGCAACGTCGCGCCGCGCGTCCTTGCAGGATCGACACCAGATCATAGGCGGGATGGGCCTTGCAAGTGCATCCTGGAAATCCAAGCAAAATCTAC
>Ga0163217_1050875_pt1 | contig 18424 bp, 12 predicted proteins | sample SynspAceP_FD_185933 | JGI IMG/M metagenome (GOLD analysis project Ga0163217, IMG submission 185933) | Saline lake microbial communities from Ace Lake in Antarctica - Synechococcus sp. Ace-P (PacBio error correction) | ecosystem: Environmental > Aquatic > Non-marine Saline and Alkaline > Saline ...
CAGAGAGAGATTTCAACCGACCCAGGGTTTTTTTTTTTTTGTTTTTTTTTTTTTGGGGAAAAGGGGGGCGGAAAAGTTTGGCTTAACCTTTATATCGGCGGCCCTTTGAAGGTTTTTTTGAGGAATAGCGGGGCAGGCAAAAGTTTAATACTTAAGTCATCAGCGTAAAGTAAATGAAGTCCCGTAATTTGGAAAAAAGGTTCTTTAAATCTGCAAATAGGCATTATAATACTATATAGAGTTTGAATTTGAACATACCACTCTCTGGTCCTTTAATGTATTCGAAGACCTGTATCGGCCGACTAAAACGTCGTTTGCCAGAGTAAATCCTCTTGGCCATTAGTCCCCTCTTAATCGTTTGAATGAATCCGCAATTTGAATTTTCAACCCATTTATTTACAGGTAAAGTTATTCCTACAGGAGCTTTCAACTTCACATTTGTTCCGCCCAAAATTTTTTGAAGAATCCGCGAGCGTAAGATAGTTGGCTCCACCTGAACCCGCCTCCACGCCCTTCACATCTAATACAGCAACTTGAAAAAAAATGCGGATTGTCTTTATTTGGGATCAGGCCCGGTTTTCCAGCACCCTCCAGGTGCAAATTTCACACCTTTTGCGTTGAAGTAAATTTAAACCATGCATAATTTGGGATCAGATTCGTATTGTTAGCCGGGATAATATGACATAATTGTTGAAAATAAGATCTGTGTTACTTCCGATTTTCTTTTCCACCTAAAAATTTTCTCGTCCATAGAATTCCCGCTTGTTGTATTATGATAGTTTTTAGAGAATATTTACACCTGGTCTTGCAAATTGCAGTTTTTGAGACTGCAACTATTTCTGTGTTCCACTATTATATTTCTCTCCCTCCCCACCGTCCACCAGTCCACTCATTTGGTTCCTGCCTTCATGGCCGCAGACCAAAGTAATTGGCCTACAATTATTGTGAATGGAAATAATAGAAGGATTATTTTCCGTTGTGAAGAATAAAACCATTTGTTTCCACTTTTGTTTAAAATCGTCCTGCTGAAAAAAGGATTTAATCCAGAAATTTCAACTTTCCCAAAACCTAGGTTTTTTCGACATATAGCTAAGGAGAAAAATAAGCCAATTTAAAAATTTAATTTATTATTAAGTTAGTTTCATGATTTTCTTATTTAGTACTAGGGTTGAACTTTTAACATACTGTGTTATTTCTTCAATAAACTTCTTACTTGGAAATATATCTTCCGTTGCCGTTAAATGTAAAAATATAAACTCCATTTTTTAAATCGGAGACATCAACTGTAACCAATTGATTTCCTCAGGTCTTCTTGGAAGGTTGTTTTGACTGCACCAGCTCATTGACCAACCACTCTGAAATTCAGAATCCAATAAATCCCATGCCAGATTTGTAAAGATTAACATTAAGGAAATCTGTAGTTGGGTTTGACGCAAATTACATATCCAATTGAATGCTTCTGATTTCTTTAATAGCAGCTTTAAAATCATTGGCTCTGAATGAAACGACGTGAGCCCGTTGCATCTACTGCCTAGCATTAATCTGATGTTCCCATCTGGAATATTCTTCCATCAAAACCGTATGGCTGCGTTTCAGAAACTTACCTAAATTTTTCTCCGTCCAAAGATAACTCCACAAATTCACTTTGTTTTCAAATTCAAAGCAGTTCAACGCTTAAGCCCTAAAATTTCCTCCTGTTTGGACTTCTCTTTTGCTGTTGGATGTTAAACCAGTTTCACAGTCGCCTTGATCCTTTTCAAAACCGTGTATCGGTACCACTATTGTTGAAATTTTAGCCCATCAACATAAATTAGCTGGGCTGACAGTTCATAAATCACCTTGCCGTAGTATTTCTCCATATATAATCATACGTGCAGAAGTCCGAACATTCCAATTCTTATATTTTCCTCGGAAATATATCGACTCTATTAATAGGGTTGCTATTCACAGGGAATTTTGTAACCTATTGGTGATATTTCACCTTGGAGAACATGTTTGCATCCTTACATTGGATTCTAATAATTTGGAAGTTGTTGAATTTTTTTCTTTCACCAAAATCAGATACAGATTCTGAATATTTTAAATTTATTTGGTCTTCTCCAATTGCTTTCCTGTAATGGTGTGTGAGCTGAGCGGGGCTGATCCATGTCAATCCAAATGGACTGGATGGTAGAAGTCCCGATGAAGTTGGCTTCCACTATCATATCTACTTCTTCCACCGGATTCGGCAGAACCTTGGACATCACCATTAATGTCACACTTAATTTTGCATCGATTCTTGATTATTTTATAGGAATAACTATCAAGAACTTCTGGTATAAAAACCTCGATTGGAACTAGTTGCAACCACAATTGAAGTCGCGCTATTCGGAGAGAAACAGTCAATTGTTCCTTTATCACTCCGTTGCCGTTGCAAAGTCAGGGAAGAGCTTCCATGTGGAGCCGTTTGTCCAGGCCAAAAGCTGTCAAGGAGCTGTAAGTGTTCTTGTTCCAAAAAGTGTTTCCGTTGAAGAACTCACTTGGTAATTGTTCCGTCGTATGCGGCTGCGTTTGCAGTGATGCTGAATGTTGTCACCACTGATGGAACTGGGCGTTTGCTGCAGGACCCGTGATGCTACGGTTGGAGCGGACGTTTTGGCTTTGGAACACATTGATCGCATTGGGATCAGAAACCAGTAGCTTGTTTTCTTTATCATCCGTTGCCTGGTCAAGTCAGAGAGGAGCTTCCAAGCGGAGCGTTTTTGTCCAGGCAAAGCCTGTAAGGGAGCCCGAAAGTGTCTGTTCCCCAACAAAGGGTGTTTTCCGATGAAGAAACTTCCACTTTGGTAATTGTCCGTCGATATCGCCTTGCGTTTGAGTGGTTGAATGTTGTCACCCTGAGTGAACTGGGCGTTTGCTGCAGGACCCGTGATGCTTACGGGTTGGAGCAAAGTTTGAGTATCTACGATGCTGAAGGTAATAGTTCGGAACCGGACCCTCGTTCCGCCCCAGGGGGTGTTGGATCCGGATAGGTCAACCGCTGTACAGGGTATAGGTGCCTACAGAAGGATCTGACCAAATAGATCCATTAATTAAATCCCAAAAAGCGCAAGGGTGCTGCATTCTCTAGCCTGGTATACTGTTGACCTGGCTGTAGTTAAAATAAACACTTCCTACGACAGACCGAATTTGTATTACCCTAAAGTTTGGTTCACTAGGACAGTGCTTCCGGCGAGCTGCATTCCGTCTTGTCAATTGAACCATGTTCCTGATTCGTGTCCCGCATTGATCAAGGTGAAACTCCTCGCCCTGGTGTAACTGTTGCCTTTGCAACCACAATTGATCGGCTATTCGGAGCAGAAACAGTCTGTTCTTATCCATCTGTGCCTTGGCAGTGAGTGTAGAGCTTTCCAAGCGGAGCATTTGTCCAAGCATAGCTGTAAGGATCGTTGTCCTGTTCCCACACAAGGTTGTTTCCGTTGAAGAACTCACTTTTGGTAATTGGTTCTCCGTCCGTCACGCTTGCGTTTGCAGTGATAGTTGATGTTGTCACCACCTGAGTGAACTGGGCGTTTGCTGGCAGGACCCGTGGGATGCTTACGGTGAACGACGTTGGTAATTGCAACCAATCATTGATCGGCGTATTGAGCAGAAACCAGTCACTGTTCCTTATAATCCGTTGCTTGGCAGTCAGAGACGGACTTCCAAGCGAGGTTTTGTCCAAGGCATAGCTGTAAGGAGCTGTAGTGTTCCTGTTCCCAACAAGATGGTTTCCGTCTGAAGAACTCCAACTTTGTAATTGTCCGTGGTAATCCGCTTGCGTTTGCAGTATGCACCTGATGTTTTTGTCACCTGAGTGAAAAACTGGGGGGTGCCCGTTTGCTGCAGGACCCGTGATGCTTAAGCGGTTGAGCAACGTTTTGGTAATTGCCAACCACATTGATCGCTATTGGAGCAAGAAACAGTCACTGTTCCTTTTATCATCCTGTTTGCCTTGGCAGTCGAGTGTAGAACTTCCAAGCGGAGCATTTGTCCAGGCAAAGCTGTAAGGAGTCGTAGTGTCTGTTCCCAACAGGTATTTCCCGTGAAGAACTTCCACTTTGTAATTGTTCCGTCCGTAATCGCCTGCGTTGCATGATGCTGATGTTGTCGACCCTGGTGAACTGGGCGTTTGCTGCAGGACCCGTGATGCTTACGTTTTGGAGCAACGTTGGTATTCGCATAACCACATTGATCGCTATTGGAGCAGAGAACAGTCACTGTTCCTTTATCACTGTTGCCTGGCCAGTGAGTGTAGAACTTTCCAAGCGAGCATTTGTCCCAGGCAAAGCTGGTAAGGAGTCGTACGTGTCTTTTTCCCAACGAAGGTGTTTCCGTTGAAGAACTCCACTTTGGTAAATTGTTCCGTCGGTATCGGCTGCGTTTTTGGCAGTGATGCTGATGTTGTCACCTCTGAAGTGAACTGGGCGTTTGCTTTGCAGGACTCCGTGATGCTTACGGTTGGAACGACGTTTGGTAATTGGCAACCAACAGTTGATCGCTTATTGGAGCAGAAACCAGTAAAGCTGGTTCCCTTTATCATCCGTTGGCCTTGGCATCAGAGAGGAGCCTTCCAAGCGGAGCGTTTGTCCAGGCATAGCTGTAAGGAGTCGTAGTGTCTGTTCCCAACATAAATGTTTCCGTTGAAAACTCCACTTGGGTAATTGTTCCGTCGGTAATCGCTTGCGTTTTTTGCGTGATGCTGATGTTGGTCACGCCTGGTGAACTGGGCGTTTGCCCGGGCGAGACGTGATGTTTACGGTTTGGAGCGCACGTTTGGCTTAGCAACCAAATTGATTGCTATTAGAGCAGAAACAGTAAGCTGTTCCTTTATCAATCCGTTGCCTTGGCAGTCCAGAGAGGAACTTCCAAAGCGAGCGTTTGTCCAGGCAAGCTGTAAGGAGCCCGAAAGTGTCTGTTCCCAAAAGGTGTTTCCCGATGAAGAACTCACTTTGGTAATTGTTCCCGTCGATATCGCTTTGTGCGTTTGCAGTGATGTTGATGTTGTCACCTAACTGTAGTGAACTGGGCGTTTGCTGCAGAACCCGTGATCTTACGGTTGGAGCGACGTTGGAGTATCTACGATAACCTGAAGGTAATAGTTGGACCGGAACCCTTCGTTCCCCCCTGTTGAATCCTGGAAGTAAAAGGGTCACCGCTGTAAGAGTATAGGTCCACAGGAAAGGATCGACCAAAATAAGATCCCATTATTTCCCCAAAAAGCGCAATAGGGTATGCTGCATTCTCTAGCGCTGTACTAGTTGACCTTGCCTGATTAGTGTAAAATAAACACTTCCTACGACAGACGATTTTGTATTGGCCCTACACCGTTGAGGTTCAGACCTAAGGACAGTACTGTCCGGGCGATCTGCATTAAACATCTGTCAAATTGAACATGTCCTGAATTCGTGTCTGCATTGAATAAGGTGAAAGCTTCACCAGTGCCACGTTTTGGTATTGCAACCAACATTGATTTGCTATTAGAGCAGAACAGTAAGCGGTTCCCTTTATCATCCGTTTGCCTTGGCGTCCAGAGAAGGAGCTTCCAGCGGAGCGTTTTTGTCCAGGCATAGCTGTAAGGAGTTGTTAGTGTCTGTTCCAACAAGGTGTTCCGTTGACAGAACTGCCACTTTGGTAGATTGTTTCCGCTCCGGTATCGCTTGCGTTGCAAGGATGCTGTGTTTGTCACCCTGAGCTGAACTGGGCGTGTTGCTTGCAGGACCCGTGATGCTACGGTTGGAGCAACGTTTGGCCTTTTGCCAACGCACATTGATCGGCTATTGGAGCAGAAACAGTACGTCTTTATCATCCGTTGCCCTGCAGTCAGAGAGGAGCTTCCAAGCGGAGCATTTGTCCAGCCAGGCTGGTAAGGAGCTGTAGTTGTCTGTTCCCAACAAGGTGTTTCCGTTGAAAGAACTCCATTTGGTAAATTGTTCCGTCGTCACGGCTTGCGTTGCAGTGATATGATGTTTGTCCACCGCTGAAGTGAACTGGCGTTGCTGCAGGACGCCGTGATACTTACGTTGGGCAACGTTTGCCTTTGCAAACCACAGTTGATTGGCTATTGGAGCAGAACAGTCACTGGTTCCTTTGTCATATCCGTTGCTTTTAGCAGTGAGTGTAGAATCTTCCAAGGGAGCATTTTGTCCAAGCATAGCTGTAAAGGAGTCGAAGTGTCGTTCCGCAACAAGGAGCTTTCCGTTGAAAGAACTCCACTTTGGTAATTGTTCCGTCGGTATCCGCTTGCGTTTGCATGATGCCTGATTGTTGTCACAAGGATAACTGGGCTTTTGCGCCTGGAAACCGCTGATATTTACGGCTGCGAGCAACATTTGCTTTTACTAACTTAGTAGTTATTTTTGAAGTTGAGGCATTGGGACCTGCATTATCGGTTTGCTACAGGCTTTAGGGTATGAGTACGCAGTCAATAATTTGCCCATATCATATTTGTACAGGCAACTCGTAAAAGTAAGAAACCAAATTCATTATACCTAAAGTTGAATCTTCCATATTTTGCCTAAGGCAACTTACTGGCGTCAAAAAATCTTAACTCCAATAAATCAGAAGTAACTCATACAACCGAATTTTCCAATAGGAGAAGTGATTTGGACAACTAGCGCATTAATTTGAAATCATAAATAGCAGAAACCAATATTCTTTTTCAGGCAATTAAGAATTCATAAAACGAATATTCTGATAAGCAATTACAAACCATCTGAAACTCCAATGACTAAATATAATATCCCAAATAAGGCTCTGCAAACATTGAAACAAAATTATTAGATTTAATTTCATAGACTTCTGTAGTAATATAATCTTTGTGTTATCAGTTGGAATTCAATGATAATTTTGAGCTCCATTGAAAACTTAACCCAAAATTTAAACTCCCATTTTTCTAAGTCCATTTGTTAACAAGTTCTTTATGGTCGTAATAAACACTTTTCCCTCTTAAAAACTGGGGGATGCAAATGATCTAGGGCACCAATAGAGCCCAAGCTATTCCAAAAGCAGCTATGAAGAGACCAAGTGAAGTTTTGAACTATTTTTTTTCATATTAATATTTTTTATCTACCAGAATTTTTGCCTATTATATATTAAAATTTTTATATTTTCAAAATTTGAAGTATAACTCATGTAAATATATTGATCAGTAAAAGATTGCATTTCGCCCTATGTGAAGTGCTGCCTGAAACAAACAAAATATTTAACCAAAAAAAAAAATTAAAATATAATGTGATTACGCCCTAAAAACAAGGTCCGTCACTGACAAAAAAAATTTAAATACAGAGGTATGTTTTAATATTCTATTTTGTCGTTGAGACACCATTTTTTAAATGTTTTATAAAAATATATTTTTATTCTATTTATTTTTGAAATGACACTAAAATTCAGAAAAAAACTGAATTTATACCCGACTCAAGATACTAGGGTAAATGAAGAATTCCGCCCCCATTAGTCCCTAATGTTATATTTGCTAAAATTTCTTCTGATAGGGTTACTGCAGAATTCAATCCAGGTTGTTCTAACAGCCATGTTATTAATTTCCGTATCTCCCTTTTACCCAGCAATATTGAAGAGGCCACACATATCCTTATAAGTATGATCAGATCCAGTAACAAAGCGGAATGATATTTAACTCAATTGAAATCCTCTAAATAAGTAAAGCCTGTTTGGATTCTATCTTTCAGCTGTCTATAAACATGAACCAGATAATCAATGAGGCATTTATTAAATGGTGAGTCTGCAGATTCCGGATATCTGAGAAAATGTCTAACTCCTCCTGAAAGATCAATTGGTCCCTGGGGTGTTAAAAACCATGAGTTTTTTAGCAGGAAATTCAACTTTAACAATAGAATTTCTTAATTCTCTTAATGAAACTATCCCGCAAGACCTCCGATAATCATTAAAAGTTTTTTAAGAGATGGAAAGTCTGTTTTTTCTATCTCTATATCAGCCAATTAACCCACTGATCCAGGCCTGAAAATGATCTGAAATCAAGTAAGTAATATCCATTGAAACTATAGATTCAAGATCGAAGAATCTCATTTGGATTTTGGCAGATATGGTGATGCGCCCATCTGCCATATCCTGGATGAATGATCCTTTTTTTTCTATGATTGTGGCCATTTTTAAAACTTTAGCAAAAAAATTCCTCTTACTAATTTAAAATTGTATTTCTTAATAGGAAAAATGTCTTTTGATAGAAACATTTTAAGGGCCTTAAAATATTACTAACTGAGATTGGCCCCTTCTATCAGACATAATGCTTATAAAATATCCCCCCCCCGACCCTCTTTCTAAGTAACCTCTAGGGATACCCCATAAAGAAATGGAAAGGTGTCTGTTTGGAATCGAAAAATAAGAGCACGTATATTGACAAAGGCCTGTTCTCAGATAAATTTACTACACGCGAATTGAAAATTTGAATACACATAGATCAGAATTTTTGAGGAATAATGAAATTAGGATTAAGGAAGTATCTTAGTTGTCAACCAATATACCCTGGAGTAACAATCAATACGGAATACTAGAAGTTACAGACTAAAGTACAAAATCATCTTAAATACTACTTAAATAACCGGACTGGTTTTGTTACCTACTAGGAACAAAATTGATTGAGGCAACTGATTAATAAAGTGCACTACAACTGACAAGTGGTTTGTAAGGTTTGGTCCAGCCCAAAAAAGCCCTTTTATATTATTTAAGATTGGGAAAGTCTATAGCTTATATTCGAACTGCATATTTTGACATGAATTTGGCTGACCGACCGATAAAACATATATAATTTCGGTGATTCAGACGCCTTATCAAAAATCATTATGAGCACCAAAAAATCAAGAGATCTACATTTCAAAAGGGAATTATAAATTGCTTAGAAAGGAGAATGGATATCTAAAAGAAGCCTCAGAGAGCGTCTAAGCTAGAAATCAATTTTTTTTCCCCCCCCCCCCCCCCCCCCCTAAAAAAAAAAAATTTTTTTAGGTTGCCAATCCGCAACTAAGAAACAAGAATATTGAATGTTATCAAGCAGTTTCAACGTGAGCATTAATAAGAATCATTTATGACTTAGGAGTAGCCTAAAATCTACCGTTTAAGTAATAAATCAAAAGGCCTATCCTGATCGTGGAGAACAGCTCGAAAAGTGCTCTTTAAACAGCAATGAAAACTGCTATCCTGGAACTTACTGCAAAAAATGTCCACGTATGGGTTCAAGAGTAAAGGCCTTATTAAAGCAAGATTATGGCTAAATTAGCAAAATACAATGATACTATTCGGTAAAAAAAAGACAAGGATTATTGATTACCATCACCGACAGACGGCAGAAGCCAGGCCACATACTGGCCAAATACGGTAGAGTTCCAACATTCGATGGGCACAAGTGAATTACTTCGGTAAATTTTGGATGGAGAAAAGCTCCGTTAGCTTTTTTGATGAACTGTTTGTGACAGATCAATCATTTGCTTTGTGAGATCACACAAAAATAATGTAGCCGTTGACATCAATTTAATGGTTCAAGAAGGACTGCACAGTCGTTGGGGAGACTTGCGCTGCTCTAGATCAACTTCAGTTCTGTGCATGAATAAATGGAACCAGAGTTTTTTATTGAAAGAATCTTAAGTGGAGTCAGAAATCATGGAATATGTTCGATGTAAATAAGCCAACGTATCTCCGCAATCAAACGAAAAGTGTGAGGCTTTTAAAAGTGGCACATTAAAGAGAGCTATGTATATGAGAGTTAATCTTCACAATGCACGAACCGTAAAAACTTAACAAAATACAGAAATGGGTAGAGCAACTACAACAACTTAATGCACCACATTCTTCTCCTGTAGAAAGGAAAACACCAAATGATTTATAATTTTAAATCGCAACTTAACTTGTCAACTTTTAAGCGGAAAAAGCACTAATATCTAAATTAAACACATAATTAAAATACGATAATCTAAAATAACCACCTTCGAAAAAAAATAAACAAAATAAAAATTATTAATATAATTTTTATTGTTTATTTTTTTTTTTCAGCTCTTATAATTAGCATTAAAGATCGATTAAGTGTATTTTATTTTTTTATACCAATAAAAAACATCTAACTACGTCAGTAGCATTCTATTATACTATTCTCCTTCTCCTCCCAAACAAAATATATGTGATATTCGAACCTTCTAATAAATACAGGAAAATATTTAAAATAAGTGTCCTAATTAGATATCCATATTGCTACATATTTACAATTTAAAATTGTAACATAAATATTATTCAGAACTTCCTTATAAAACATTAAACAACGTGCAAGAGTTTCCTGTAGAAAAAGATTCGTTGTGGAAAAATTTTTCTATTTTTTAATAAAAAAAGAGGCGTTTTAGGCCCTAATTGAGAATGATTTTAACAAACCTGAGAAAAACACAGGATGCCAACACTGCTTGATGATTTTTCTTCGTAAAGTCCTGACTTTTAAGTTCTTATTATTCAAGATAAATAAGCCAATCATAAACCTCTTTTAATTCTGTTAAGGAAAGTGAACTAACTGAGTCGAACTACAATTATAAGGTTAATTCAAAATTTTCTCCGAAGGTGAGATTTCTAACTTTGAAAAAGCTTTTGAATAAATTATTTGTGAATATCAAACCAGTTGGTTGATCGGCGTTCAGAATAAAAATTTTTCACTTATACTAGTTTTCCGAGGCTTCTATAAAACATAAAGCACCTGATCTAAATATTCTCAATGGGAAATGAAAACTAGCCTCAAAGAAAAATCAAATCTTTGCACCGCTAGTCCTTGTATCATAGCTCAAGTTTGGCCTCTCTTACCATGTTCATATCGATACATAGCAGTTGCAGGTCGAATACGAAGTGTAAATAATAAAGCAGCTTTTATCACTTTAGATCATAAAAACAATTTTTGATACATGATGGCTTACCATCACCAAATCTTATCTAATGCCGTCCCACACATTCCTATTTCTAAGTTATCCGTAAATACTTTATCTGAATTCGAGTCTATTTGTTCTATCAGGTCCATCCAACAATCCATCCAAGCTAAATACTCCCCTTTTGTTCTTTCAGTCCGACGTTCCCCTGGGTATATGACTCCCTGATTTTTCATTTTTAAGCACCTTATCTAGAATCCTTTTATTGATTTGATAATTTTTCAATAGATGAATCTGTTGACCATCATCTATGATCATAAATTCATAATTCGGTAAAGTCCTGGCACAATACGCTATTTAATCAGCTTATTCGCAATATTTTCTCGCCATTATAGACTGGCATTAAACAACTGAGAGAGGTAATAAATTTCATTTTATTAAACTGAATTAAAAATATTAACTAATTGTAAATTTTATCTTACTATTTAACACATCTAATTTGTTTATAACTTTCTACTGAATTAAACTTTTATCGTCTATTCAGATTAAAGGCATATTACTTTATTAGTCTGTGAAAAGATAAAGGCCCTCACAAATCTTAATCAAACAATATGGATTTATCAATTCACAAAGTTTTATTGAAAATATGTAATCCTGTTCTGCCGCTCAATTTATCACAAAAGCTATCTATGGATTTATCACGTCCGTCGTAAGTTAAGTACATGATCCTTTAAAACATCATTTTTAGAAAACATCCTTCGGCTAACCCTATTGGTAAAAAAGATTTTTCTTTAGCGAAAACCTCATAAGTTTTCGCATAAACGTAAGGTCATGTACCCGCCAAGGTCAACATCTTTTCGCCCTTTTGAGATCGATTTTTGCCACAGTAGCCACTACAATCCACCATAGGTTTTCCAATTGGAGCTAAAGCATCAATCATGAAGAGAACAGCCCTGGGCCACTGTCAAGGAGCTTCAAAATGGCAAAGTTGATAGGGTGTATAAAAAGGTAATAAGGTCCTTTTCCTAATGTATACAGATTGAGGTAATCAGCTGCCGTTTGGGGTCATCAATGTGTCCCAAAACAAATACCCCCTCCTGGATCGTTCCTACTACATAACAAGCTATCCATTTCCTTCAAAAGTGCTTCTAAGGATATAAACCTGAAAAAAAACATCTTTCAAAAGGAGTTCCCGCTTGGCACTGTAGGACCAAACATTCCTCGTTTGGCCCCTTCATTCCCGTACCATTCGCAACGATTTGCTTGTTCGAAGAAATCTTGGTGCCATCCTGCAAAAGAGTTACCATCTTAGGGTTTGTCCCATTGCTTAAGCAACCCTCTTGCGGGTTGGATTTCTATATGGGTCTGCCAACCGCTTTGATATTACGCACAAAAACTGGTTTTCGCCAATAGATTGACAAATCTAAAAAAGATTCATTCAACTCTGGCTGATCACCATCCGCATTGGTCAGAATACTCCCCGCCTTATCTGCATAAATATTTTTAGAATAGGGCCAATCGTTCCATCAATTCAGCATTCATCAGAATGACATGTTTTCTATGCTCAGAGCTTGAGAATTAAATCCTTGTGAGAAATTCTAATCGCTCTCGTTAACTTCAATGATGGCATCTTCCTTCAGCTTCGCAAAGAATATCGCATAATCTGTAATACTGAAATTTCCGCATTCCCTGAATATATCCTCTAAGTCAATTCCTTTTTGACAGTCATAAATAATGGAATCTGAGATTCCTGCCCTCCAAGATAAGCCTCTCTTGCTCGATCCCACATTTTCTATTAAAAACATTGCAACAAGCTCATTCCAGCACCGAATTAACCATTTGATGGCAATCCCGAGCCATAAACCTGCCCCAATCATTGCCACAGTTTACAGGATTATTTTCCGAATGTCTTTTATTTAAGCGCTATCTACGATTACCATAAAGAAAATTATTTTTAATAATAGGGTGATTTTATCTTTTTCAGAGAATGACCGCAGGACTTATTGCCACTGAATATTAAATGCAGGATCATCCATCTTATGCCTGCCTCAGCAAAACCTGGGGTATAAAATTGAGTGACTAAGTAAGCAAACTTCACAATTATCTTCCAGAGGGATGAAGCCGTGGGCAAAGTCTTCCGCACATAAAAGCATTTTTTTAATTATCTGAGTCAACTCAACTCCCACCCATTGTTTATAGGTTGGAGAATTCTTCCTGAGATCGATGATGACATCGTAAATAGATCCTCTTGTACATCTATTAATTTTGTTTCCTGAAAGGGTCATTCTGATAAGGCATCCCTCTACCGTCCTTTTTTAAGCTTAAGGAAGTATTAACTTGTTTAATTCACATTCAAACCAGCGCAGCCAATGTATTGCGCACCATGACCTGCCAAAGAAATCCTCTTTCAATCTCAAGTTTTCTTTGCTCAAGAACATAAGCCCCTTTTAGTTTGTTTCTTAAATACAAATTTTAATTGAATTTTCCAATTCCAGCTAAGAGTGCCGTTTAGGAAATTTTATTTTGAGATATTTTAAAAACTTCAAAGCCTCATATATTGGAAATTTCCCCGGTACTGATGATCATAAAATTTCATTCAGGTAAGCATTTGAATACAAATCCTTAATTGTTGCGTTGGACGGTCATGTTACAAGGGAGATACTTCCGGAGCCAACTACCGCGAACAAATCAGAAATTACTTTATATAGGAATCTTGTATCACACGGTTGGGCATGCCCGGATTAACGATACTTTCACACCGGTAATAAACTCTGCAACTGCATTTGCTAGTTCAAAACTTGATAATCCCAGGGTATTGGAGCCTGTATTTACGACTAAAAACTACCCCTTTAACTTATTTTTCTAACTGATACCAAAGTCAATTGCCCCTTCATAATTAAACGTTTGTCAGGGGCCTCCAAGGAGTACGCGTCACTTAAATATGGATATTTTCTTGAAGTGACTGCTCCAGCTACAAAAATCATTCAAAAACCCAAATCCAATCTAAGCCGGTCCGAAGTGACCACAATGCGGTCCAAAGCGAAAGCAAGTGACAATAAAATTTCCGCTGGCGAGTGCACTCAACCCATTTCTTGCCCTCATTTAAAGATTTTGCTAGGCTGTTAATGGATTAAGCCGATCAGTTCCACCTTTGGATAATCATCCCGCCATCTCATAAATACTACAGCTAGACGCGAATATGAGATTTTGCACATGTTTTTTAGCTGAATCTGCATTTTGATGGCAGATTGCTATTACATCCATCGTCACTTTTTCAAACTTGTTTTCCCATTGGATCATCTCGAAATCGCAGCCCAAATAAACTACAGCATCTACTCCACTCGAACAAGCTCTCCTGATAGTGCCTAACATCACGAAAACTGTCTATTTAATTGATATATCTGGGAGAAAATCAACATTGGTCAAAAGCATTTTGAAAATAGCCCATCCCAAACCTATGAGCTTCAGCGTTGATAAGACTGACGGAGTCTACTATCAATCGGACCCACGTATCCCATATTTCCAGTGATAAGATTTTCATGACAACTATTTTTGAAGAATTTTATAAAAATTATTTTGATTAATATGGGAGATATTATTTGTTATTAATAAATGACAGTTACCACAGATTTTCCATGGGGCCTTTTCTCCTGCATTAAACTCTCACCCAAGAAATTGCTTATCATCTAAGTGTACTCCATTGCTGCCAAAAACCATAATGCTTAAAAGCGGAAAGTGACCATTTTCCCAGCCATTTGCTCCAAAAGGCTCTTTTTTCCCAAATTGTTTGAATCTTCCGAAATAACCTAAGCGCTTCTGGCTCAACCACAAAAATCCGCATTGATCCATGCATTTTCAACACCATCTCCCTTAGTTTTCTTTGAAAGTATCATTTTGAAACTCTCCTCTCCTAAAGTAACAATTTCCAAAACGACCTGATGGCTGCACTGCAGTCAAAGTAACCAACCGCTTTGTTCTTAATGAAAAGCAATTGAGCGGTTTATCGACATCGCTAACTCCATCCCCAATCTGTTGAGGAAAATGAACCTCTTTCCCATTAATCTGCTATTTTTTCTAAATTCTTACCGTCCGGTCATAGTGTCTTCCCCCGTATTCATCCAAAGTCACTTTCCCATGGCTAACTATTCTTTAACGGTGAATTTCATTCAATTTTCCGCAAGATCAAAAGTCACATCAGACATGTAATAAAAAAATAGTTTCGAAAATATTCCTTGAATCATGTTCCCTTTGTAACGCAAGCAGATTACAAAAATCTTGATGCATGAGTGGACGTACGATTTTCATATATTCCCAAAGAATTGGTTTAAACCCCCAATTTTCGACCCTTGGCTTGGGAACCAAGTGTCCAACTATTCTTCACTAAATCCTGGTGCCAAAGCCTCCAGCTAAAATTACTGCTTTCAACATTTAATATATAAAAGGTTAGATATAGAACTGATTTGGGTAATGATTAAAATATTTGTTTAAAAAAAACTCGTGACCAAATGTAAAAAAAATCGATTAAACACTCAAAAATTAAATTTACAAGTAAATTAATGCATTTTTTAATAAATTCCAATTTAATGAAACTAACCTGAGCCAACAAGTGGAAATTAAAAAAGGACTTGAGAAGTACACATTTAGAAGAGGGAAACACAAAATAGAACTTCTGAAAAAAAGAATAGCTTCTCAAATGTTTCAATAAAAATTTAGCTGAATATCCTGATTTGAGCTAATTTTAACCGTAACTTTCTATTCAAACCTGATTATTAATTAAATCTGTTTATAATTCCTTTATCAAGTTATAGCTTACATTAACAAGGCCACTACATCACAGCTTGATTAAAAAGTAATCAATTCATTCCATGATTCAACTAATTTCTAGATTGAAAAAACATGTTTGTCCACATTACTCCGTTGAAACTTAGAAATAACATCAGATCAATTGTCCTGGGGAATTAGCGTTTCCAGTTCGAATCAAGATGAAGACCATCCAACTCTCATCAATGACCCCGAGAAAAACTTAAGTAGAGAGGCCACGCTAAAGAACATTAGGAAAATGAGTTATTCCCCTGTTTTAAAGATTCTACAATCCCGGTATAACATGCGAAAACGAGATTATCTGCTAAAAGACCTGAAAAATTAATGATTGAGTAGGATATAAAGCTAGAAAAGAATCCAACTTCAGACCAGATTTAAGAACAAAGCCAAAATAGGTGAAGCTTAGGACCTTAAAAGCTTGATCCACTTCACGTATATCCCTTCGTAAGGACAGGGAAAATAGCTCAAATCATCTAAATTAGAGATTTTAAAACACACACAGCCAACCCAAGAAGGGGCTCCGTATCACTGAATTCAAAAAAACGAAAATTTATTTCTCCGATAATAGACTTATCAATGAGGAAATCATTCTCAAATTCACGTAGAAAAAAGACCAATACTTAAACCAACCTTAATTTGGTAAAAAAGTCCATTAAGTACAGCCACCACTAATGCCCACCCAACTTAATCTGATCAAGATGGCGGATTCAAAACACACTATCAAAAGATATAAAAGGATAAAAATCAGTTAAGGGTATATCAAAAAAAAGGCAACATGCCTAGAACAACGTTGTCTTAGAAAACCTTCAGACACTCAAATCGAACGTGTTCTACCTGCAAAAAAATATCAGCCCAATCAAGAACCAAAATTTAAATGCAGAAGCGCATCCATTAATTACAACCATCATCGATCTAAAACGTAAAGAGCCCAGTACAATCCAGGCCTCTTCAATAAATTTATATCATTATTTAAACAATCACAACTTTGGACAGTTTATGAGTCCTGAGAAGGCTTTTGTTTAATCATTAAATTACTTAGTAGACTTTTTGTCTTGTAAATCAAGCTATGAAATGTCCACAAAATTATTTTATGTCAATAAAAAGCTCCAGTTTTTTTGATAAAAATAGGTCATACTCAAACGGGCAATTCAATGTCGAACGCATCAATTTATCTCAACCTATACCTTTTGACTGTGCAAGCCCTGTAATCCAGGCTTAACCATGTGTATGCATCATAAAATTTTCAATTTTTTTCAGCAAACTCTCCTTATTCATTGGAATAGCATGAGTCTTGGTCAACGATTGCCATTTCCCACTCAAAACAATTCAAAGCTGAAGTAATTCATCCAAGCTTGCTCTTTCTAAGAAAGCTTCCGACTCTAGTAACCTCTTGAATCACCTTTAGTTGCTTGCTTGAAAATTACCTTCTGCTTCAAATTTCATGCCTATTTAAGGCAGATAAAAAGGACATTATTTGACCGTGTCTTAAATGCTTGTAAAAACAAGGCCCTTCGATTCCCATCTAATAAACAATGTCGATTATTGGAAATAACCACTCGCATAAAAGTAATGAGGAAAATACTTTACTGCAAAAATCTCGAAAAATTCTCTTGCAGTATCACTGAGAATATCTAATAGATTGGCTGAGTACCTGTTAAGGATAAAATCCAGCGCTATAGAAAAGTTTTCAACGGTGTTAAGTCTGAAATGTAAAGTAAGAACATGGCCATAACTATTTATTTATTATTAAAATTACTGAACAGAAATCGAGAGAAATAACTCCCTCTCTTTCTTGATGTAACACTTAGGAAATAAATCGTTGATTTTCCAATGAATTACATTTTTTTTTATTTGAAATACATTTTTGCGAATTCAACAATTTCAAATCTATAGTTTTCAACTAAGAAAGGCAAGCCTACACCTTGAAAATTCTTTTTAAAATAGCTGCCTTTACTGTTTTTTGAAAATTTTTTTTCAGTCTTTATTTTCATTTAGACTTACATTTCAGATGTGAAAAATCTTTAATAAATTAATTTTTCAGAGAAAAAGAAAATCCATTTTAGGGAGTTAATTGCCGTTTTTCAGGCTTAGAGGCTATTAATTCAAGAAAATCTTAAATTTTGGACAAGCCAAATAGAACTAACACTCCGTAAAGTATTTTCAACAATGCCATGCGCACTAAAAGCTGTAAGTCAGATTTTAATGATTTAAAGGAGGAGCCCTCTACTGTCTTACACACGTTTAAATTGATGGTGCACCCCTCATAATGTGTGATATTATACATAAGAGAAAATAAAAGCGTCATTTCACAATGGTTCTTGGCGTTTACTTATGACCTTAAAAGAGAACCCGAATGAAGTCGGAGTTAAAGAATGCTTGGTATTTAAACCTGTATTTTTTCTTCTCAACGTTAGGACGTATTCTGCCCCTCCCCCTCCCTGAGTGTGGAATCTACAGTAACCTTGCCTCTAAATAATCATCCTTGTTCAATTTGCTTATTCTTTCTATTGTCATTGGAGCTAAAAATATTAGTGGAATAAGTAAGCTAAAATTCTATTTTCAAAACCCTATAAAAGCTATTCTATCCAAGCTGTACACCAATTGCAATCATGACTTTCAAACCACTACATAACAGTAAGATCTAAGATTTATTCCCAACATCAAATAACGAAGCAAAATAGCTGTTAGGAATTTTAGAAACTGGAACAAAAAAAAAT
>Ga0163217_1007010_pt1 | contig 18421 bp, 15 predicted proteins | sample SynspAceP_FD_185933 | JGI IMG/M metagenome (GOLD analysis project Ga0163217, IMG submission 185933) | Saline lake microbial communities from Ace Lake in Antarctica - Synechococcus sp. Ace-P (PacBio error correction) | ecosystem: Environmental > Aquatic > Non-marine Saline and Alkaline > Saline ...
GATGAGTGTGGCTAGGTTGCGTCGTCCGCCAAAAACCCACAAACTAGAGAGAAGAAATTGGGGTTTTCCGGGGCATGGCTTTCTTTAAAACCAGTCCCAATCCAAGGCCGCGAGTTTTTTTGCTTTTTTTCCGCGGGTTTTCCCAGGCGCACGCATAATGGGCCCAAAACCAGCGCGTTGTGATTTTCAGGATTCGGCCCAAAAATAGCGTTGCCGTGCATCATCACGCCCAGTGTTTTTGGCGTTCTCCCGCTCGAGGTTGCAAAACACGCTCTTGCGCCCCATCGGGGTCATTGATGCGATGGTCGAAATGTGGAAACAGCAAAAAATGTTCATCATCAACAGCGCGGTGGCCCCCTTGGACCCCGTTTCGGCGCATGCTCCACACCTCGCACATCTTGAATAACGGCGCTGGCAAAATAGCGTGTCGCGCGGGGGTGCAAGGTCCACCGGCGGGCAGAAATCCTCTGCCGTATGCAGCCCGCCCTGCGTTGAGGGACGCGACCATATCATTTCTGGCAATTTCTCACCCCCGGAATAGAAAAGCATCGCCGACCGTCTTTTGCCGACGCGGGCGCAGCAACTCTGCTTGGCCAGGCGCACGGAACATGTCCGCCGGTCTTGGGGGTCTGGCCACCGGAAACAGTAGAAATCCACGGCGCAGCCCTTGCAAGGTGTCCCGCTGTCGTTCCCCCAGTCCAAAAGCGGGACGCGACGGCGCGCCCGGGCACGCCCTCGTCGGCAAAATAGCGGGATCGCTGGGCAGGGGAGCCGCATCCAGACCATGGTGCCGACACTTTTTAGAACAGGTGCAAAAGGCGTCCGATCGCCCGCCAAGGACCGTGGACGCAGGTGCGCTGCGCGGGTTGTACCGTTTCGCTTTCACCGGCGTCACGCAGATGGGCTGGCGTCCAGCGCAGCGGCGCGCGCCGCCTGGAACGCGGTTCAACGCAAATGGGCTCTTGGCTGCCCGCGGGCGAAATAAAGCACAAAGCGTCGCCGCCGATCCCCGTCTCTGCGGTTCGCAAATCCCCACAACACGGCACCCTGCATCGCGGGTCCATCGGCGTTTTGCCAACCTGCGTTCCAAGAATGTCGATAGCGGTTTTCGCCCGCAAGGGATGGGCGTGGCGCACATGCCGTTGCGGCCCAAAACAGGGGGAGCCGTCGGGAAGGTGAAAATCGCGCTTGAATTTAGGCCCTTCTCATTGCAACAGCATTTCTCGGGCGGCCTAGCGTGGGCCGAATATTGCGCGGGCATCTTTAAAAAATAATTTGGGCGGAAAATGTGCCTCGGCATTGCGTAACTGGGTGGGGGCTATAAACCGCACGCCGAGGGAAGCTATAATGCAGCTACAAGACCGACATTGCCCGCAAAAATGGGCGGAAATAGTGAAAACCTTTGACGGCCCAATGCGAAGCTTTCGGAAGGGCACTGGGGTTATCGTGCGCCTAACGCTTTTGACACCGACGAGCAGCAAAGACGCTCGCCCGTTTTTGCCATCACACTATGTTATTAAGTTCACGACCGCGGCAAGAGGTATAAGAGCGCAGGTCAGACAGATTCATATCAACCCAATGCGAGAATACTCCAGATCGGCAGCTCAGCAGCCGGATCAGCCCCCCAACCGAACCACCTTCGGGCAGCACATCTGCGATTTCAATGCCCGTTTTGAACGGCTTTTTCCCAGCGGGAAGCGGCGAACCCGGGCAATCGGTTGCCATATCCGTGATGCGGAAGCCGCAGATCATCCCGCCCGCATATATTCCCCGCACCCCGATCAAGCCCTCGCTTGCGGGCGGCGCCTGCATAAGGTGTTCGACCACGTTATTCAATTGTTTCTGCCATCACCAGTTCGATCACAGTCAGGTTCTCCTTGGGATAGGCGGTGTCGGGGCCAATTCCTGCGCCGAATATGACCAAGGGCGGCACATAACCGCAGTCGGGGGATGACTGCGAGGCTGGATACTGTCAAAGCCATATGGTGAGGACGGCGCTTCGTTTGCAGACCAGTCATTACTGTATTATTCGCGAGGCATACGCGCCGCGACCTGGCGAGAGAGAGATACGCAGGGAAGTTCCGGGCGTCGTGCGCATTGATACAGCGAGAGCGCGCGCGCGGATGCGTTCGCGACGTAGTCCATACAACCGTCGGAGCTGTATATGTGGCGCTCCACGCCGTGACAGCCGAATCAGCGTATGCGCGCGCTCGACGAGGGGAGGAGGTCACCAACGGACCCGCCAGGCTGACAACCTTAACACTGACCGACAGGGAGAGCATAGTTTTTCAAGCGGGGTGGAGCACCAAGCACGCAGCCGGAGAACCCCGCTGGAATCATAAACCGATCCCATCGCCACGGCAGATTCGAGAATAACGGAGCAGCGGCCGCGTGTTCGATGCGCCAAGTCCACGCATCGGCCTTCCTTAAGAGGGCACGCGCAACGGCGGCATGATGCGTCTCCATGACGATTGCAGCTGCCAGCGCGCCTGTTCTGGTTGAAGAGTACTTCATACTGGTCATGCTTCCAAGGTTCTTCGGATGATCGCCTAGACTGCATAACGCCGATACCCTTAACTGAAAACGATGGACAGTACCGCACGGGGAGGGACGAAATTGGAAAAAAGTCGTGCAAGCACGGTGCCGCGCGCGGAGGGAGTTGACCCGTGGGCGGTTTTCAGGGGGTTTTTGCCGCACCGTGACCCGGCCGCCGATTGGGGGGGGCATGCCGAATCAAGGGACGTCGTATGGACGGGGCCGAGGGGCACACTCCGTGGACGAGGTGCTTATAGGGCTGCGTTCGAGCTGCGAGAGCAGGGAACGACGGCGCGCCTGGCACGGACAGGCGGGCTTCAAGGGGTCTTGTGAGGACGTTCCAGCACCACGACACTGACCAAGAGTGGTGCGCGGGCTCTGGCATGAAGGGCGGGCCGATGAAGCCGTTTGCATCGCGAGCGCATTGGGGCAGCAGCCGGCGTCATGATACCGCTGGCGTGGGGGCCAATGGAAAGCATGACAAACGCGCCCTACGTCCTGCCAGATCGCGCAGGCGGCGCGGCGGCTGGGCAACGGGGCAGGTGATCGATCACATGTTCCTTGACGGGCTCGAAGAGCGCCTATCGACAAGGCGCCATGAATGGGACAGTTTTTGCCGAAGACTGCGCCTACGAGACATTTCAATTCACCCGTGCCGTACGCAAATGACTATGCAGCTGGCCGTCCCTTCGCGCCCGCCGCTTCGAGGCGCAAATAGCGGTGCCTTCGACGGGGAGATCGCTAAGCGGCTTTGATTTGAACAAACGCGCAATAGGGCTCCGGTGACCGTCTCGGCGGATGGAACAGCCCGCAAACGCGGCGTCCCGAAAAAGAATCCCCCAGCTCCAAGAACTCTGCCTTCCGCGAAGGCTGTGCACCGGTGACGGGGCGAATATGCGTCCTCATATTGTCGGATGGGCAGGCACCGCTTTGGTGCTTGGCTCGTGAAACAGCAGGCGCGCAGGGCGGAGAAAAGGGCTGACTGTGCGCACGCTAATCCTTGGGCATGCCCAGCCATGGCGCAGGCACCAGGGGCTTTTCACCGAACGGCACCGGTTGGCCACGCCGCACAACAAACTGCTGCGAATGACCGGCTTGGAGTTGGCATCATGCAAGTATGCGAGCCACTCGCTCGAGCGACACACGAGGCGTATTGGTGCGCGTCGTCCCAGCCACGCTTTTCATGCACGAGAATGGGGCTGTGTCCATCACATCCGTGAACGTGAATGGCGGTGCCCGTTGCGCATGAGGGAGGCACCCCATCTTGGTGACACCGTATGGCCGCGGCGCGGGCGTGCACTCCCCTCTGCTGTGAATGCTTGGAAACAACAACGCGGGTATTGAGAACGGGGGATCGCGGCGATACTTGTTGCCCGGCGGCGGCCCGCATGGCACGGCGCGATTCCCATCGAGGGTTCTCTTGTCGGAATTTCCGAGAGATTAGAACCAAATCCTCGGGGAGAGTCGGGGGCGCGACAGACAGTCCCTCGTCAGTCGAGTAACAAAAGGCAGCTTTTATTGCGCGTTGACTTATCGACGACCCTTGTTCCAGAAACGCCAAAGCAGGCTTGACCGAGGTGTGGGATATAGCTGACAGCGCGGACAAACGTGATGGGCCAACGCGAGTCGCCGTATGCTGAGGCTGCCAGGCCGATGATCGTTTCGAAGCTGGGACGGGGTTGACTTAAGACGGTAAGACAGCAACCCGGAGCTGTGTGAAAACTCGGCCCGTACTCAGGGCGGGCACGCTGTCTGGCGAGCCCCTCTACCACCGCGTGGTGTCTGCGGTGCTGCGGGCGCGCACCTGGCGAGACGCAACTGGTAGAAGATGGTGGATGCTTTCCAGGGCATCGCCCTGCCGCCTTCGCTCCACGCGGTCGAAATTGTCTTAGCCGGTTTGGTGACGGCAAAAGGGGAGCCTGCCTGTGTCTTCGATATCGACAGCAACCACCGGCGGCATTTGCACCAGACGCGGATCGCAGACGGGTAAACTCGGTGTCGTGACCATTCACTTGAAAACCTGTCTTTGACGAACGTCTAGGGCCGGTGGGATGCGACCTTGGCCCCAATATTGATTAAAGGAAACTCCATGAGCTTTATGAGCTGGATCATTTCTTGGCGCTGGTCTAGAGAGAGTGGTGTTTGATCCGCGCCACAGGCCGGGGCCGCAATAGTCGTGTGAAGATCTGCTCGCAACGGTAATGACCTGGGCTTTTTTCGCGGGCCATGGTCGGGGTGTCAGGGGAATCTTGACGCAAGCGTCTTCTGTTCTGGCCTTGTCTTGCAGTCGGTGTGACGGCGCTGGCTGACGGCCTCTGGCGACAGCGTTTCCTTGTGGCCCAAGATGAATCGGGGGCGGGGTTTTGATCTACCTCGAGTGCGCGCATGATCATGGCGGGGCAAACCCGTTCGCGCTGAGGCGATGGGCCAGTATCCACCGCCGCGTGCCATTAGTATTGCGGTCACTTTTGTGGCGCGATCGCGACGATGAATCGAACCTCCGAATCTAGTTGCGGGGAATAAGCCTGACGCGCCATCAGCCAGTTCCGTGCAGCCCGGATGAGTCACCGCCATCTGGGATCAAGAATGATGTGATTGTTGCCCTGCAGCCGGCCATGAGACCCGACTCGACAGCCTAGCTATACCGGCTTTACCGCGCTTAGGATGCTCGGGACTGGGGCGCGCAGACACATTGGTGTCACGCGGGTGGTGCTAAACAGTCCTGGTTAACGCAGCGTGGAATGGCTGTCAGCGTTTATCAAATCTACGAGGGTGGCATAATTGGGACAATGTTAGGCGCACATACGCCGACGCTCAACGGGCTGACCAACGCGGCGGCGGGCCCGTGAAATGCCTTGGGCCCCGTGTTTTCCCTCCTGTCCCTTGTGATCCTGCGGGCGTAGAAGCAGCACTCAAGGAGACACCATATGCGCAAGCTCCCCGCTATGACCCCCTCGTTACCAGATAGCCGCCAGCACTGACAGCCCGCCCCGCCCGAAACACGCCCCAAGCGGCCTGCCATTTTGCCATCGGCCATAATGGTCTCCTGTGGGGGTTCTTGCCGCTTTATATGCAAGGCCATAGGCCATGTTCCTGCGGCTGAGAGATTGTGGGCACGTCGGGTCATCTGTTCCGTCCCCCAAGGTGGTGCGCGCCTGGTGCATATGATGCCTGTCGCTCGTGGACGACCGCCACTACTGCGCCGCATGAGCGTTGTCCCAAAGGTCCTCCCGCAGACGTGGCCGATGGGCTGCTGCGTCACGGCGTGACGCTTATTTCGGTCAACTGGGATCTACATGCTGGGGCGGTGAACTCGGGTCAAAGCGCTGGATGCGGCTTGGGCTATTATATGCCCGCTCTTTTTAGTCGATATTTTTTTTTGTTTGTTCTGTGTTTGTTTCATTGCTTTTTTTCTACTCGCTGGGGGCAGCTGAGCTTTGCTGGGGGACACGTCTGTCGCCGGCTGCACTGCGGCGATTGGGCTGGCGGCGGTGGGTCCGATTGCGATCATAGCAACCTTCTCGGAGTCAGGCCAGTTTCCCTTGCGAGCTGAGCGCGCCTCCAGCCTGGACAGTGCCTTTCGGGCTCTACGCACTGGCGAAAAAAAGCGACTGATCGGGGCCCGAACCGGAGCTTCCCTGCATTGAGGTGTTGATGTCGGGGCTTGCCCCCGGCGCTTGCCTATCGCTGGTCTATCATGGCCATCATCGACAGGCGCACACGACTTTGGTCAGGGGCCGGTTTCGTTTCGCATTCACAGGATGCTGGCGTGGCGGCTGGCGGAGAGTGTTCACTTGCTGTTGCCAGGTTGATATCTACGCCAAATGGGGCCAACGGGCTGACGAGAGATCTGATCTACATTGGTACTTTTCGCGAATATATCGCCCCCACGACTGATCTTCCTACGGCGCGCAAGTGTGTATTCTGGTCTGGACAACCCGCGGGACGCGGGCACGTATGATAAATGGCCGTTTCACATTGATAAGCATGGGACGGCTTGGATGATCTATCGATCTCGCTGTTCCAGCAGATGCGTCCCCAGCGAGCGTGATCGGGGCGGCAGGTAGGGGCTTCCGTGCCAGGCTGGGAGGTGCCCTCCGTGTTGCCGGTCGAGTGGCCCTGGAGTTTAGCGAGACCACGCGCGCCCATGAGAACGCGAGAAAAGCTCGGTCTATTCATCACGCCGCGCGTTATCATGGCCCTCGAGCGTAGGGCAGCGATGGATTTATAGGGGCGATGCAGCCACACTCTGAATTTGGCGAACCAAGAGCGTCGTCACCGGGTCAAGGGTCGATTCAGATCTGACGCCCAACGGCATCCACTAGAAATCTCACGATTCTTTGCATTGACACACTGCACTCAGCGCCCAATCTGTGGCCTAGCGTTTCGTCCACCACAATAGATATCCAGGCGGTATTTGAGAAGTCGCAATAAAGAATATGCCAAACGTGGCCGCAAGTAAAAGCGGCACTGAGGTGCGCACCAGGTACCCACGGTTTTGTAGTAGGAACGCTCGGTCGGCATAGTGATATTGGTGAGTCCGCAGCCGCGAGGGGAAAGGTGACGTCCTCTTGGGCACGCCAGGCCGGGGTACTTGTAGCCTGCGCTCTCCATTGTGAGGCGACCGCGACTATCTGGTCATCCGGCCGCGTTTTTCGCACTGAGAAAGCACTGCATTCCTACACGGAATCTTTGGTACAGATTAGCGCGTTGACACACCACCGAACCCTACATCTGAGACGAGACCACCTATGGAAAACGAATATCTAATCCGCCCCCAGATAGGGCAGCAAAGTCACGACTTCCGGTTGTGTGACTTGGCAAGTGCAGATGCCGAAGGTGTTGCTGGGTCGATAAACCCGGCAGGGGCATGTTGCTGTCGGTGCGGCAGCGAACAAGAGGACCGGTGATCCTGAGCCGCGAGTGGGTCCTAATCGACGGTGTGCAGGGATGTCTTTTTCTGAGATACAACCATTTGAGAGGCTCAGGCGATCGTCTGGACCGCGAAGGACCTACGAGGCGTGTCGATTACTTTTGCTCGCCTGACACCTTAATGCCGCAAAGCGGCATCTGGGTACTGCAGGTTCGAAAAACGCGGAATTGACGCGGCACTATAGCCTATTCGTGTGGCGCGGTCGGGGCGTTGCCTCGCACATGAAAAGAACCGGCACCGTTCTCGAGCCTGCCGATTATAGCATCAAGCTGGTGGATGCGACTGAGATCCCCAAACGCCCGCGCCAGACTGGTGTGTATCACACGAGAGCGGGCAAATCCCGCCGCAAACCGGGAGACTGGCGCGCTTGCTTTGAAAGATCGAGAGGGCGACAAATCCGCCACGCGTCCGGCTCAGCCCCAAGGACCAGGGGCGGAGCCACCAGCGCGGGTGCAATGCCTCCAGCCTCGGGGCAGTACCGACGCTGGTGGGATGCCCGTTTTATGCACGGGTCCAGTGCGCTGTGGGGATTTTTCCACGCCTGATGCTGCCATTTCAGAAGAGCCTTACGGTTCAACACCACCCTCCACGAGGGCGGGCATTCGACAAGTCCGCGCCAAAGGCCGTTTTAAAGGCACAGTTGCGCGAACGAAAAAGGCACCCCCGCAGGGTGGCCTTGGTGGTTTGTGGGGGATGCCGCAGGGGCTGGATTAATTCAGCGGCCCAACCCGAGACGGCTTTGATCTTCGGTGAAAGTCCCCAAACTCGCGTACATGCCGCCTTCGCGCCCATTGCCGACTCGTCTTCGATGCCCAGCTCAGGACGGGCGACCCGCGGCGCGCGCTGCTTTGGACGTTCAATAATCTCGTACCCATACTTGGCCCGCGAGCGCGAGCGCGTCCGCGCGGTTGCGACGTTCGCGGTCTTGAGCGGACCTGCACCTACATTGGTCAGACTATGAGACAGTGCTCCTCGTTGGCGAGAGGATCCGAGCTTGCGTGCTCTCGCTGTCTTCTGAACTTGGAGTGATCGACGGAGACCGCGGGCACAAACGTAGTGTCGTTTCCTACGGTCGGGACGAGATGGTCGATTCGAGACGCCGGTCACGCCGGTCGGCAGAAGGACGGGTGGCTTTAACCGAAAGAACCTCCAAGCGCGTGTGCAACCGTCGGGGACGGTGCTTGCCGGTGCCGCCCGGACCCAAAACGCGCACACTCTCATCGATGCCTTGACTGGTATCAAGGGTCTACTGAATCTTGTTGAACGCGATGTCATTCACAACGGCGCCGATGTGCCCGACACATGCTTACAAGGTAGGGCAGGACCAACAGTTGACCCCCCCTTGCGACGTCAACAGCGCCTGCTTCTTCGACGGCCTTTTAGGTCCATAGCGACATCGGAATTGCACCAGCATAGTTCGGCTGGGGGGTTGGCAAGACTGGCCGGTGTTTGTTCATCATGTGGGGGGGCAGAACGCCAACGGTTTGACGGCTTGTGTCTTCCGCGATCGAGTTAAGGACGGATGTTGTCCGCGCCTTGCACCCAGGTTCAAGATGGACCTTTTCAGCGTATCGGCCGCCCGCTTTCGAAAATCAGCGGTGCCCGCGCGGGCTTCGATCCGGTGAAGCTATCATCAGTGCGGTATATTCTTTATGCGACACGCATCTGGCTGGCCAACCAGCCGACGCATCGCTCGCCGTCACTCCCCTGTGTGCACGTGATGAGGGTAATGTAACCACACCGCTTTGGGAAGCCTGCCTCGTCCATCAGTTTCGGCAAAAAATCATCGGCGTCAGCGGGCTTTCCTCGAGGTTTTTCAGCACACATCTCGTGCAGCCGGGGGCGAAGCGGCAGCCCTCGAGCCTATATGAGCATCCGTGATCTGCGTTCATATCGGCCCTTCCATCGACGTGAGTCACAGGGCGGCGCACGCGCTGGCAACACAAGGCTTTTTTGCGATGATCCCGGTCGATATCGGCGCGTGATCCGGCCAAGCCGGTTGTCTCGGTCTTTGTAGAGCATCTTTTCACGCGCGTATCTCTCTGATGAAAGTTGCCCTAGAGGGGCAGACGGGTTGTGCCGCCGGGAGCACTTAGAGACCAGACCGAGAGCGACCTGCGCGGTGGCGGGGCCAAGCTGAGGGTCCATTTCGGCGCAACTCGGCAATAGCGAGTGTGCACGACATCCCTTGGCGCTCAGATCTTCGGCACGGGCCGAAATAAGAACGCTGCCAAGCAGGCCTTTTGCCTCGACAAGACGCGAGAGTAGTGCAGGTTACAGCTCGGGCAGGGATTCGCAGCCATACCGTCAAACAGTCGCAAGCATGAGGAGCACGCTATTGGCGGCAGAGTACAAACTCGCGGGCGTCGGGTGAGTCTGCACGTGATCGGCGAGAGAGGCAGAGCACCTGTGTGAGAGCGGCACAGAAGCGCTTGCATACTAGTCGCGTAGGGAGTAGAGAATCGACGCACCACCGAAAGTTAGGGCCCCTGGATAAGTCATTCAGGGGCGGGTGGATACCCATACAACCGTCTGACCGTAAAACTCGCCGCTTCTCCACATGGGAAAACTCCTTTTGTCCATCGCGAGTCGTGCGGGGGCAACTTTCTCTCAGACCTGTTCTCGTGCTGACGATCGTACGCATTGAGTTCACCACACGCGAGCGACGTTGACAGACCCGCAAGTGAAGACAGGCGGTGATATATCCGAGGGCAATGCGAGCAAAGATTTCTTAGCATAAGGGTCTGAATGCGAAAACCCGTACTGACTATACGGCACCGAAACCATGACAGACTCGGGATTATAGATTGTAAGTTTCCTTGCCGTACAGCGCAATCAACGATACCATCCCCGACTGACCGAGTCGAAAGCCGCCAAGGGCCGATCAGAAACCTGACGAACATGGTTTGGCGACAGCTGGGCGATCCCTGTTTTTCGCACACCACCCAAGGATTTTCACCCGTTTGACACCAACCGAATTCGGGTCCGCTTGTTGGCCACTTACGTCATGCCGAGATGAATTGGAACAAGAACAGCGTGGCATTCCCAACAGTGATAGGCGGAGATTCGGTCAGATGAGCGCCGAAGAGACACAGAGAGAGGATAGCCGCCCGAACATCGAGAGAGCGACCTGTATGCGGTGTGTCCCAGAACGCCGGGCTTATGCCGATCATTGCCTTCAGACTACGAGCACCTCTGGCTTGTTCATCAGCCGAATCTAACGTGCGGCCAGAGGGTGCGCAGCTCAATTGCTGTCCGCAGTACGCCTATGTATCGGCCGCGACGGCGCGCACGCCCAATGATAAGCGCACAGGGCAACGAGCCGCCGAGAGAGATGTTTATCATCGGTGTCTGACAAGCAGCTCGAATCTGTCAACCGATGACCTAGCTTAGACGATGAGCGCGATTGAGAGCTGGCAACTTTGCCGCGGGAAGTGCTGCGGTGCGCCTGTGACGGGCTGACATGTGAACCTCGACGGCAAGGGCGTGGCAACACCGGCAACTGGAACTGTCGGCGGACGGGATGTGATCATCCCCGCAACCCCTGTCGGACGAATGCGGCCAAAGCGAAATTCGGTTGACTTCCAAAAAATCCTGCCTGATCTGCGCACAACCAAAGCGCCGAGCTAAGCCGGGGTCAAAAGCCCTGAATGAAACACACCGTATCGGCGATATGCCGATGACGGGTGTTTTTTACCCGGAGCGATAAACGTACCTTCCTAGGCGCGGATTACTAGCTACGTGCGTTAAAGGTATAGCTTTTCGCCTTGATCGTATAGCGTACGATCAGTTCTTTTCTGGCGCGGTCACACGCCAACCAGTTTTCCAGCTGGCCCGCGGCGTCCTTGTTTCACATGCGCGTGTTTTCAGGGTTCACGCGGATATAGGCGTATTGTTGAACAGCACGGGATCGCACCCGCGAACAGGATCGCCAAGTCGCCTTGTTTTGGTCAAAGTTCAGCCAACTCGCGCGTCCGGACATGTATAGGCCCATCCCCCGCAGCGGTGTTGAGGACTCGCCGCCCATACCCGCGCCGACCGCTTCTGTACCATTCACCCGATGTTGGCGGCATCCAGGATCGGCGCCGGCAAAGGGACAAGCTCTTTCTTGTGGGTGCGCCTGTCATCGCCAACGGCTAACGAAGGGAGCCGGGACCCTTTCGATCTTGGCCAGCGCGTTCTTGGCGGCTTGGCATCCTTGATCTGGGCGGGATCGTCGCTGGGCCAATCAGGACAAAATCGTTATACTGAATCTCGCGGCGGTGGAGTGGCCATAACCTCCGTCGGCGACGAAACGCTCTTCGGCTTTCTTGGAGTGGCGAGGATCGCATCGACATCACCCGCTTCGCCAAACGCAAGGCCTGACCGCGTGGCCGACGATCAGCAGTTGGTAACGTCAAGAATTCAGAATTTCTTTGATCGCGGGGAGCAGACGTCGGACAGACAAGTTTGTTAAAGGACGTGGTAACGGCGATTTTTCATCGTATCGGCCTGAACAGCAGTGGTGCCAAGGCGCCACAACAAGGGCGGTAATCAAGGATTGTCATTCAAATGTTCTCCGTTCAAAAGATTGAATTCCGGGGTCTGCGGGGCGTCAAACGCAGTCGGCGCCGGGCTTGCCTCGTGATACGACCTTTATAGAACAGTAAATTTCCAGTGCAAGCGCCGCGGCCTGACCCAAGATCGTTGGTCGCCTCCACGATGCGGGTCCGGCCTGATGGGCCGGCGAGTCAATAAAGCTTCGATGTCCTCACGGATCGCGGCCATCAAGTCGAACAGGGTTTCGTCCAACAGCAGGATTTCAGGGTCGCGGATCAATGCGCCGGGCAAGGGCGAGCTTTGTTTTCCCCCCCGAACAACACCGTTCGCAGGACGGGTCCAGCGCCGCCGTAGACCGATGCGTGTGGCCCATGCCTCTACCGCGTCATTCACCTTGCGCCTTGGTTAGGGCCCAGATCGCCAAGCGGATAGCCCAGATGGCGCGCACGGAACCCGGCGCAGGCAATCACGGACTTTGGAAGACATAGGGCCTGCTTCATCTGCGCGACCTCATCCGGCGCGGAACCATGTGACACACGACCGCCCCGAACTCGCCCGTCGACAGCCGTTCAAGCACGCGTGCAAACGCCTTGAAGGAAGTCTTCTTGCCGGCGCCATTTGGCCCCAGCAGGTCGTGAACCCCGATCGACCAAGGGTCAGGTCCACAGGCCCAGCACTTGTTTTGCCCTGACGGGTTGACGGTCCACCACATCTCGACGCATATGGGTCTGGCACAAGGGGGTCACCATCTGCCCTCTCTTTTCGGTAGGGCGACAGTGCGTGGATGGATCAGGTTAACGGTCAGCGCCAGCCGCGCATCAGAACAAAGCCGGAGCCCAAGCGCCAGCGCGAAATAGCCTTTACCGGGTTTCCAGCGCAATAGCGGTGGGTCAGGCACGCGGTGGCGTGGTCGATGTTGGCCGCCCCAATCATGATCGCGCGACCTCCCGCGATGGCGCGGGCAAGAGCCTGCCAGCGCGGCAGTCCAGCAAGGCGCGCCGCCCGTCAGAGATCAACGTCAGGATACGCCGCGTCGGCGTGGTGTTCAGCGGGATCAGCAAATCATGGTATTCGGCCCAAAGATCGCGCATCGCCTGAATGGGTAATAGAGGCAATAAGCGGGGTAATGATGATCCCTGCGCGACATCATCGCCGTGGGGGTGAACAGCAGACCCACACGCCAAAGGACCGGACGCGACAACAACAGATAGACATCAGCCCACCAGCACGACGCGGCGGCAGACCCATTCAGGAAGTTCAGCCACGGCAATCGCGGTGCGACGGAAGCGAAAACGGCGGATGGCCAGCCATAGTTCCAAAACGGCAGCGCCGAATGGCTTGAAGCGAATCACCAGCGCGGTCAGGCTGGACCTGACGACCTCAGCGTAAATCTCGATAGATAAGGGTCACCGGTGGACAACCACAGCCAGAAAACGCAGAAAGAAAGGCCCGCCCAGATATCATTCATCGGCGGGCCGTCGGAGTTTTGCTATGCCTAGATGCGGTCTTAGTCGCCACACCGGACATTACGATCACGAAGAGGTCTGTTCGGCGGCGAGAACCCAAGCGTTGTCCAACGCAAAGTTCATTGCCGCAAGGAGCATCCAAGGCGACGCATGGCAGTGATAAAAGTTTCCATTCAGTACCGGTCGTTGATGCGCAGCTAGCACGTGGGGTGTGGGCATTTTTGGCATCATATCACTCTGCCGGCTGTGTGCCAGAGGCAGGTTTACCCTGCTTGGGGACAACTTCGTCCGGCCCAATGCTGTGGTGTCAGCGTGACCATCTCAAGGTCGAGCATCTCCCGAACCCATTTGGGCTTTCCGAACGCGGCCTTCATACCGAGCGTCCGAATATAGATAATGCGCGATGATCACAGCCATCAGGAACGAAAGCTGATAACGGCATGCCACCAGTGGGCGTATATGCATTTTCCCATCTTTGCGGGGGTCAGCGTTGCATCCACTGTGCCGAGCCAGTAGTTGCGGCACGCCCCATATAATTCAGCAGCGCCAAGCGGGGTTCGAACATGGTCAGCTCGACGGGACAGCAGCCGAGATACCAGCGGAGAACAGAGATGAGGTGCCCAGAATGATCACGGCCAGAAGATCAGCTTTTGACACCGGCGTTGAACTTCTTGCGGGCGGTTGCGCCCTTGCCGAAGATACCGCGGCCTTAACGGATCAGTTACATGTCAGTCAGCGGTCGCGGCAAGGTTGTGGACGAACCACACATAGACGACAACATCAACCAAGCCCCCAGCATAAAGGACCCAATGAGAACGTTGTCTTGTGCACCCACTTGCCTCGCGACTGGCAAAGGTCGAAGACGGCAATCGATGGCCGAAACAGAGGACCGGCGGAGAGGTCAACCGGCAAGTTTACCGCCGCAAGAGAACAGACCAGACCGGTGATTCAGAGCCGGACAGCAGATAAAGGAAACTGGCGATCAGCTTTTGGCCAGTGTCGCCAAACCGTTCCGATAAACTTGAACGTCAATCGTGATGCCGCCGCGCCACGTGTTTCAATAAGGATACGACCCCGGATCAAAAGATAGAAGATCGCCACAGCACAACTGTGACGCCCAACAGGAGGCTGCCATAGGTCAGTACGGGGGCCGTGGCGGGAAGTTCTCAGCCACACTGCACCGGGTCCTGCATCAGCACTTTGCGGCAGGGCCGCGGTTGCTGGCCCGCGCTCGGGGCAGGGCGTCAGCGCGAACTTCCGCACAAGGTCGCATCAGAGGATGCGCCAAAGGGCCCCGAAGGTGCTTTCCGCCGGTGGGGCGTCCCCTCGAGCGGCAAAGGCAAAGCCCTCTGGCCCCAAAGGCAAACGTCTTTCGACGCGTTGGCGGGCCATGATGTCATCGAGCCGATTGTTGGCCCCGGTTGGGGTCCTGAACCGAGGATCGCGGTGGTGTCCTGAACGGCAGAGAGGCCCGGCAAAAGGAACGGGAGGAATATGAGAGGCAGCAAAACGCGCAGCAATTGTCATCGGGACCTCCGACAGGAACAAGATAATGCCCGCCAGCAGCAATATGGTGCCAGCGGCCAAGGAAAGCATCAATATGCAGTAAGGGAATTAGCCGCCCTTACGCTTCTGTATGCCCCGTGCCCCAAGCCCCAAGCGCCCGAGCCAAAGCCCGCGCGCGACAACGCGTTCGCGGTAGATGCGAAACGACATCGCCGTCACCGGCCCAGCAGTCGCTTTGGTTTGAACACTCTCGGCGCAAGATTGGCAGCTTGCCTTCGGCGATCCGGTGCGGCCGTACTCTGGAATTCGGCTTCGGAGTGGTTTCCTCGGGGCCACCGGCGCAGAAGGTACTTTGTCCATCTTGCACGGTGATCCGAAGTTGCCTGCCTTGATACTGCGGTGGCGCAAAGGGGCAGGCGTAGAAGCAGTAGCCGCAGCCGAATGCAGAGATCCTTGGAGTGCAGGAACAAGCCAAGCGTCGGTCCTGGTTAGAAACAGTCTACTGGCAGACGGCCATACAAGGCGCGTCTGAACAGTGCATACCCGGACTGAAATCGACCGTTCGCCGGGTTGGCCGTGCCTTGGATCGTGACGACCTTGCGACGGTTGATGCCCCCGGCCGTTCGTGTTCGTTGCTTACAGGCTGTGAACGGGCAGGCGTTGCATTCGATGCAAGCGTTCGGCGTCGCAGAGAAACTTTGCTCTTTGCCATCTGTTGGTCTCACCTTACGCTGTCCAGATTTTGCAGAGGGTTCGCTTTGGTCCTCTTGCTCTGAGTTTACTGAGTCATAGCCCATCATGTTTGGCGCGGTGTTGGTGGATCCCCCAAGACATAAGGGTTCCAGCCCGTCTGGAATCTGTCCCGCAAATCAACCGCCTTCGCATGTGGCCGCCAAAGTGGAATGGCAATGAATGCCACGGCCGCTTTCGACACGTTCCGTGACCAATCCGCATCACTTTGACCTTGCCGCCTTCGGGGCTTCGACCCAGACATCGCCCCGTCACGCCGCCCAGATCGTTGCGGTCCACCGGGTGTTGATTTCGATGAAATGTCTTGCTGAAGCTCGGCCCACCAAAGGTTGGGACCGGTTTCGTCGCCGCCACCTTCGTATTCGACCACCGACCAGAAGGTCCGTACGATCGAATAGTCCTTGGAAAGTCGTTTCTGAAGATGGACTTATACATTGTGGGCAGGCGCAGAACTTTTTGTCGTCATAGGTCGGGTAGCGGCGAACAAGCATCCACGCGGTTGGTGTATCAGCGGCTCGCGGTGAAATTGCACCGGAATCGGGGAAGGTCAGACCACGGCCGCGGGCCTTGGCGTTGCCGAAGGGGGCACAGCCATGCTTGAATCCGCGAACGCTGGAATCCGCCCGAAAGGTCGTTTTCCAGTTCACGCCACCGGTCCGCACGTAATCCGACGGGGTTTCGCCGGTTTGCGATTTTCGCCGACTCTCGTTCGGGCTTTGGCATTCGCCCGGTGCGCCTTCGGGATAGCCGCGACATAGTTGCTCACCGCCATCTCATCGTCGGTGAGTCTTTTTCCCAGCCCAGTTTTTCAACGCGCATGGACATGTGAACTCTGGGTAGACCGTCCTTGAATCTCGGACCCGCGCTGTAAACGCCGTCGGCACAGGCTTTCACCGTCACGCTCTACGTCCGAACGGGCGCGGAAGGTCAGGCACATCCGGCCACCGGCAAGGACATATGCGTACAGGTTCGCCGTGCCGGGGTGGTTCATCTCGGGTGTCCCCAAGCAGGCCGATGGTAAACCGTAGAAATCGCCATCGGCAGGGCCGCACTTGGCGCGCAGGGTGGTGGGTCACAGGTGTGCTGGTTGGCCATGTGGCATTTTCATCGTTCAGGGCTTTGAACCGTGTACCTCAATGGTCAGCATGCCCGCCGGTTGAAATTCGCGGTGGAGTCCTCGATGTTGGGCTCGTCACTCCATGTCGATGTTCTTGAACAGCGATCGCTGAAGCCCGAAGGGTGTCGGCGAACAGTTTTTGAATGATCGTTTAGTGGTCAGGCTTGGATTCAAACAGGGGTTCAACGACCTGATCGCGCCATGCCACGGCGACCGTTGGACGCCGTGCAGAAGCGCGGGTTGTCGAACCTGGGTCCGTTGCGGGGCAACAGATACAGCCCGTCTTGGCGGTCCTGCATAACGGCGGAACCGTGGGTACGGCATCGACAACGACGCATCAAGGTCGAGTTTTTCCATGCGCGGGTGACATTTGCCTTTGACACGTCTTTGCGAAGTTGGGCCGCGCTGGCCCACAGAACCATCGCACGGTGTTGTCGGCTGGTCGATGTTTCCCTTGTCTTCAGCAACCGTATCCAGCGGCTGACGGGATGCCGGTCAGGTCATCATCGAGTGTCGTTGAACGACGCGCTTGGAGAAAACGGGATTGCAACCATTCAAGGTCTTCTTCCCAACACCCGTGCCCATGTGACCCAGCGCCTCGACAGACCGTAGTACGCCGGCAGCGTAATCCGCCAGAAACGCCCAGATCGGTCGCGCCCTGCACGTTGTTCGTGGCCACGGAAAATAGTTGGTGCCGCCCGCCAGCGGTGCCCATGTTGCCCCCAGGGCCACTGCAAGATGCAGTAGGCGCGGGTGTTGTTGTTACCGTTGCTGGTGCTGTGTGCCACCCATGCACCAGAATTACCGTGCGGGCGGTTGTTTGGCCAGCGTACGCGCGACGCGCTCAAGCTGTGAAGCGGTGTGCGCCGGTAACGACGTTTCGAACCTCTTCGGGTGTTCCATTTTTCGCGGACTTCGTCACGGATCTGGTCATGCCCCCAACGCGGGTGCGGATGAAATTCTTTGTCTTCCCACCGCTGTTTCGAAGATGTGCCAGAGAATACCCCAGAAACCAATGGCGACGTCCGAACCGGGACGGAAGGCGGAACATATTCATCCGCATGGGCCCCGCCGTGCGGGTAAAGCGTGGATCGCAGACAATCAGCGGCGCGTTGTCTGCCCTTTCGCTTTCAGTAAAGAGAGGTTGCAGCAGCGATACAGGGTTGCCCTCGGCAGGAGTTGCCGCCGATGAATAAAGATCGCCTGGCTGATGTGGATATCGTTATAGCTGTTGGTGCATGGCGCCGTAGCCCCATGTGTTCGCAACGCCCGCAACCGTGGTGGAGTGACAAATACGTGCCCTGGTGTCGCACGTGTTTGTGCCCAATAGGCCGCGAACTTGCTGGAACAGGTACGCCTGTTCGTTGTTATGCTGGCCGAGCCGAAGCAAATAGACGGAATCGGGCCGCTTCTCGCTGAATCACGTTTAATCTTGTCGCCGTTTCGTTGACGCTGTTTCCCAGCTGATCCGAAACCCCTGGCCACCCTCTTTTTTCATCGGGTATTTTAGCCGCGTTTCACCGTGTGCGTGTTCCGCGAAAGAGGCCCCTTTGGCGCAGTGCGAGCCAGGTTGAA
>Ga0163217_1091205_pt1 | contig 18421 bp, 15 predicted proteins | sample SynspAceP_FD_185933 | JGI IMG/M metagenome (GOLD analysis project Ga0163217, IMG submission 185933) | Saline lake microbial communities from Ace Lake in Antarctica - Synechococcus sp. Ace-P (PacBio error correction) | ecosystem: Environmental > Aquatic > Non-marine Saline and Alkaline > Saline ...
TAACGATGGAGGAACATTGTTAGACCGTTTCGGAAGCCTATTTTAAAGAAATAAAGACAAGGCTGTTAAATCCCCCCATAGGAATACGAGGTATTTTATATGGAGAATTTAACAAGTATTCCAGTTGTGGAAAATAAAAAGCCGGAATGCTAAGGGAACTTTGTTTTGAAATTTACTCGGATGAGGTAAGGAAGAAATTCGAAGCAATTACCGTAGTAAAAGATCTTAACCACAAAAATTCAATTGAAAGGAAGGTACCTACTACCTTTCTAATCTCAATTCCAGATGATGGAAGTAAATTATGGTAAATAATGAAGTAGTTTGTGGACAATGACGGAGACCATGCGCGTGTAGAAAAGATGGTTCTATTGCGGTTAAGCCGGTCACCTATCCCATGCAGGTGTAATGGTTTTAATCGGAGGAAGGAAGCTGGTTGGTTGAAAACGTGGATTATCAAACTAAGACATCTAAACAAGTGCTGGCAACCCAATCTTAAATGTTAATTGGAAATAGCAATAATTTAGGATTGTCAATGAAGCTGATATTCTTTCTTTTGTCAATTATGGCGGTAACCGGCCAAGAAAAGGTGGGCAATTGCCTCCTTGGACAGAGGGGACGTTGGATTATTCCACGCATATTTAATACAGGGTTCGCGGGGATGCCGCTTTTTTTTATTTTTCCGGATGCCACCACACTTTTGGTGGAGTGCAGGCGTATGTCCCGAAACCCATCCCAGAACTTTGTCCGCCAGAAATGCGCCACAAAAAACCGGAAACAATTCCAAAACGGCCCCCAATGGATTGTAGATTATAATACATCAATTTTTTTAAACAAAAACCATACGGTGCAGCTGGATTATGGTCTAATTACCCATTTCCAATGAACGATCTTTTTGGGGAAATGGATGTTAGAAGGAAAGACATCCAAAAGGGAATATGCTTAACGGGAATGAATGGAGGTGGGGAGTTTATTACCCATCAAAACTCACTTGGACGCGGGGAAGTAGTTTTATCCCGTAGACCTAAAAAACCCTGAGGTACAAATGAGATTAAAGCGAACGACTCTTATAGTTTTATACGAAACGCTACAGGAAATACTGGAAGTACATGGATTATCAGCCAGCAGGATGGCATGGATATAGCGAAGCGCTAAAAACAGGTTAATAAACCAAATTATCTAAAAAAAACCCTAATAATTTTCCCAATTTTCAAGTTCGTATTTGCTGGTAAACTGGGGATGTATGGACCGGTGAAAATGAGGGATTATTTTTTTATTTTCCAAAGGAGAGTATCCGGCCGAATAACCCATTAGCACATGTCTAAAAAATTACCGTTTGGTGATTTCGTTATTTTACGGAGCGAGATATTAGCGGTATCGATGCTTTGGACAACGGACTTAAATTCTTGGAATTCTAATGTAGCACCAAGTAATTGGTCCAGTGGATGTTGCCACCTTAAACCATCACGGGGAACAGGGATTCCAATAATGTATTTCTTTGTAAAACGATTAGACTAGGGGTCTGGATCCAACAAAACTGGTCATGCGGACCATCCCGGAGAAGGGAGTGCTAAGGCGCATCACCTCCAAGGCCGTTGTATCCAGGGGAGCGCGATCTGTTTTCTACGGTTTTGTTACAGCCAATAAGGATGTAATTGGTGATAGGATTAACAGTATAAGAGTCAGAACGGGACCATATTGTAGTCCGTGTGTATGACGCAAGGGTAAGCAAGATGATGATATTTATGTCCTGAAACGATGATTCAAGAACGAGAAATAATAGCAAATATGGACCTTATGAAGCAAGATGATTTTAAGCAACAATGCCCCCTGAACAAAAAGACCGAAGGGGAATATTAACTTTACTCCGGCACGTGCTCATGGTTAGTCCGAGATAAGTGAAGAACCAAAAAAATCTTGGATAGGGATGCCCGCTATTTTTTTGCATGCAATCCATGTCCACACATGCTTTGATGTTTTTACAGAGTTGTGAAGGGCCATATATTGAAAACATATCAGGAAAAAAAATACCTAGATTTTCCATGGCAATAAACGGCATCAAGTGGGGTTGCCAATCCACAACTTATTGAAATTATTGAACAATTACAGTGTTGCCTTTTCCCAAGACGGTAATACCAATGTCCTCGCCCAATTGATATTTGCAGAAAAAATTGGCGTCACGGTGCCATCAGATTTAATAGGGTTTCTTCCTTATACGCCCATGGAAGTTCTGCTTGTTGGCATTGCTTAAAATTGGCGAGGGCGTTACGGTAGGTTTAAGGTGGTTTCCTTTTGGATTCATTTCACACGAGCACTCTTTGGAATGCCATCAGCGTAGGAGGGGAAATCGGTGTTCAGAGAGTCTATGGGGCCATTAATGCCGGAGTGGAGCGTATTCACCACCATTTACATATCGTGGATATTTGAAGACAATGAGGATAAAGTGTTTGGAATATTTAGAATATGTGTTTTCCAAAAGAGGGCGATATTGGGGGCTTTTAATTGCTGAAACATTAGAAATACGGATGTTCCAATTGCCATCCAAAGCATTTTGGAAGAAAGCAAGGGAGCTTTGTTACTAAATATGGTGTAAATTAGCTTATTTGGCTGAATCCAATTGCGCTGGGCAGACGGAAAGATGTTTCGTTTGAAACATTAATGAAATTGAACCGGACTATTGTGCATCGGCAAAGGATTGGGGGGGGTAATTTTTCCCGCAGGCGGGCAATAATTACTAGGGTGATACAACAAGTTTGGGGATATCTCTCTAGGGCATTAATAACGCCATGAGAAAAGTCCGTTGGGTGGCAGTGCAGCACTTGGCACAATTTCCTTTCTGGAAAATGAAAAAATATTGAGAAGGTCAAGGGCAGATGAGAATACCTAAAAACATCACTCACAGCCTTAAAATTGAAATACCCCCTAATTGGTGATGTTCGGGGCATGGGATTGTTGTTTGGGGCAGTAGAATGGTGAAGGACAAAAAACCAAGGTAAAAGCTGTTTTGAAGAGGCCGGAGGTGGTCAATGTCGAATGTTTTAAAAAGAGGTCCTTAGCTTTAAGGTTTCTGCGGAAACGTAACTTCAGTTGTCCCAGCGCTTACCATACAGCAGAAAAGAACTGGATTCGGCGTTAAATATTTTTTGATGAAAGCCTTGGCTAATGGTGCTTCATAATCAAAATGGCCTTCTCGATTGCGCTCCGGGAGAGACCCTTTATGACGCCTAATGAAATGAATATTATCAATTAGAAAAATCGTCTTATTAAAAATAAAATAAGCACATGGGGAAAAAAAATAAAAGAGTTCGGTTAAGTTTTGGTTTTTAGCGCATAGTCTTCAATGTATAGGTTTTGCCCAAAAATGTACAAGGCGAAATATTGATTCAGCCTTATCTTCAGGCATTGCAGAGCCTAATTCCATTAAAATATGTGGGAAACATCGGTGGAAGAGGAAGCATTGTAGAATGGGCGATTAACACCTAAACTGGGTAAAAAAAGCAAGGCAATTTGCTTAATGATATCATTTTAGTGATTCCCGTATCCAGAGGTACAATTAGAAGGATTAAAGCGCTTTTACGCGAATACTATTACCGTGTGAAACGGGAAAGATAGTCTCGGACATATTTCCAATTTTCAAAAAGCGCCTCCCGTTTGGCCACGATAATGTGAAATCCTTTCAAATTGTTGCTATGGAGCGGATTATGCAAATCGACCATAATAACCATAATTTTCTGAGGTGGTCAATGATGGCATATTACAATATTTAGAAAAAGAGTTTCAAGGAATCTCCCGCACATTTGGCCATGGCTGAATGATACCTGGCGATCTCGTGGAGAATGGAACAAAGTATTTCCAATGGAAAGTCATTTTTTAAATCTCCGCGACAAAACTGTTTTTCAAGAGTACCAGTTGTATCCTTGTATTGGGGAACAGAAAAAAATTCGTTATTTTAATTTAAAAAATACTTTTAGTCTGGCCAGAAAACGGAACACTGCCTTGGCGGAACATTGTGGTTTAAGGATTATGGCAATACTCAGGATTTAGGGCTCAATTCCAATGACGGTATATAACAATAGTAAAGATCAATCCCGAGTGGTTGGCATAAGCTGTTTGGACGAAACGGCCAAGATGAAGAGGTGGATTTTGTTTTTGCTCAATTGGCCCATCCTCATAAATCGGAACTTTGGAATTCCGGGGAAGAGGATTTTTACAGGAAACGGTGGTAGCTCTTTTGGAGGCGTTTACCACGCAAGACAGGGAAGCCGACATTCAACTTTTTCGGACATACCCACGGCTATTCAAAGAGGAGCAGTCCAAAGATCAAATAAACCTTGTGGATCAATGTAGCTTCTGCAGGAGGAAAGCATTTGATAATTGGGGCGAATTTGAAGGAAGGGATTATGAATGAATTTTACGTAACCCATGGACCGAGTACGGTTTTGTTATGGTTGAGGTGGATGGTATGCCCAGGAAGCACCCTAAGTTTTACCATAAAGAGAATTAGTCAGGGGAACGAAGAATTGGAGCCGCAAAAAACGAACTCCGGGACAGTATTGTGATATTATAAAAGGAGAGAAAGCCCGTGGCCCCAACCGCCATCTCACCCAAGAATGAAACTGTTGATTTTATAGGAACTACCTTAAAATGGCGGGCAGTTCAGGCACTACGTTTAATAATGCATTTCCACGCTGCCTCGCAATGGGCAGATTGCAAGAAAGCAATGATTTTTGAAAAACGCGGATTTTGATAGCTGAAACAAATAGAAATTGGTAGCTACAAGGAAAACAGGCAAATAAGATGATGACCTTACCGGATCGAAAAACAAATAGAAATTAAAACCAAGCACAGCCTATTTTTGGAGGGTACGCTACGCGGGACCAAAATTTGAATTGGAGCGACTGGTCAAACTACCGCTACCTTTTTGGAGACGCATAATTAATGTTTTAAAATCGGCGGATTTTTAATGCCGAGAGTATTATATGGGTATCTTGTTAGAGTAACATTGAAAATTAAAAGAAAAGGTTATTAGTTCGGTCACCTACGCGGAGAAAAAATAAGTTTCGATCTTGAATAAATTCATGAATTGTACGGTTTTTGTAACTTTACTTTAAAATGATTATATGGGTACACAGAATTAAACAATACAAAAAGGAGCTTGTAGGATGGATTAATCTTAAGCGATGATTCTATTTTTAAAGTCTTGCTTAGTTCACGTTAAATTATCTAGTGAGGGCAAATCTGCGACTTGGTGGGAAGAACTTACAGAAAGTGATAGGGATAATATTCCTAAGTGGCATCAAGAATTATCAAGCAAGGTGAGACTATGAAATCAAAAGGAGTTCTGGGAAGGTTTGACCAAATGGATTAAACCTTATAAGGTGAATGGACAAAAAGGTCTTTGCTAAAACGCCATTTCCCAATTAAAACACTACCTGATTCAAAAGTTCACTATAAATGAGGTCACTAAATTCGAAGGTTTAACCTTCGGCTAATTTGAATTACGGTTTTGAATTTCCTACAATATTCGGAATCAAAGTCAAAAACAATTAAGGAGAGCAGTCATTCATAAAAAACACAACTGTGTATTAAGCATTTTCGACAAGACAAGTGACGTTATAAGCTATGAAGGATAATAGGAAAGAAAAAGCGATAGTTAACTCAAACGTAAAGGTTAATACACTAAGTCACAAAACCGTAGCTGTTTATAGGTTTAATATATAGGGCAGCATTTTTAGCAGTGATTGCGAGCTATCATTCCACTGGTTCAGGTAAGAGATTTTAAATGTATTGGGACACAGCTTAAATTACGGTTTTACCACAAATTTAAAAGTGAACGGGTATTTGCCCATGGACTCTTGTCCTGCGCTCGAGGAGACATAAGTGGACAATGTCTGATCGACGCATCGGATAACGATCGGGGAGACCTAATAATATTCCAGAATTATAAGATAACTTTCTGGGATAAAACCTATCAGTTAATAAGGCAGGTTCTAAGTATTATTAAAACTCAGATAAAGAAAAGTGGACTCTTCTCCCATTCTAAAACCTTCCAGGTGTTTAATCTTGGGTCAATTCCGATAGAGTTACCTTTTACAATTTCAATTGCCCTTAAGGTTCCCAATAATTGTGATATAGGCGATGCATCCTTTAAATTTGAGGTAAATGTCAACAGTATATTTTTCTTGTTTCCTATTCATAGAGTCCTTTTTGAATGCTCAATTTTGTTTTAAGATATGCAATGTAAATTTCCCAATTCCTGTAATAACATATGTGGTCCTGTCGTTCTGGAAATTAACATTGCACGACCATAGATCTGGTCTGTCATCTTCCTTTAAAGTCATTATTCTGGAATAGTAGGCCATTTGGGTCCACGGCAAATAGATACTCCTGGTCCTTCGGTTTTAGTATCTAAGCCAAGTGGCCAAGAGAGCGATGTTCAAGCCCAACACAAGGCACAGGATTTTTCTACTATTTTTATTGAATTTTCGCTGTATTCCTTTTCTGATAAACCTTGGCCATCCAGTTCCTTAATTTTTTAAATGTTGGTTACTGTCGTGAGGCGGTACAGAGACGCTTTGTCCGATAGTCTTGTTTAAGTCAATAAATTTCTTTGACAGGAGCTTCCGGGTCTATTCTTATCTATATATTTAAATTTTTTCGCAAATCTTTTGGTATTTCCTCGAAGGTTGTTGAAGGCACTCCCCCAAGGGAGAAATATCACTTAATACTAGATTCTTCTTCTTTCGCTGCCACAATTTTTTCCAGGGGTTGCCTTGTCTTACTGTAATGGCCTCTGGGACTAATAGAAATGGCGTTCCCAACCAACGAGTCTACCTTGAAATGATCCAATAAAGAATTGTTGTTCCTCTGCGGTACCAACACCACCTTGGGCGGTTATTTTTTAGGGGAAAGGATTTTTGTTTGGGGCAACTGGTGCGGTTCTTGTTGGCAAGTGCAGGAATTAAAATATCATGGATTTTCAATCAATAAAGCTTGTTTTTTGTCCTAAATTCGGCCATTATAGGCACCCATTAAATACCTCGGTGGCAAATGCATGTTCCTCCACAATTTAGACCAGATTCTATCCTTTACTCAGAACCCAAATTCCCTTGTTTGGCCCAAGAATCTTCCTTGGATCAGGCAGAACCTAAAATCACTTACTTTTAAGACTATTTTCTTTTTAATATTTCCATTTCATCCGGAAAAAAATCTTCAAAAATTTTCTAGTAACTATAAAGTCGGGGGTTCATTCCGGGCAGCAAGATAACACGGAAGAATTTAGATCGCTATTGGCGTATCCGCGCAATGCGGCCATGGCATCATTAATTTTCGGTTGGTAGTTTACCCTTTTTAAATAATTTTCCTTGTCCCCTTGGTCATAATACTTAACATCGATACTACCCATGGACAAATTCTCTGTCACAGCATTTTTTAATTTTCCGAAGCGTTGAAATCATTTGAAATAGTTTTTCAAAATTCATAGTCGTAAATGTGGGGCAATCGGGTAAAGGCTTAAATATTCTTTATTCTTTTCCTGTTTCATGAACAGAATTCTTAAAGGGGCGCTCAAATTTTTTGTGTGCTGTATCATTGACCATGTGAGTAACTGGTGATTCTTTTCGCTCTTAAATCTTCCATTTATTCTGAAATCTCCCCTGGTAGGGAAGCTCCATTTTTTCAACAATACATTTTCGCTTAATTTTTCATAAGGATGTCATCGACCAAAGAATATACGGAATCGATAACCTAGGTGTGAACTTTTAGCGGGAGTATCTATGGTAAACGCCATTCCAATAACCCGGAAATATGAAAGTTATGTTTTTTTCATTATTTCATTTTTTTTGTTGGAACTCCGCTTAGCGTATTACTACTATTATCTACAAACAGAGGTATCCATTTATGGGATAACTACTCGTCATGGTAAATAGTCCAAATATGAATCGACAATTTTTTACAAAATGGTTAATTAAGAAATATGGGAAAATATTATCCAGGAAATGAATAAAAGATATAATTCTGGACATTCCAGGGGGGTTTGGGATGCACCTGATATTAGTGGGGAGAAGGCTTTTTATTTTTAGTATGTTAGCTTGAAGTTTAGTTAACTTTTAGTGGTTTTTTTAAATGCGATTTTTTTGTCTCGAAAAGTTTTGCGTTAGTATTGTTTGAGTTAGTCTAGTTTTTGAAGAGCTGGTGCATGCACTCAGCTCCTTTTTGCTTGGTTACCTGAAAAGAATTAGGAATGCGCCTATTGCGGTAAGGATCAGATCATCTTGTCGGGTAGAATTGTTTTTAATGCCTTTTCACTAATCGCAACCCCAACAATGATCCCCAATATAATTTCCTGGAACCAATTTTTAGATTTAATAATAAAGGTTTTCCGGTGTGAATGGTTTCTTCCATATAAAAATAATGAAAAAGGCAACTTAAAGATGTTCACTATAAAAAAGAGCCAGGCTGCTGTAGTCCTATAAATTGATTTTTAGGCAGCCTCATGGCCAAAAATAAATATTGGAGAATGCTCCGGCAAATTGGCCGATCATGGGGGGTTTTGTTAATTAAAAAAACCCAAAGCCCATGGTGCATGAATCCAGCAAAGGCCCATGGTAGGAACGTTTTTGTTTGAATTTTTTTCTATCCCACGCAGTACATCATTATACCGTGCCCTCAATATAATCGGACAATGCTAATCTTAATTGTTGGTCTCTGGCAATCTTTTCCCAATGGCTGTGCCAATAATATACCTAGGATCATCCAGGGTAAAAGGCAACTACATATATTTTCCTTGGTGCAATGGTCTGTTGTTAGTAAACTACGGCAAAGGCATCTCCACAACAAGTAGGGGGCGATGAGTGCCTGTTGATTCTTTTTGCTCCAAAAGCAATGCATTAATGTGACATTATGATTGCGATTCCTTTGATTCGGCTTTGAAATTCCTAATACAAATGCTGGCCTTAGGGAAAGCGCCCCAAGCCGTTGTGGGTGATATCTGATGTTCGTTAAGAGATGCTTAATGTGACATTTGGCGCGAACAAACGGCAAAAAGTATCCCAAAAAAATTTATCTTTAAGATCTTAATTCCTCAACAAACGCCAAACTGATGGAATTAAGTACCCTCGATTACGCTTTATTAATTGTTTTTTTTCTCTATTGTTTTATTTATCGGATTTATGTCTCTAAAAAATCAGGGCGCAAGTTCTTCGAATATTTTCTTTCGGGGAGAACCTGCCATGGTGGCTTTTCGGCCTTTCCATGGTGGCACAACCTTTTCTACGGAACATCACCGCAACTTGGGTTCGATATTGTACGTACCAACGGGGTTTCGGGACTGGGTAGGTGGGCTTTTCTGCTGACCGGTCTACTCACTGTCTTTTGTCTCGCCAAACTCTGGAGGAAATCCAATGTAAGTACGGATTTGGAATTATGAAATGCGTTAGCGGCGGCCAAACCAGCAAGCTTTTTGGAGAAAATTTCCAGAGGCGATTTATTTAGGTGTATATTTAATGTGAATAACCATGTCCTGCCTTAACTTTGGCGGCTATCACAACACTTGGAGGTATTATGTTGGGCTTGGACCCCGTGGGTTAGCCCGTGTAAGTGCCGGCTTAATTACCGTAACATTTAGTGCCTTGGGAGGGTTTAAAGGAGTTTTTGTATACACAGATTTTCTACTGTTTTTTGTAGCTTATGGGAAGGTGCCATTGGAGCAGCTTACTATTTGGTGAATATCCGCGAAGTTGGGGGAATTTTGAAGGCCTAATGGCAACGAAATGTAGTGGATACTATCTATCTTACCCGACTTCAGCAATAAAAAAGCTTTAACACCCTATTTATAATACCGCTGGCAGTAACAGTGGTGGAGTTCTTGTACCCTGAGCAGACCAGGGGGGTGGAGGTTTACCATAGCGCAACGTAAATGTTGGCGGCAAAAAATGAAATCATGCCATTGGAGCAACATTTCTTCTTTAATATTATGCACTTATGCCTTACGCCCATGGCCATGGATTTTGGGTGGCCCTGGTTGCATCTTTTTGTCGTATATCCGACATAGCCAGTATTCATCGAGGCTCTTTCCTAATGTAGCTGTAAGATAAATTGCGGTCATGATTTGGCTTATTTCCGCGCAATGTTGACGCAAATTGCCAGTGGATTATTGGGCTTGGTTTTTGGCTTCCTTAATAGCGGCTATATGAGGTAACATTTCCTACTCAATTGAATTGGGGATCCTCTTATTATTGTTTTATGACTTTTATAAACAACAAATAAATCCCCAATGCTCAGAAAAAAGATTGGTAGCGGTTGTGAATATCTACGGGTAATCCCTAAATGGGTTTTAGTGCGGCATTGGGGCCTTGCTTTCTGCAAATGCCTGGCAGTTATTTCGAAGTGCTTTTTTGGTGTTTGGCGCAGGTACTGGAGACTTATCTTTATTTTTAAGATTGGTTCTGGTGGAGAATTAATGCATGGAGTGAGATTACGGCTATGTTTTGCTTCAGGAATCATCTCCATTGTATTAAAATTAACCGCTGTGGGGCTTTATTGTTTGGCTGCTGGAACACCAGGTGGTTTTCCCTGATTGGGCCGGAATAATCCTTTTTGTGGTTTTGGTTACCACTTATTATTTGTTGGGGGCAACATTTAAATCGACAACAACCGAATTAGCAGGTATTACAGGATTTTTTATAAAAAATTCAACCGGGTGGACCTGGTTGTCCAAGTGATCAAAGATGCGAAAGATGAAAATGTTGAGAATAGTGGAAACAAAGAAAAATGGAAGGTCGCCGCAGGAATTACGGCCAATGTTATTGGGGTTGTGTTGCTAATTTATCCTGTTGTTCGCTACGGGTTCTGATATATGGAAAAACACGGCAGTTGGCACTTCATTTTAACCGTGGTGGTCATTGTGTCCGGATTATTGTTGGCACGGGCATGAACAAACATGAAGGATCATAATTCTTGTAGACTTTATGTGATTTGCAATAAATAGCTGGTCAGGCAACCAAGCAAGAATGAAAATTCAGAATAGAATAATTTCCCTGGATATCTTTTAAGGGGAACTTACCATTGTCCGTTTTTTTTTTTTTTTTTTTTTTTTTTTTTTTTTTTTTTATGATTTATTTTGGTAAATAAATCCTGGTACTTGGTCCCATGTTGTAGCTCCTTTTGCATGCGCCATGGCACGCGCTATACTCCTACGGATTTGGGTTTTTTCCATTCTTTCTGTTTATTGTTGGCTGTTCTATTGTTTTCTCTTATCAAATAGGCGTAGATTCAAGTTTCTTACAAGAAAAATTACGATTAAGAGCCTGAAACTTATAGGGGTTGGGGTTGTTCTTAGGAGCTTTTTACGCAATTCACTTTCCTTTTTTAAAGGATGTCGAAAACATTCGATTTCCAGGGGTGCTTCAGCGAATTGGTGTGGTGTTTTTCTTTACCTCCATTTTGGTTTATAATTTTAAATTGGAAAAACACTGGTTGGGATATGTTTCCTTTTTGGTTGATAGGATATTTGGTTGCTTATGGGCTTTGTGCCCGTCAACGGAATGGAATCGACCTTTGGAAACGTCTCCTAACGAATTTTGGCCATTATATGGATGTACTTGTTTTTGGAACTCAATAGCTATATAGGCTGATTATCGACCGCACTGAAGGTTTTGTTAAAAAGTACACTGCCATCCTTATAGCTACCGCGTTAATGGGAATTTTTTTACCGGGCTTAATTCCTTGGCTTGTTCTAAAAGGGCCGAAAAGGAAATGGTTTTGCTGGGGTCTTTGGAATTTGTAAATGTTGCCTTTGTCGGTTATTGTGGGATTTAATTTTTCCCCATAAACAAGGGCGCTGTGGAGTAGTAAGCTTTGTCCATGGTAACAGCTTGGTTGGGCCAATATAATTCTGGCAATAATATATTATTGCTCCGATGTAAAGGGCAATTAATTTGGAAGTATACTTTAAATATGCCGGGGCAAATGCGCATTTGTTCCGTACTTTCTGTCCTAGTTTTCATAAGTAAAAATTATGGGTTGGTAAAGGTAAGATGGGAACATTCCCTAAAAGGTGGCTTTTTAAATACCATTTATGTCCAGGATTTTTGTGCATAATGGAAACCTCTTCCCTTGTTGTTTGGGTCTCCTCGTTGGCTCTCTTTTTACTGTGTTACTGGGGATACTATTCTCTTAGCAGAAAAAAGATATTTATAAAAGTAATAATTTAGTGCCTTTTGGAAAGCCCATTTTACGATTGTTGGTGGACGGTGGCCCCAAGTGGTTTAATCGTGTTACCTCCTTCAATTTCTTTATAGAATATATCTCCTGGGTAGGAATTACCCCTTCACTGCAAATTTTTTTTTTTTTTTTTTTTTTTTTTATTCGTTGATGACTCCAGAGTAATCGTCAATCAACTCTATAACGCACGCCGTTGTTGTTTGCGATCATCGGTCTCTTCCTCCGTGCGCACTTGAAAAAAGAATTGCAAAGGTGCTTGATGAATTCGCATCTTGATCATATCTAGGTAATGCGGCTTCTGTCCTCACATCTTGTTTTCGGTAAAGGTTTTTTACGCCACAAAAAGAACCACTAAAGACTCCACTTTCCGCGAAGTAATGGGAGTTGTTGATACATATCAAATGCGGAGGACCTCCTAAGGAAAAAGCCACAATAGACCCAACTTTGAACGCGGAGATGAAACTTGAATTCTTGGCAGAGGAAGGGCACAATTCTTCTATCATAAATTTGGAGTATTCGGAGCGCTTTATTTTCCTCTACCTTTAAAATCTGCCGATTTGATGTTCCGTACTCGTAAAGTCTAATTTTTTCATTCTGCCTCTATTCCAACATTATACAAAACGAATCCTTTTTTGGTCGCTTATACGCATCGGACAATGTTTTTTTTCCAAAATTTAAACCAATATAATCTTGGCCATCATGTCATTGAATAATACACGGAAACCGAGTAGGGGATTCTTGTAATTTGGAGGTGCAACAATCTAAAGGCTACACTTCGATCTAAATTGAAAGAAAAATACGCTCCTTTCAAACTTATATAATCACTCTAAACTTGCATACCGGTTTTCAAATCTGCAAGTTAACGCTTCTTGAATAATATTGTATATAAATGGGTATTTAGCAACCTATTGGGAGCTGTGGGCATATAAAGCTTTATATTTAATGCCTTCTGGATGGCATTTCTTTAAATCGTTATATTACTTCAATTATGGAGGTTTTTTTTGGCTTTGCCGAGAAGTAAAGTTTTCTCACACCATTCACTTTAGTAAAGCAGCAGGTATGTTTGCTATCCGAGGTTTGAGTATCAGTTTATAATTTTCTTTCTTCCTGCAGCTGGTCTTAAAGTATCCTTTCTTAATGGCTAGCCGTATGGCAAATCGTTTGGATTTTGAGGTAATTTTTCGGCAATTTGTCCAATAGGGCAATGTTGATTTTATTTTCCAGTTGGGTTTAGCGTTTCCCCATAACTGCCCTGAAATTGGAACTTTATTTGCAGAAATTGGTTATTGATTTTTCTTTAAACGCGCATGGCTAATAGGCCCACTATAAGGAATAATACTGCCCAGAGAACGTAATGCTAATCTTATTCCATTTTTTATTACTAGTCCTTTCCAGTATTTTTATTTGCTTTCCCTCATGAAGTACAAAATAGGCGGAATAGGATTAAAACACCTATGAATATTCCGCGGCATTTCCGCCGGATGGCATAGTGCAGTAGTAGCCCAAGAGAAATCAAGGAAATTCCCAAACAACAAGTGAAAACTTTTTAAAATAATGGGATGGTTAACGCTTTTTATATCTACTTTTTTTCTTTCCGCTTCACTCATAAGGTATTATATCTCGAAGTAGAATATGTTGCAATTGTTTTCAGTGACGGAAGAATGCAATGGTAATGAAAAGAAGGCCCGTTCCAATTAGTACCGTAAGCATAAGACTTAATCCGTATAGTAATTGAGACGTTTAAATAGTATAATTTTTTTTCAAAAACACCTCTTGGTAATCTTCGAATTTTTTATGATTTGGGTTTTCTACGTTTTAAACCTCTGAGTTTTCCAATAACCTGGAAACATAATTTGCCTATTACATCAAACTCTAGATTAACCCTTGTTCGCAATCTTATACTTCCCAAAGCGAGTATGCTCTAAGTATACGGTATATGGCAACGCTAAGCTGTTTTTGTGGGATCCGACACTGTTTAAATGTTCCATCTTGGGTTATGATCGCGCTTTTCTATGGTCACGTTTTTATTTAGTGTTGGAAATCATAGCTAAAAGTAAAGTGCCTAACTGCCATCTTTTTCTTAATATTTAATGCATTTTCCCAGTTTGGTCTACATGCCCTGAACTATATGGCCATCCATCTTGCCCCAAGGACCATGGCTTCGTTCCAGGTTTTACCAAACCCTCCTACCTTAAGATCGTTTCATTTTGTTTGGTTTTGTTAAGGGTCTCATCGATTGCGGTTACGGTGTAATTGATCAGAGGCTATTTTTACGACGCGTTAGGCAAACGCCATTTTTGTTGGGCTACACTTTGATCTATTTTTAGTTTGCTTGGGTCACCTTGATCTCAGGGTAATATGAATAAAGAATTGCTTTTTCCTCTTTTTCCAATTTTCTTACTTCTCAGCCAAAGTTTCAAATAATCCCCAGTAAAACATGTTTGTCGTTTAATTAGTAGTTTTGTGTTGTAAATTTAGGATTTATTTCATCTTAAACGAAAAACGCAAAATGCAGGACATGGAAAGATAAAATTGGGGATATGCCATAGGGGGATTTAATGGGAATCGGGTGCGGAAGTGGTTGGCTTAAGACATTTGAGATTCCGGATGTTGGATTTCTGCACACTGTTATTTTTGCATCCAAATAAACTATTTCCACAAAAAACGGATTTGGGATTTGAGATCCATTATAAACGGTATCCAGGAAGCTTTCCAAGGCTATCGACGGTAAGATCAAATGTTGGTTAAATGTTTGGAAAGAAACAACCTGTTATAAATTTTTGGGGAGCCAACCAGCGAGAGTGGAAAGTACGCCATACAATCGCTCAAGGCAGCGGGTAGAGGCCTTTAAAAAAGATGATAGACCGTTTTGGTAACGGCACCGATAACCAAGAAGCAATATCAGACAGAAGGATTTTTAAATTTCCAGGTCATACGGACTATTTGGCCCAGGAATTGGAAGGGGATAGTTTGATGTTTTATGAGTAAAACGGATGGTTTAGGATTCGGTCTGCTACAGATCTGTTTGCGGTAAAGAATGTTGCCCGCTAGTATTACTACCCCAAACTCATACGCTTCTAAAATCACGCACAATTTCTAACTCTCTAAAGATGGATTTTTTGGGATTAGAAAACCTAAAATTGCAGCTTTTTGGGAATAAATCCTGCACAGTGGGGATAACGGGGTAATTGGCACAATGAAGATGATGAGGTATTAAAGCCTGGTAATCCAAGGAAATGTCCGGAAAAGGGCCATTTTGGTCTTTGACCTTTTCAGCGGACCAGTTTTTTTGTCTGATATTATAAGAATTTTGATGCTTTTTGGCGGCTTATCATGAACCAGGGACTTATACCCTTTAAAAACCCTAATCTTTTGGTAAAGGGTAAACTTTAGCAGCAGGTCTTAATAAAGTAGTTACTTCCCCGGACCCCTGGAACTGCGTATTCGAAATTGGCAGGAAGGAAGGCAGACCCTAGCTCCTTTAAAAGAGGCGGTTTTTAACAGCCCTAACAGATTTTTAAGAATAGGCAAGAATTAGGAGGTTTAATAGCTAATCTTTAAATAACATAAGTTTTAAAAAGGCAAGTTTAAGCATGCTTAACAGAAAAGCAAGCTACTGGGCATTGTGGTCAATGATTTAAAGGAATTTAAACTGATTATATTATTTCTATCTATTTGTTGGCTTTTTACAAAATATAGTATCTTTGCACCCGCCTTTTATTTACGGCGCGTAACGTTTAAAACCAGTGGTTATCATGATACAGCATACAGGAGTTTATTATTTCCTTTTGCAAGGACTGAAACAGGGAAAGCACGAGTTTGAGTACAACATTGAGAATACGTTCTTTGAATCTTTTTGGTATGATGAGTTTTAACGGTGCTGCTATTAAATTAGAAGTTCGCTTGAATAAAATGAGTACGATGATGGAGCTGGAAATGAGGGCACGGGGAAACGGTAAACGTTAATTGTGATCTTACCCAGCGAACCTTTGATCAATAGTTAAGGCGATTTGGAATTGGTGGTTAAGTTTTGGTGATGAGTACAACAATGACAATAATGAAATATTTGATTATTCACATAAGCGAATACCAAATCATATTGCACAATATGTTTTAATAAAATGTTGGTGTTGTCGGTACTCAAAAAAAAGGTCATCCCGGAGTTTTTGGACGGCACGTTACAATCAGTGGTGTTGGATAGCTAATAGAACTCCAACCAAAAGAACAAAGGAAAACAAAGAAAGATATTGATGCCCCGTTGGGACGGGCACTAAAAAATTATTAACGGATTAAATAAGTTTTCATAATGGCACATCCTAAAAATGAAAATTTCCAAAAACAGAAGAGACAAGAGAAGAACGCATTACAGGCCGTTTGCTCCTACTGTTGCTAAAGATCCAACTACTGGGAGAAATGCAAATTTGGGTTTCACAGAGCTCATTGTTTTCATGAACGGGTAAAATTATATTACCGTGGAGAAAGTTTTTTGATAGACAAAACTGAGGGAAGCAGTCGGCATAATTTAAGCTAGCACATATAATTTGGACTCTCCCACTTTCTTAAGAGTGGGAGTTTTTTTTTAATGAGGGGTGCCTGTAAATTCAAAACAAGGGTATTTTTGGATATAAAGTCCAGCAGAAAAATCACTATTTTCACAAATTTTCAATTGTTTTTGAAGAATTTTTATTTGATAAAATCAGATTTAGATGAAGCCAATTAACTGCTGCAATTACTGCCTGTCGGGTCTTTTGTACCAGCTTTGTAATGACGAAATAAGATTTTTGGAACCTTGGTAGATACAATGATGATGGTTACTAGCAGGAACGGGGTATAAGGAAAGAAAGAATTTTAAAGGGAAAGGTCCTTGGACATGCTCTTATCTTTGCATAAAAGCTGCAGAGCAACTTCTGAGTAAAAGCAAACATGGATCCTAAAGGAGATAGATCTTATATTGTTGCCACTGCTACTTCCAGATATGATGGTTGCTGCAAACCGCTGCCTATTGTTGCTTCGGAAATAGGGGCTACAAATGCCTTTGCTTCGATTTAAAGCCGCTTGTTGCAAGTTTTTTTATACGGAATGTCCACGGCGGGCAGTTATATTGAATCTGGACGATATAAGAAAGTGTTGCTTATTGGGAGCGGATAAAATGTCCCTCTATAATTGATTTATACTGATAGGACTCCTGTTATAATTTTTGGGGATGGTGCGCGAGTTGCTGCCCTTTTTGAACCCATACCACGAAGGTTTTAGGGCCTGCAGGATGATATTTAAGATCTGATGGCGTCGGAGAATTTTCTTAAAATGGATGCTGGCGGCTCCTTGTTCCCCAGCCTCTGAGCGAAAACGGTTAGAACAGGCAGCCATTTTATATATCAGGACGGAAAAATCGGTTTTCAAATTTGCGGTGACGCAAATATGGCAGATTCCGCAGCAAAACATAATGGAACGTAAAATAATTTGTCTCATGATGATGTGGATTGTTATACCAGGCAAAATCAAAAGGCCGGGAAAACCCAAAAAAAAAAAAAAAAGAATAATTGAGCTAACCTCCCCCACAGAATGGGATATGGAAGATTCCAAGGTATGAATGAATATAACAGAAGTCGAAAATACCACATCCGGCCAACGCTACCACTTTTTATTGAGCGACTATAAAGCCAGCTTAAAAAAGGTGATAATTTGGGTTTTGCAGGCGCTGCGGTGGTGGTTTCCACCTGGGGCTCCATATTTTTAAAATGGGCATACCATTCAATGAAATTCTGACCCACAACCTTAACCTAAAACGAACTCTATGGGAATATTAAAGAAATTCAAAGCTTAATTAAATTTGTGGCCAAATTGGGGCTAAGTGGAAGTAAACTTGGAAGATGAAAGATTTTAAAAGATCACCATCCCGAACAGGAGCAAGAGAATAGGTTGGTCATACCAATGAGCATACCTAATGTTTCAACATTCCCAATGGGGAAACCCTTATTGTCACAGCATATGGCCAGCAGCCACCTCAGGCTTCCTTCGGCGGAGTTGAGGTAAAAAAATTTGAGGCTGATGAAAATTCAAAATATATTACCTCATAAAAATTCACACAATTATTGGAAACATTCTATAAGGAACTTTCCCCGGACAAACACATTTTGTTGAGGTAGGGGAATACTATAAATAAAGGTGATTGTTTATGTGTTATTGAAGCAATGAAAGCGTG
>Ga0163217_1053583_pt1 | contig 18419 bp, 12 predicted proteins | sample SynspAceP_FD_185933 | JGI IMG/M metagenome (GOLD analysis project Ga0163217, IMG submission 185933) | Saline lake microbial communities from Ace Lake in Antarctica - Synechococcus sp. Ace-P (PacBio error correction) | ecosystem: Environmental > Aquatic > Non-marine Saline and Alkaline > Saline ...
AGAGAGATGGCTCCAGTAATTCGGCATAGTGTAAAAGCGGTATAGCCTAAATTTTGATGTAAGCGTTTTTTATATCCGCGCAATTTTTAGTACTAAAATAAGTTTTTTAACCAATTTCCCCTAACATTATTATAACGTGCCCCGGCAAAAATACCAATTTAAAGGCGGTTCCCATACCGTTTTACCCTTCTTGTTTTTAAATTTTTTCGATGTCCAGATCCAAACTTCCTAAATAACTTTTTTTCCAACTGGTTCTATATCCACTCTCTTTGCTAACGGCCCAATCTTCAGCGGAGAAGCCACATCTTTAAAATTGTTTGTTGTAAGTAATTTTGATACCAGTTTTTTTGTCGTTTTGGATTTAACAATTCGCAATTGGTCCATGGTTAGAGAAGGGCCTATTACTTTAAAAAAAAACGATTCCTAAGGTAATTAAACTGATTTTTTCCATAATTGGTTAAATTTAAAGGAAATTTACCTGGTTTGTTTTTTATTTTTTCTTGGTGTAAAAAAACTACAGGAAAGTGAAAGCTTTTAAAACTAGTAATGACCAAACGGTAAAAATTTAAATAACTGAAAACGGAAAGAAAGGAAGGTAAAAAAGAAAAAAAGAAGACCTACAACGGCCTTATTTGTAACTTTGCGCAACCTCTTAGTTATTGTTTTTCACTAGTATGTAGTCAAAATAAGGAATAACAAACAGGAAATCCTCTTGAAGAATAATAGCAAATTAAGAACAGTATTTCTGTGCTAAAATGTTATGACTTATTTAAATTTCTGGAGGAAATAACTTTGCAAAGTAACTTTTATTCGAAAATAGCTCTTAATTTTCTTCACGCAGTTTGGGGAGATACGTTCTCTTTAAAAGGACTTTGCAACTAACCTGCCTAGCCAAAAACAGCACATCCTTTTTTGGCTTGTCCACAAAATCGAACTTTATTTCACGCTCTAGTTTGGTTTGTCCAACAGGAATACGATAGAAATACCACCCGCCCACATTCGGACCTACCACCACCAAGGCCAACACCTACATTATTATTCCGTGAGGCGCTATAGGAAGCACTTTGAATGTGAATGTAAAAATCAGGTTCTTCTGAATATAAAATTCCTTTGGCCAGCATTGGTAAATCTACAACACCAATAGTCGTTTGTGTATGCTAAATGCACTTAAACCTGTTTGCAATCTCTGGCAAATAGCTGTAAGGTTGTATAGGTTTGAAAAGTCTGCCTTTTATCATAATCATAGTTTCACACGAAAGTTTGTACAACATGATATGAAAGCTAAAACCAATTTAAGAAATAAACGAGAATGTTTTCCATGGAGAAAGAATTATTAAGTAGTAAGATGATTAAAGATAAGTCAAACGGATTTCAAATTACAATAATAAGCCTGAAAAACCAGTTTGGCCGATATGTGTGATTCGTAAAAAATTACTAGTTTTAAAGTGCGCCTTTCTCACGATTCAAAAAGTAATAAACGAGCTTAAATCGTTTAACATTTCCAAAGCATATTCTTTGAAGTTCGTTAAGCCCATTTTGTGCTAGCAGAGAAATAAACAGTACAAGGATACGTCAGTAAGTTGACCCCTAATTCTGTTTTCATTTCAAAGCTTTCAACTTCCATCGAGCCATACGCCTCCTTGGAAATGACCACTAAACGTTCTTTAACTAGCATTTTTCTGGATTATACTACGTAATTTCAATCCAAAAAGAATTTCATAACTCTTTTTTAAATGTCTTTTTTAAACTATCTGCTGGAATAAGAAATAATAGTGTGAGTTACGGCTCATATAATTCTAAAAGTAATATCCTAAGCCTTTACCTTCGCAGCACCTGTCAGTAAATTCCTGGAATATCTGCCATCACGAAACTCTGAAATTCACGGTATTTTACAATCCCCAAATTGTTGGCTTTAGCGTCGAATTCAGTATCTGCCAATCTTAGGTTTTTGCAAGTTGTTAAAACAAGAAAAGTAAAGGTCGAACTTTCCTGCGTTTTGGAAAACCTACTAAACCTACATCAGCTAAAAGTTTTTTAATTCCATAATGATGGCTAGCTCCTCCCCTGGAAAATCGGGCTGAGCGATCTTGGCGTCTGGGTTTGTAGGCGGTTCTAAATGCCCAATTAACCGCGACCAACTCTAAGCCTCCAGGAAGAATTATTTTCTCTTCACCTTCAATCTGAATCTCCATGATCACCTCCTCAGTTTTTCCGGCAATCTTTAATTACGGTACCAAGTGGCAGCGTTCTAAATACACGTCTACTCCGTCGGCTCCTGTACTTCTGCCTCTTTCGCCCCATGTTTCTCTCATTGTGAACCAGCTGCTAAAACCTTCGCTAAATTTAAAGCTTAACAGGGTTCCATAAATCTTTATTCCCACGAATAATCACAATCGACCTCCGGCGAGCGCGCCATCCCCACCATCAGGACCTCCTTTCGTGATAAGATTTTTCACGAATGTAAATGAAGCAGAGCCTTTACCACCGTTTCCCGCATGTTAAAATTAACTTTTACATAATCCTAACAAAATTGCCTTCTGTCATGGTGTTTTAACAATGTGTTGTATGATTAGCCTAAAAATATATACTTGAACTTTTTTGCGCCAGATACAAGACCGCTGCACTTAATAGATTCAAGAACTTAGACTATTTCTTTTCTCTACCCCCGAGAATTCAGGGTCGATTGTTAAATTTAATTTGGTTTTAAACTGTTCCGAGATTTTTACTTAAAGTGTGTCTTGATTCCCTGTATATGCTAAGTTTACTCAATAATCCGTTTTAATTCTTTTCGTACATCTCTGCTATGTCAACCGATACGGTTAACAGCTATAAAAACTTGTTTTTACCTTGGTAGTTAGCTTATTAATGGTGCCGTTTTTCGTTGTAATTCTTCAAATAACGGATTCGAATTTTTTCGTTTCAATCTTGATCATCTGCTCTCCTACCACTTACTTTCCACGCCTAACAATACGCTGAATTAAAAACCTCAATCATTGCCTCAAGCGCAATCGTAGCATTTATTTTCATGTCTTTTGAATCTAAAAAAAGACATCTAGTTCGCCTCAGCCTTTGTGCTGTAGTTCTCGGGGAAACCCATCAAAAATAAACCATTGGCATCGGCATTTTTATCTACTCAATCTTCAAGCATTTTAATGGTCAACTTCAAATCGGGTACCAAATCACCTTATTAATCCATATAGTGATTTCGCCACTTAACCCAATTCTGGTATCGTTTTTGAATATTGTATCGAAAAACATACCGGTAGAATATGCTTTAAATTATTATTCCGATTTTAAAATTCTGCCTGTGGGTGCCCCTTGCCAAGCAAGCTGGTTTTCGATGCACAAGATTAATCATGTATTTTGGTTTAGTTGGTAAACTTCACTTAAATTTTCTACCTAGCTCCTTATAATTCTAGGCCGTAACCACAATAAAATTTTGTCAGGAATTTTCCCATTCCCCTACATATCTTATTGTATTTCTCCAATTATATACCGTTGGCTTATGGAAATAGGTGGCAATTTTTAAACTCACGGACATTTGAATTTTGAAAATAAATGTACCAGCTCTTTTAAGTACGTCGGTAATCTATAAATATCTTCAAGAAATAATAACGCTTTTACCTTTAAACATTTTGAACATCGCTAAACAGTGTCTCTACAATACCTGTTGAGGTCAACCCACTGTTTGAGCTTAATTTTACAGAAGGAAACTTCACAAGGATGCTGATATTCCTTTAAAAATCAGCTACGAACTATAAAAGAAGCCATTAAACTCCAACAAAAATAGGGTTTCCTCTTTTATAATCGGCCTGCAACTGCAAAATGCCACTTTTTTAACGCAGCCTGAATTTGTTCCTGACTTAAAAATGGTTTAAAATGTTGTCGTGCAGTTGTATCAACCTTTATTTTTTTTTTTAAAGAAGCGACCAAAATAATAGTATTTTTGATTTCTCTTTTTTGCGCTAAGTAAGGTCGTGTTTTTAAGAAATCGGTGGTATTTTTTTGTAAAGAAACATAGAATTCATTTCATCGTATGCCAAAATCAAAAATTCAACAAGCTTATTTGTCGTCGGACCTTTAAACTCGGAATATTAGGAAGGTGGGCAACCTAGGAAAAATGTTACTCTACGAGAGCCAGAAAAATTTGGAATATTCATACCAAAGTCATTAGAGTCCTCTAAAGATGCACCCTGCAACATTGCAAATTGTGCGAGTTTCATTATTGTGATTTTAAATGAAATTTTGGATGATGTGTATCAATTCGGTAAAAAGTAGATGTTTTTAACGATTGAAATAGAAAACGTAAACCTTGATGCCCTTAAAGAAAAACTGAAGTGAGGTTTAAAAGTATTTCCCCCGGTAGATACGCTTTAAGAATAATACAATAATATAGCCAGACAAAGTTAATTTTAATGTAAGACCATGAATATTCCTACGGCCCGCAATTTTCCACGTTTTGCCTATGTAAGTGAAAATTTAAGGACGTATACCAAATGGTGGTATTGAAATTTCCTTTGTATGGAAAAGCAACCCAGTTTGGGTATGACGGGGTCAAAGGCGTTAAAATAGTGCCGTAATTTTCAAGATTAGAAAACGTTAACCCAAAGGCGAATGTATTGTGAGGCCATGATTTCGTTTAAAAAAATGACTTGCTTGTCAATTGTGAGTTCCGTAATCTAAAAGGTGAAGTGGTTACCTATCCTGTCGTGGAAATTTGGAATTTTCACCCCAGAGCCAACCAAGTTTGAATATGTAATTTGTCCTGCCCGAATTGAAGATAGCAGTGGCTAGAAAAGCCACGGAGATCGCTTTAAAGTATCGGAACCAAATGATGCATATTGGTATTTTCTAGCTGTAGAAATGTTTCAAACTACATGACGATCAAATTTTAAGTAAACGAAGTGGCAGCCTAGGCCACACAACTAGCGGGTATTACAAGTAATCGAAGCCAGCTAATACCATATCAGTTTGAACAACATATAAGAGCTAATTTTTAAATTTAACGCTTTTAGGAAAGCAGCAGAAAGTAAGGTGGCTGGGATTATGGGTGAATTTAGTAGGGCGCCGAAGGCTAACCGGTGATGTTAATTACGACAACATGGAAGAAATTCTTAAAAAGCTCGAGGTGTAACCCCACATATTTATGGTAAACAAACAACCCTCGTTTCGTAAAATTGGATCATTGTGACCAATCGTTAATAAAAAAATCTGGATGGCAAGAAGTTATTTGCTCCAACAAAAGTAAAGGGAAACGATAAAAGTGAAAAGTAAATAAACAAACTGTTGCGAAAAAATACAAGAATTGAATTTGGGTGATGATTAATGCTATCCAATATAAAAGTAAGCAGATTTTTCATTTACCTGTTTCTATCCCCAAACATAGAAAATTCTTGTGTACTAGAAAAATAAAATTATGAGTAAAGTCAGCCGTAAGTGATGGGAAGTACAAGTGACCTTCCTGTCCATCAAAGAAGCCAATTGCAATATTTTAAAGGTTTTGATATTGAGGTTGATGTAGATATTGTTTCTGCACACCGTAACGCGCCCCGAAAAAATTATACGATTTTAGCAAAAACGCCCACTTAAAAGGTCTAATAAAGTTTATCATTGCTGGCGCCTGGTGGTGCCTGCACATTTCCTGGCATGGTAGCCTCTATGTCAACACCCTACCTGTAATTGGGTGTTTCCTGTAAAAAAGTAGCAATTCTATCCGATGTTGGGATTCGGTTTTGTTCCATCCTACCTACAAATGCCAGGCGGTGTTCCTGGAGCCACTGTTGCACTTAACGGCGCTTAAAAATGCCGTATTTTAGGCAGGCTTTCAAATTTATTGGCAGCTTCTGACAAAATGCGTTATGGATAAAATTCTTTTATACAAAGAAGCTTAAAACAGAAGGTCATTGAAGGAGCGAAGGCCCATACAAAAAGCCCCCTAACTCAGTTTAATTACGTTCAATGCAACGCCCAAAGGGGGAACTTAAAATCTTAATGAAAAGTAGTTGATGGTTGATTGGTTGATGGTTTTTTTCCTTAGTTTTTTAAAGGTACTAAATGAGCAAATTCAGCTTGGCATAATTAACCGTGGTATCCCCAATAAAAAAAATTAAGAAAGCTATCGGCTACTAAGAACTTTTTTTCAACCATAGCTTTAGATGCCTTTTTAAAAAACCTTACACCTGAACTGAAACTTTTTAATGACAACTACAACTTCATTTTAAACCTGAAACTCGAAACCTGAAACTTTTCGACATTAGACATGTAGACATTTAGACATTAGACATTAACATTAGACCATTAGACATTAGACAATTAGACATTAGACATTAAAGACATTAGAACAAAATATGAATCCCTTTACACCTTTTGATACAGCCACCATTTTCCTCAATTAAAAAGAACATTTTAAAATGCCGCCTTTGTGCAACGCCATTGCCCGGAATGCCAGAGCTGAAATTGATGCGATTACGGAGAATAAGAAAGCCCCTACCATTTAAAAATACTTGCTGCACTTGATTAATTCTGGCAAACAGCTAGATAGAGTCTCTAGTGTATTTTTCAATCTTAATTACGGCGAAACCAATGAATGAAATTAGAAAATAGGCGCAAAGAGATTTCGCCAACTTTAATCAGCGTTTTTGGAAACGACATCACTTTAAATATTGATTTATTTTAAAGGGTAAAGCCAGTTTTACCGATCAAAAAGAGAATCTTTAGATGTAACGGTAAAGAAGAACAAACGCTATTGGATAAAAAATAATAAAAGGTTTTAGCCGAAATGGTGCCTAATTTACGCGGAAAGATAAAAAAGAAAGATTACGGGAAGATTGATGCAGCATCAGCTAAACTAAAACTCACTTTGGTGAAAATGTAATTGGCAGAAACCAACACAATATCAAATGCCACTCACAGATGAAAGCCGATCTTGAACGTTTACCAAGAGGGTGAAAAGGAAGCTGCAGCACAAATTGGCAACCATCAAAAGATAAAGAGGGCTGGCTCATAACCACTGGATTATCCCAAGTTAATATCCGTTTATGAAATATGCAACCAATAGACAATTAACGCAAGAATTATCAATTGCCTCGGAAAAGTAAAGGTTTCAAAGATGCTTTGGACAACCAAGAAAAACGCATTAAAAAATTGCAACGTTTACGCCAGTGAAAGAGCACAACTTTTTAGGGTATAAAACCCATGAGCATTTTGTATTAGAAGAGCGCATGCAGAAACCCCTGAAAAGGTACAAAGAGTTTTTAAACGAATTATTAGCGCAAAGCAAAACCCGCAGCCGTAAAAGAGTTTTTCAACAGCTAACAGGATTTCGCCAAAGAATTAAGACGGAATTGAAACAACTTCAAAATGGGATGCATTCGTACTTACATGCGGAAAAATTAAAGCAAAAAACTAATTCGATTTAGATGACGAAAAACTAAAAGCCTATTTTAGAATTCGAAAAATGTTATCGATGGTGTTTTTAAAGTTGCCTGAGAAATTATTTGGTTTACCAATTTGAAGAAAGTTTTTGATATCGACACCTACGCATAAGGAGGTAAAAACATATCGCATTTATGATGAAAATAAAAAATTAGTTTCCTTATTTTATGCTGATTTTCACCCTAGAGCCCGAAAACAGTGGTGGCGCTTGGATGAACTTCATTTAAATCGGCAAAATAACGTAGAAAATGCCTTAATGAACGCCACATATTTTCTAATGTTGCAATTTTACGAAAACCCACAGCAAGTAAACCTTCGTTAAACTAACATTCATGAGTAACACACCTTGTTCATGAATTTGGACATGGGATTGCACGTCATGCTGGCCAATACCGTATACCCTAGCGCTAATCGGGAACATCGGGTTATACTGTGGATTTTGTGGAATTACCCCAAGGGGTTTTTCCAAAATTTTTAGAAAACTGTGTTACGAAAGAAAGAAGCTTAAGCACTGTTTTTTGCAACCCATTAAACGAAACCGGAGCCCTAATTCCAATTGCAATTAGTGCAAAAATAAAAGATTCTGCCAACCTTTCCAAGAAGGCAAAGCAAACCCTTACGACCAAATTAAGCTTGGAATGCTCGATATGGCTTGGCAAATGGCACAGAAACCCGACGGCCATTATACCCGATGTTAAAAGCGGCAATGAAGACGAAGCTTTTTAAAAGGAACTGACTTATACCTGCTCACCCGAAACCTGTAATGAGCACTCTTTCCTCTCATATTTTTCCAAGGGGCTATTCTTCAGGCTAACTACAGCTACAAGTGGGCAGAGTTTAGACGCTGATGCCCTTTTCCCCGCCTATTTTAAAAGAAGAAGGAATTTTTAATAAAGAAGTGGCTACCAAATTTAGAAAGATCATATGTTAAATCAAAAGGGGCACGGAAAAACGCCGATGGAGGACTTATACAAAAAAATTTCGTGTGCGAAACCCTAAAATTGAAACCGGCTTTTTAGAAAACGTGCTGGTTTGTTATAGGAGTCGCTTTACGACCGCACTAAGTATAACACTAATCACTTTGGCCATAAGCAGCAAAAAGAAACTGGAAAACGAATGAAGAGAATTTACTTATTTTACTAGTTTACTAGTAATTTCTAGTTTGCCCGAAAAAAACAGTACGCCTCTGAGCAAATTAACGAAGTAACTTTCGAAGGCTTTTAAAAATTCTGACTATAGCCAAATAAAAAAAAACAATAGCAGATAGTGTCATTAACTATTGAAGGGAGATTATACCATGGCCCTTTTCCAGAGAAAGTACTATGAAATATTAAATTGGGAAATTCCTGTCTTTAAACGCCACGTATAACATTGGTAAGAATAGAAAGATCAGGGGAGCAAGCCATAAGCTACAGTTTCTTTGAAGTTTCTATAAAACCTTGAATTTTTGAAGATAGTCCTATGACTTGTCCGGGCTTTAAAAAAAAAATGGGGAAAAAGTTTTTTTTCCATTTTAAAGGCAGGAAAATCACCTAATGAGAAATTTAGCCTGTAGTGATGGCCAATTGGGAACTCATGGGAAAAAGAAGTAGACTCATTATGTTCATTGGGTGGAAGCTAAACCACCCTGAATAGATGGTTTTTATTTATGACTTAAGCATGAAAGGTGCTTAGATTATGTTAACGCCATATACAATTGTATAATAAAGAACAAAAACCTCAATTAGGCTAACGGAATAAATAACCGCTTGCCCAACGTCCGTAAAAAAAAAGACTACTCTCTCCCTTTTTCAACAACGCCTAAGGCTAAAGTTTGGATTCTCTATTGGTTTTTATTGGTAACTTTCGTGCTTCAGCGCAATGAAGCCTACACAGGGCTATTGGGAACAAGCTAAAAAAAAAATTTGGGGTGATAAGGAGTTAAATTTAAGATGAACAAACAACAACACAAACTAACGGCAATCATTATACCGCTGCATTTACTTTGGCGGCGCTAGTCATTCTTAGGTTGATTTTTGGTTTCTCCAGGAAGAATTGTAAATGATGACATCATCGATGTGCAACAAGGTGCGACAACAATATTTCAATGCCGCCGGAACTACCATTATTCTTATAAAGTAATCACAAGTGAACATAAATTTTTAGTAACAACAGAGAGTTTGCGGGCATTTAGAACTGGACATAAAAAATCGAATACGCTGTTTTCTCCAATATTTAAAGAAGTAAACTGGTATAGATTAGCTGACTCTGATAAATTTTAATTATTCTTTTTAAGAAATTGTGTCTGGACTCGTTCTCCCTTTGCTAACGATAATTTCATTTTTTTTGACTTATTGGTATCACAAGAAAATAAGTACTTCCAGTTTTTTTATACTTCAAATACTATTGGTATGCAGATTTAGTCTTATTATATCCTAAATTTGGTCAACGAGGTCTTAAAAGAAAAAGAGCCGATTGTACTAGATTTTTAAAAGCATCAATATTAAAGGTTCTTCGTTTTCAAAGATATGTAATTTCAAAGTTAAGGAAAGCCTTTAAGAAGCAGCCTACCATATGGTCTTGGCATCCCTTCTTACAAGAAAGGAGGTCCTTAAAAAATTTTAAATTCTTTTACACTTAAATTTCGCCTTACTAATATTATTTGTCGAATTAGAGCTTGTCCCCTAAAAAGGGAAAGCCATGCATTGTGCTTTCTAAAAAGTTATACCCATGGAAATCAGGAAGCTAAAGAAAAAGATCAAGTATCGCTGAAAATAAAAAGCTAAATGAGTGTATTTACGCAATTCAACAGGAACTTTTAAAGAATTGGAAAAACAAAAGAACTTTCCGATCCCACTGATAATGGTCCCTAATCAACCGAATATAGATCAATTAAACTTTATTTCGGATTCGAAAAGAGTGGGGAAACAAATCAGAAAAGTCCAGGCAAAGTATTCGTCCAGTTGCTGGAGAACAGGGACTTGAAACTTGTCACAATAAATCACTATAGAAATACTTGTTGGCTTCTTGGCATGCCAACGTTTGGGATACCTATTGGAGTTATTTTTTGGAAGCATTCTTGGAAATATGGGATTATGGGCATTGGGACTGACCTATAGGAATGGCTATTGTATAAGCGGTAGGCACCAAAATGGACAAAAAAGCAATTGAAGAGGAAAGAAATTGACTTAGAAATAAAAATCAATGATTAGTACCATTCTAAACACTATTAAAAATTATGAAAAATATAATCCTACTACTTTTATTCAGTGTATGCTTTTTTCTTTGGTAAAAGCACAGACCAATTATTATCCAGATGCAACTGGCAAGTAAAATCAGCGGCTGAATGAAGTTGAAAACAAGGCTTTTTTTTGGATAGCGCCGTTACTTTTGCCTTTAACTAATGAAAACAAAATGGAGAGAGATTTGCGAATTGCCAATCTCAAAGCATATGCAAAGAGAACCCGAGTATAAAATGTTAAGGACCAATGAAAGAACAGCGGTGGTCCAGCAGGTCTAATCCTAAAAAATGGTATTCGTTGCCCAATGGGGGAGATATTCATCCGCGTGGACAAATGACGTTAGTGTTACAAAAAGTTTTCCTTTTCTACTATGGCAGGATTGCCATAGACGAAAAACTTATAAGGAAGTGTCAATGACAGTGTAAAAAATTATGTTTTGGGATGGAACTTTTTGAAGGGAACCATAATAAAAAAATTACGTGGGATATTTACGCAACAGTCTTCTGATTGAGCGGAAACGCTGTTTGGACCTGCATGATTGGGCAGACCGTCCCGCCTAGGGAAGGGAGTAATAGATGATTGGAAAAACAGAAAACTGAACGAGCCGGGAACTGTTGTATGAATAACAAGGAATGTGCGCGTTTAACACTGTTGGCTTTCTTTACTTCAGGTTGAGAAAACCATACTGCCCTTCTTAAAGAAAAATTATGGGATCCTATTGGGGCAATCTACAACATGGCGCCTGGTATGTATGAAAATTCGTTTAGCAATGTGGATGGCATCAATGATGCAGTCCGTCAGTGGTGGCGTCACATCAGGCGGAGGCAATCTTTATAAGTGCCATAAAACCAAGCTAGGTTGGCCTACTATTTTTTAAGAAAGGCAAAATGGAAATCAACAGATTTACTATCAGAGAAATGGGTACAGCAATGGCACATCAACGCAATCAGCTGCTCAAAGCATTACGGGTACATGTGGTGGCTAAATACCGATGAGCGGGTAATTCGGGTAAAGAAAATGAAAGAAGTTTTCTCTGATCTATACCTTTGCCGCTGGTTTTGGGGGTAATTTTAATTGTTATTGATGAGGCAAATGACCTGGTGGGTTCGTGACACGATGGATGGACAACGGAAGCATGGGCGAGTCATGAAATCTGGTGAACCAAGCCCAAACAAATAAGAAAATTGCCAGGGAGGTACAAACATGCTATATAGGCTTTGAGCTTTTTAATTGAGATAGTGTGCGATTTTATAAGCTACCGTTGTTAAGAAGTTTACACTTATTAGAAAATACACACTACTAACCTCAACATACTTTTTTTATCTCGTAACCAAATGATAAGCCTTGAAATAAAGGACGGTTAATGTGGTACAATACTAAAAACCTTTACGCAAGGTGGCTCTATGCCTGCCATTGTAAAGGCTGAATGATGACCTTTCTGTATGTACTAAAATTTCGAGGGGTCGGGGCAAGGTAAAAAAGCTTTGGAATTGCCGAACTCTTGGGTGGCGAACTTGCCTCGGGCCGTCGGGTTAAAATACCTGAATTGGTGTTTATGCATTTAGAAGATACGTTTAGGCCAAACCGAACCGATAAGAAATTCAAAGATTTTAATTAAGTTTAGCAGTGGGCTTAACCTGGGCTTACACCTTTTTGTCCAGTGCCAATTACTTATGAACCCTTATGGTCTCTAAAATAGAGATGCTTTAACAGCAATCAAAAAGTATTGCTTTTAGATAGCCTTATCAGCAACATTGATCGTACGGCCAAAAATACCAACCTGCTCGATTGGAACCGAGAATTATGGGGTAATAGACAAAGGTCTAGTTTTTATTTCACCAACAATTGAAGTAACGTATAAAAAACCATTTAACGCGAAGCTTCCCGATGATTAAAGATCATGTACTTCTAGAGCCTGCGACGTATTAACAAAAGCATTTCGCTGAAATCAACAAGCTTGAACAAAGATCAAAAAAAATAAAAGAGATTATCTGCATTAAATCCCTGAAGAAGGGTTTGCAAAATGAAACAGAATACGATGACACCTCAGTGAAATGAGGCGGGCGGTATTTGAGTACTTAAAAGCAAAACTTGCGGATGATTGATGTACGGTAAAAGAAAGCGGACAGATGCAAAGATAGCGTAAAATACGAGTATGCCATTATCCGCGTTTGTGCCTGAAGGTGAGCGCGAAGAAATTTTTTAATGTCGGGGTAATTTATTCTGCAAATCAAAAAAATTCTTAAGGGATGACCTACGCATATCGATCCTAAAAAGTTTAAGCAATTTTTGTTGTGAAAAAGATGACATAAGACCTCAACGCCTATTTAAAAGCCTGGGAACTTGTGTGTAAAGGCGAGATTCTGGTGGTAGTTTAGGAAAATTAGATCAGGTGATCGTTTTCGTTGGTTAACGGCTTCTGCAGTACCCATCATACCAAAGTTCCATGACCCATACCTGGATTATGCACAGATCAGAAAAGAATTAGCGGCCTATTTTTAAAGGCCCCTGTGTTTGTAAAACTAGTTGGAATGTGGATAATACCTCCAAAATAACTTCCAACTCATAAAGTATAAGTACAGGCCTTGTGTAATTTCGCGCCATTACTCTACAATGTAGAGGCGACCATTTTTATCAGCACATTATAAGAAAAACACCTCCAAGCAAACTCACCTATAAGTTTTACTTTTATTTAGATCAAGACTTTAAATTTAGACACACTAAAATAACACTTGGCAGCAAAAGGTGAGCAATTACAATACGCAAACGTACAAGTGCATTACAGCAAAAACCAATCACCTATAAAGCACGGTAATTTTTTCATTTTAACCTACGTTTATTGGCACCAGCAGAAACAGCCTTTATTAGTTGCTATTACCGTGAAGACTTTATCTTCATTAAATTAGTCCTCGGTTTTTTTGATACGCTGATAACCCCTCTAAATTCAGTATAAGTATACCCCAAAGCGACTAATTTTCTCAGCGGCCAAACACTAACGCCCTCCCGGACCTGCAGTACAGATAAATAGTTTGATCTTTCGGGAAGTGCTTTATCCGCTTGGTCTAAAAAAATCTCATCAAACCAATTGATGTTATCGCATTCCGGGATATGACCTTCACTAAATTCTTCTGGAGTTCGTACAATCAAGTAAAACCACTTTGCTTAATTCCTCTGCCGTCAATTTCAAGCATAGGCTTACTTGGTATTTGAGAGCAACCAAAATTGATAAAAAGAAAAAAAACAGAAACTATGCCGTATTTCATATCTAGCTTAAATTGAAAATAAAAGAGTCAAAAATTAATACTATTCAATTCAGAAAAAAATTAGATACCTTTGAAGATACTAAAAAATCTACATGGTTAACGAACACTTTGCATCCTGAAACTTGGGTTGATCAAATATGCCGATTAACCTTTTTAAATTATGCTGTTTCGCGCGTTAAGCGATGCTGAATTGCTAAAGATTTGGTAACAAGGACAACCTTTAAATTGCAGGCTAAAGTCTTGCCAAAAAATTTAAGGGCGAATGCCTGCCGAACGCACTTGGCTTATCGCTATTTTAGAAGCGCAAGGTTATTGATCAATTATCGTAAAATATTCTAATAAAAGGCAAAAGCTGAAGTACGCATGAACTACAGCAGTCCAAACCGAGTTTGCCGAAAGGCGATTGGTTAGAAGGAAAAGTGCGACCAGCCTATAGTTTATTAGAAAAACGACAACCCTTGAAACATGAGGATTAAGCCAATCGCTATTTCAAGATTGTATACTAAACTTCCTAAAAACAAGCTTGGTCTTTACCATGAAAACCATCCAGGAGAATAAGTACCCGAAGACATTTGTAATGAATTAAATAATCAATCCGCTAAATCTCCTGGTGATGATCCATAGGTCCTTAAAGAACAGCACTCATGGAATGCCTTAAAAAAATTAGTTTAACGTATGAATTCTTGCGAAAAAAGTTGCCTATCATATCAACAAAGCCCAGTATCAGAAGCTACTTACTAGAAAGTTACAGCTAAGTTTTCATGTACTTATGTGTAAAAGATGTTCTAAATACACTAAAAACAGCAAAATTATCACCCCTATGAATAAAGCAAACCTTCAACCTTATCAAAAAGCTGAAAATGAGGAGTGAAAGAAAGCTTAAGAAAAAACGAATAAAAAAAATACTGCATCAATAACAAACATCCCAAGCCAAAAAATAGGGTAGCCCTCCAACCCAAAAATGAAGAGAAATGCGCGATTGCTTTTCCTTGGTACTAAAAATAGTGAAGCCCAAAACTAAAAAAAAGAATTCCTTTCCCGATTAATCGACCATAAAAAGTTCTTTCAAAAAAGTTAAGAACGTTAAATAAAAGGACTCCAAAACGAAGCATAAATTTTTTGTATTGGTCACTCCAAAACGCTGTGGCAAGGTTTTTAATTCGGGCAACATCGTAGGCTAATCCTCTATTTCAAAAGGGAAACTAATAAAAAGCACACCAGAAAACGGCCTGTACCGTTTTCTATCAATCACCATCCCAAGAATATACGATCCCTCTTTTTATAGCAGGAAAATAACCGTGGTTCCTGCCCAAACTAAGGCTTACAAATAAACATTTAAATCCTCCTAGCTTCCTAAGGTTTTAAGCAGTGAGGAAGAACGGGAAATGGCATATAACCCCGTCAGTACAAAGTATCCAAGTAAAAAATACCAACTGTTTTTATCTAAAACTAAGGTGGAATATATGGCAATTAGCGAAACAAAAATACTGATATTTGAATATATTTATGGTAAGGGTGTAGCTACCTAAAACATATTTTTTTTAGCCTCTACCCCATATTTTTACATAAATTGTAGGCTGTGATCGGTGCAACAAAAAAAACAAAAAAATTTAAATGTATATCTATCGAAATGTTAACAAAACATCGGGTACATACAACAATGAAAACTACCGCTTAAAAGCTACGTGGATAACTAGCATCATATAAAAAATTGAAAAAACTGTTTAAAAGCTCATTAAACAAAAAAATAACGAACAACTGGTTTTATAACCTCTGCTTTTGGTTAAAAAACTTTAAGTTATACAATTAACAAAGGTGTTTTTTGAGTAAATAAATTCTTATTTTTGGCAGCCCTGAAATTCATCCAAAAAAAAATTTGTTTCATGAGGACAACCCTGGTTTGCATCACGCCATATTGGCAATCAGAGAAGAAGATCTTCAACACATTGTTAGAAAAAAGTGGCGTTGAAAATCTAGAACAATTAATTTACGAAACCATTTCCCTACCGATATTCGTTTTAAAGAATCCGCTGAAGCCTAGAAGCAGCCCATGAGCGATAAAAACGAATTCCCTTAGAACATATTCAAAAACTTTCAAGAAAAAAATAAAGTTTATTTCTACCTACAATAGGCTTAGGAATATCACGAAAGTATTACCCCTTCGTTATCAAGAAAATATTTTGAAAATCCGGGATGGTATATCCGCAATACAACGCCCTACCAAGTGAAATTGCGCAAGGTTCGTTTAGAAGCTTTGTTGAATTTCAACCATGATCTGTGACTTAACAGGCAATGGAGTTGGCAAATGCATCACTTTTAGATGAAAGTAGCACTGCTGCTGCTGAAGCTAGACGATGCTTTTTGAAGTGAGAAGCAAGGATCCAAAAAAAATAACGAAAGAAGTTCTTTGTTTCTGAGGAGTTAATTACCCGCAACCAAATCGCTTTAGAAACAAGAGCCGTTTTCCTTTAGAAAGATTTGAATTGGTCCATTGCAATCACGAAACCTTTGATTTTAGTAATGATTACTACGGTTGCTATTTTTGCAGTATCCTGGAAAACACGGTCAAATTCACGACTAATTCAAGGGCTTTGTGAACCTAAAAGCTTAAAGAAAATGATATTAAAGTAGCGGTTGCTGCTTGATAATTTTAGCTTGGTGCTTTTACAAAAGCGCCAGGAGAATTAGGGGTTGGACGTGGTGGTAGGTACAACGCAAACGTTTCGGAATTTCATTAGGTATGTGGCCCTCCATGGCGGCAATTTTTTGGCCACAAAAGAAGAATACAAAAAAGTATTCCCTGACGTATTATGGTCGTACAATTGATACCGATGCAACCCTGCCTATACGTATGGCCTTGCAAACTAGAGAACAACATAATTAAACGTGGACAAAGCAACATCAAAACAATTTGCAACCGCTCAGGTTTTTATTAGCCGTTTATGGCGAGTATGTTATGCCGTAAACCAGCGGACCTAAAGGATTAAAATATTCGCCCACAAAAGTGCATGCTTCAGCAACCAACACTTACCGATGCTTTAAGAAAAGTTTGGGGTTATACCAAAAGCAAACACTTCATACTTTGATACCATTAACGGTAAAAGCACGCTTAGCTTGGTAAAACCAATTGCAGAGCAAAACACGAATAAAAACTTTTTATACAGCGAGGATAATAGCAACTCTATTTCGCTGAACGAAAGCCTACAATCGCTAAAAGATTTACAGGAATATTATCCAGCGTTTTGCAAAAGCATTAGGAAAAGATAGTATTCAAATAGAAAGCTTAAACAGCGACCACTGCAATTCCTTCGAATTTAGCGCGAACATACTCCTTTCTTAGAAATATGCAGTTTTTAACTCGTAATGCTTCGGAATACACAAATGAATGCGGTATATCAAAAGGTTAGAGAAATAAAGATCTAGCTTTAAATTCACTCGATGATTTCTCTAGGTTCCTGTACCATGAAATTAAATGCAGCTAACAGAAATGTTGCCAATTAGGTTCTGACGCATGGAGTAACAATCACCCATTTGTTTCCTGTGGAGCAAGCCGAAGGGGTATCAAATTATGCTTGCTGAATTAAGAGAAAGATTTAAAAAACGAAATTACTGGTTTTGCAGGAACATCATTGCCATACCCAATTCTGGAGCCTCAAGGTGAAATATGCTCGGTTTAATGGGAACAGAGCTTACCATGAATCTAAGAACGACTCGCATAGGTAAACAATATGTTTAATTCCTGCTTCTGGCCCATGGTACCAATCCCTGCTTCGCTCGTTATGGCTGGAAAATGCAAGTTGTTGTAACAAAAACAGATGAAAAAGGAAATAAATTGATGTTGCAGGACTTATGAAGAAAGTAGCAAAACACTCCGATATTAGCGGCCTTTTAATGGTTACCTACCGTCTAACCCATGGTGTTTTTTGAAACATCAATAAAACACATACACAATTAATTCACGATAACGGTGGACAAAGTGTATATGGATGGTGCCAATATGAAATGCCCAAGTAAGGCTAACAAAAAAAAAAAAAAAATTCCCCTGGGGCAACTATTGGGGCTTGTATTATTGTTCCACACTTAATATTTAACACAAACCTTTGCTATTTGGCCACATGGTGGTGGTGGCCTCAGGTGTTGGTCCTATCTGTGTGGCAACACAACTGGTTCCATTTTTTACCTGGAAATCCGTTAATAAAAAGTCGGGTGGAGATCGAGCAATTACGTCTATTTCTGCTGCTCCTTGGGTAAGCTCTTTGTGTGCTTGGATTCTATGCCTTACATAAAAAATGTTAGGTTGAATTTGGACTGAGAACACGTGCCACTGAAATTGCTATTTTAAAACGCAATTATATCAAACAACAGATTGAGCGCAATTTTTTGAAGTTTTATAATACCGAGAAAAGGTAAGAAGCTGCACAACGAATGAATTATCTGATTGCCGCTGACCATTTTAAACAAAATGGTAATCCGAAGTTAACTGATATTGCAAAAAAAACGC
>Ga0163217_1082768_pt1 | contig 18417 bp, 17 predicted proteins | sample SynspAceP_FD_185933 | JGI IMG/M metagenome (GOLD analysis project Ga0163217, IMG submission 185933) | Saline lake microbial communities from Ace Lake in Antarctica - Synechococcus sp. Ace-P (PacBio error correction) | ecosystem: Environmental > Aquatic > Non-marine Saline and Alkaline > Saline ...
AAGAGAGAGATAAAAAGAAGTACATAATATGCGGCTCTTCGCAAGTGGCAAAACCTTGGCTGGGTGGAGCCGGATTCGAAATGACAGTCGCGTTTTTTATTCGCCGCCCTGGCATCACGGGTTCAGAAGTATTTGCCACCAAGAGCGCCTGTACCCACGTGGAACCCCACCAAGAAGCGCCCTGCCAAGATGGAAAGGGATTGGAGCAGAAAAAGACGGTTCCATGGGGCGGTCGGTCCTATGTGCCACAATGGAGCCCCGTCACGCGAGAAAATCTGGAAGGGGCGACGACAGCCGCATCATGATGGCCTCGGGTCCATTCCGTTTAATGTCGAAACAGGCGGTCGCCCGAACAAAAAACCCTTCTTAAGCTAACGGTCCCCTGGTTTCCATGGCACCGCATGCCCCTGTCCCTTGTGGCCGGTCCCGAATAACCTGGCCACGCTATCCCGAAATTTTGCCCGGAAGGCAAAACACGAAACATATCTACGGCTGCATCAACGCCATGCGACGAACAAAAATTTGGAAACGTCTTCAGGAGTTCTTGAGAAAACGAATGGCTTGCCCAGATACACCCATTGTCTTTTTCTGCAGCGACAACGGTCCCGCCGCTCCCCGACCAAGAAAGGGATTGCATCCGCCGTCCCTTTCCGGGGGCACAGCATCAAAATGTGGGAAGGTGGCATCCCGAGTCCATCGCTGATGGTGTGCCTGGTCCACCTAGAAGGAAAATCAACATGCCTCTTTTCAAGCGGCGTACCCGTCGATTATCTGTCCGACTATCAGGATCTCCTGGGAATTGCCGTCCTTAAAAAATCCGTCCCATGGATGGCATCAACTTAAATACCCGTTTTGCAAGCAAACCAACGAGAGACCCCTTCCGCTGGAATCCGGACCTATCAAACGCTCTCAAGGACACGCAACTCTATGCATTGATACGACGGATCCTACAAGATCTGCAATCCCTGAAAGTCGGAGACGAAATGAATGCTCGTTTGATCTCTGGAAAACGATCCGTCGGAATCGATATGAAAATCTTAACAAGCTCCAAAACCCAACATCTTAAAAACATGAAAGCGGATGTGGAAGCGGCCAGAAATCTGCGAGCCAGCCGGAAGTCAAGTACTAACTAACACCTTTAATGAGAACATTGTTTTTCCGTGAACAACAGTCCAAACCCTACAATTTGACTTCGGGATTCAATAAATTCAACCTGGACGCTAAGCCGTACGGTTTTGTGCTAAGGTGAGTACGCATTCGGGCCAGTTTTCCGGTAGCCGGTTTTTTTTGACGGCGTCAATCATCCGGTGCTGGCGACATTGCAGCTCGAAAATGCCGCCTTCGATAAATAACCGCTACCGGGCATTTCGTTGAAGAATCGAATACCAAGTGCCTGCCGTCGACGTAATTTTCAAGAGAAAGAACTGATAGCGACCACTGAACGTTGCTTCCCTGTACTTTGCTTATTGTCCGTCCGCGACGGTTGCCCATGGTGTGCGAAGTCAGGGACCAGTACCGGCATCGGTTGAAAGTTATCATCACGTAGAAGTCAAGCGCAAGCCCGAACCAATCAAGCGTGGAAAAGCTCAAAAACGGAACGAATTATCACCAGACGAAAAAGTCGCCAAAGAAAAACTGCATCATCGAACTATAAATCGCTACGGAGGTGGGGGCGCTTCCGTTCATCACTCCATACCGGGTTCTTTCAAGTCAGAACTCGATGAATCCTGGTGATCGTGGACCCGGAGGGTACCCGTTTGTCAGAAAGGTATCCAACTCATGAAAATTGGGAACGACTGCAAAACCAATGCAGGCTGCTTTTGCTCAACAATTGCGTGAAGACACGTGGTAAGACGGTGAAGGATCTGAAGCGCGAGGGTTCAATACTCTCGCTTGGTCGAATTGGGAGGCGTTTCGAAAAATCAGTCACGTATCCCCCATGCTACGATTCACGTGTAGAAACCTCATGTCGAGCTACGAGAAAGTCGCGGAGCCTATCAGCAGTCGGGCATGTAAGGTACTCCAAATGGCTTGCAATCTATGGTATCGACACAGCGTTTGAACGAGTTTTTTGGCCGAGCATGCCTCAGCAGATGCCATGAAAATAAAGAGTGAAGCCCTTTCTTCTGGGCATTTTTTCCGACAATGAAATGCCCTTGCCGATTTGAGATGCTGGATCCGTTTACTTGATTGAAAGAAACCGAGAGAAAGGATATTGCGGCACACCTGGTTGAAGAGCAAGGAGTCAATCCCGCCCAAATAAGCGGATCAGGTCAGAGAGGCAAGTTGTTGAATATGCCGCAAAGAAATATTTCCGCATTGTCCAAGCGAGCGATCATGAAACATGGACCGAAATCACATGTACCGTGGGGTCGTTTTCCAACGGCAGCGTTAGAGTTGAAACCGTGTTCATAGGCGGCTTAAAGAACAACGTGGATATTCTTATCATCAATTGGTATTGGCAATGGAAACTCCCAGATCGCCAGAGCAAATGAAAACTGAAAACAATGGTCCCGGCGTCCCTTTAATCATCTCGGATTTATGCAAAAGCAATGGACTCGGCATGGGAAAACACATCCGAGCCGTTGGGTTGTGAAGACCCAACGCGATCGTGGCTACTCTTTATCAAAATTCACTTGGGGTTTACTGAAACATCCGAATTTGTCGCTGCATTGGCAAATCGAATACATGGACAATGATCCAAAAGCGCAAACACGGATCCGCCCCAACGTCGATTTCCAACAAGGAATTGTGAACAGCAGTTATGAACCTTCACGAGGATCTCATCTCTCAAATGGCGATCAAAAATGCGGCCGACCAGTTTTCGCACCGCCGACTTTTGACGAAGCCTTCGCAAGGAAGTAACTAGCCATTTCCAATTTTGGCGATGGCGGATTTGTTCAAGACTGACGTCCGTTGAAAGTCCGCTGCGAAAACGATGCAAGCTTTATTTGTCACACCAAACCGGAAGTCCTTAAAGCCAAACAATTGGACAAGAAAGGGGGTCGACAAACGAAAAGGTGGTCCAGAACAAAGAACAAAGAAAAGCACTGTCATGTCAAACTAGAAAATTTACGATGCCGCAGACCGATAAGCCGCACTACCATAGGGTAGTTTTTTTTGGGACTCACAAGTCCAATGATTGTGCCGCCGCACTTCTCGTTCAGCAATGCCATGTGGTTCAGTCCGCCACCCTGGTAGATATCCGAAGTCCAAGAGCCTCACACTGTCTTATCGGCGTTTGAACCGCTGACAGAGCGTCGCGCTTTTTCCACGGCCTTTGATGCACACCTAAATCGCGTCGATGCCTCCGGGTCGTGGAGCGTTGTAGTTGTGCCGTGTGGCGTTAACCAAATCAGTGCGGACTACGAGCTTCGGACGAGTCGATTCTACTCCAAGATTGACCTCACCACTCGCTAGACGAAATTAAAGCGGTTAACACAAGTGCCGGATGGATTTCACACCAACGGGCTTTTCTCTTCGGCGCGTTCTTCAGCGGTTTTTCGCCTCGCCCCATAAGCACTTAGAAGCCAAGCAAATGCCTCCGTCATGTCAGCAACGGTTTTGCTCAGTGTCATGATGAGTGCGGTGAAACCTCCGCGTAATTTAAAGTAGGTACTCCGCCGGTCATCCTTTGCACGCCAATAAACTGACGAACCGCTGACGACCCTGAAAAACCAATCCGATTGAACGGTTGCATCCGGCACGCTGGTCAGCTGTGCAATTTCTGGGTCCTTCCACAAAAGGCGGCAAAGCTCCCATAGTAAGTGTGACATTTGATGAGGTTTTTTGGCGACCAAACGCAAGCCGCTCCGCAGGCGACGATTGCAGGCTTTGTTAGCCATGCGCTGTTTCGATCGAGCATTCCGCTTGATAACGAGATGGATAAAGACCAAGCTCGTCCGTTCAGTGCGGTGCCCGATGCGTAGTCTCGATCGGGCATGCCTCCCCGGCTAGCTTCCCCCACCAAGAGACGACATTGATCCGTCACCGACACAGCAAACATAAGGCGTTTTGACCAAAAAAGCCGCATTTCCGTCTTTTGCTCCCTTGCGTTTTTCATAAGGCGTGCAGTTGGGCGAGTTGCCCATTGATCCGTAGCAACGGAGCCAACGGATCAGCGGTCAAGCGGGCGATCGATGCCACACGCGGTGTGTACGCGATCGATCGTACGAACTGAAAAACGAATCTTTTGCGGATCGAAGTAACTTGGCGATACTCACTACCGCCCCTGATCGATGCGCTGATGAAAAAGTGCTTCGCATCGGCAATGGCGACGATTTTAAACGCTGTCCGTCTGCAAACAGATCGGCGTAACGCAGGGCATCGATTGTGCATCAAGTCTCGGATTTGAAACCTGCAATCGGCCTTTCTGCTTGACGAGATTGCGTCTGATGACGACGAGTCGTGCCAAGTGATCGATAACCCGATCTACCTCGAAGCAGTGCTAACTCCATAACCGTTGATGGCAACAATGAAAAGAGCTCGCTTCGAGATCATTGTCGTCCCGGTCTTCAAATCGGGATGCAAGCGCTTTCGTAATGACGACGAGCAAACGGTGAATTCCGTTCGCGCGATGCTATCGAAAGCCGGCTGACGCACGGCACGCTTGAACGGGCGATGATACACGCCCTGTCATTTCGACTGCGGGCGTATGTGTCGGTGAGCCCTTCAGCTTGGGCAAGTCTCCTCGAATCTGCCGGGTCAATCCGCTTTGAGTAACCGGGCGTTTGTGCTCGACGGTGGTTGGTTCAATAATGACCCGTTCCGTAGTAAGTCGCACAGGAACCATTCTGAACGCCTTCTTGCACAGTCCAACTGCGACGATGCCGAACTTCTCCGGCCGACCCTGCTGAACCCGCTGTTTGGATGACTCCACCATGGCTTGCCGACGTAACGCCGGTTTGGGTTTCCGATTTTGACGTTGTTCTGTTTTTTTTCGATTTTGTGACCATTCGCATGTCTCCAATTGGAAAGGAAAGTTGAGTTCCTTCCATAAGAGCAACTCGAATGGTCCCTTCTGCTTAGATTTGATGAATCTAGGACAAGCCAGGTGTCCGGCCTCTGTTTCGTTGTCGGTTGAAATGGCTCTTTTCGGCGCGTCCCTCGGCTCGGTAGCGTCGATTCGAGTCCAATCGACGGCCGATTCGACTCCAGCCAATTCGGCTGACCCGAACGGATTGCCACGCGACGACCAAGCGAAAGCGCATCGAGTTTGCTTGTCGTCGACCCGCCCTCGTTGACGCGAGCGAATCCAGTTGGCCGAACGCCGTTAAAGGCCACTGCGATAATAGCCTGCAAACGTTCGCTCGCTGAACCCACGTTACAGAGACCCCCATCGCCAATTCCCCGCACACGCACCACTCGGCTCGCCTGTGCACTGCGTTCGAAGTACCGCAGAGAAACGTGGAAATGGCGTCATCTGGATAGGAACTTTTGAATCGGCCTCGGTAAACAGTCCCTCTCCGCAGTGTGTAATGGCATGATACCGCCCTCGTATGCGTCAGGGTGACCCAACGCAGAGAAAATGCCTCACTTCCTCCACTTTGATCCGTTGAGCACGAATGCCAATGATTCGCCATCATCTGATCGGCGAGAGAATTGGGCATGGATAGCGGACAAGCCCTTCGGCCAAGAATATTCTCAAACGCTGTCGTAGGTCGCCTTCCTTGTGGAAAATTGACCGATCGTCCATGCCACGGTTCAGTGGAGGTAGATCGCATTCTCCGTGGCGCGATTGGGGCGGGACATCCCAGAGTTGGAGCCACCCCCCAACCTGCCGCAAAGAGTCTTGGCCCCCTTTTTCTTCGTCGCGTTTAACCGGGAGCTAAACGCCCAAACGGCTAATCAGGTTCTAGCAAGAATACCCGAACCTGCTTATTAATCCCGCTGTCACTTAGCCAAAACAACTCTTTGATGGCTGGCCTTCGTCGAGCAAAGTTGTAGGCGTACTCTTTGAGCGTCTTCGGCACTGATCATCAAATGCCGTGCCGATAGTAAACGTCCTTGGCTGATATCTGCGGGTGGTCAGCGATCAGCTCAGATGGATATTCACCCAATCGATATCGCTCGAGTCCGTAGGTCGGCCAAACCTGATTCCACCGCCGCCATGAGTAACGCTTTGAACAATGGTCCAGTGATCACGAACCGAGCGCCACTGACGCCGCCTGTCCGGATCACGATATTTTTCGGCGTGCGTCCCATCTCACTGTTGACGATCAACAAGTTTTGATCCAACAAATTGCCGTGCTCAAGGTCTTCGAATCAGAGCCGAGAACGCACGATCGAACTCGGGCAGCAAGTGGTTTTTGCAAGCGACTCAAGTTGTTGCCGTGCGTGTCCCGCCAGCCGCCCGCAACTTTTTGCACTGGGTTTGATCGCTTCGTTCTCTTCTCAAAACAGCCGTTACGATCGGTGTTCAGCTTCGACAAGTCGCCGCAGCAACAAGCCTCATCGCATGACGCTCGTACCGTATCGTGCGTGAGTGCGTATCACTCTCGCTCTCCAGTCAAAACACCTTGTGTGCTAGACGTACAGCAATTAGATCGAGCGGCCGCTGTTGATGTTGCTTCAAGGTTTCGTCTCGACGGGAGAGTTTTCCTCACAAATGCTTCGGCGCTCCATCGAGCTGCTTCAGCAGTTGCTGTCGAGACCGCAAGGATCCGCCGTCAGATCTCCTGAGAGTACAACGAAGGCACTTGAAACTTGAGCGGCTCGTCACGTCCTTTCACCGTAACGACTCGATCAACCTCCACACCCAAACCGAGCGGCAAAATTTGTCCAGGACGCGTGTAAGGAGTCTGCTGGGTTTGTGGCAACGTGGATCGCATTGGGCAAGCCATCTGGTTCGGTCGACCGATCCGACGACCGATCACCATGGCAATGGCCAATCGTCTGCAAGTGGACGGCGGTCGTTGCCTTGGCGTCTTAAAGGTGGTGTTCGGAAACGTGCCTTGTCAGATGTATAAACCCCGCCGTGATGAATGCCGTTCCGTATTCACCGTTGCACCACCGAGCGATCACCGCCAAATGTTTGATTCGCCTGCTTCGCAAAGCAGAGGCCAAATGCCCCACACACTGAACACAACGGTGCTGAAAAGTCGAGATCGGTTTGAAAGGGCCCGCGATACTCCGCCGTGCCTCCGGTTTTCATGTCCCACGTGTCGAACATCGAACGCCTCCACATAGGAAAAAGAGGATCACCGACTTCGCCTGTCCACCAATTATTTCGACCACTGGGCCACCCTTGGCCGTTGCGCTGTTTGCGAGTTCATCGCCCAAGTTTTCGAAGGCCTCCCCGAAATGAAGTCCTGCGAACCGCTATCCGATGCTACAAAAAATCACGTACGATTGTGAAGTATTCCTGATACGTCTCATACCTGCAAAATTGCTGGGATTGGTTTTTCTTAGCGAACAGCGAAACAAGAAACGCGCTGAAATGGTAAGTGGAACGAGGCTACGCCAGCGATTGTTTTCGCTGTCGCTAGGAGTTTGTCACGCAAGCACTTCCGAATTTGGTGTCAAAAGATCGACCCTAATTGAGGAGGACGCCTCTTTCCCGTACGTATCCCGGGCGGAAATTGCCTCCACGAAATCGAGCCGAAGTTAGACACACCTGTAGCCTTTATCCCTTTGATGCGAATGTGCTGCTGGATTTCTGAAATTTTGAACGTCAAAGTATTGCTGTCTATTTTAAGGACCATTGTGATTGGCGCGACTTGAATTCAGCCAGAGTCAAGCTTCGCTGGGTGCCCCCAAAGAGGCGTCCTTCGCCGTCGCAGGAAAATATCACTGTAGCGTCCTGGAGAATTCGACGTGTTTCGATGGGGCGCCTCGTGCCCGGGCAAATGTAAAGAGTTCACGCGGCGATTCATCGAGTGAAGGTGCCGGCGAACCAAACGATCAGCGTCCCACTTCTCGTCACAAGTGGAACAAGAATGTTTTCTTCGCAGACGATCCATCGTGCTGTCGGCGTCTTGGAATCCAAGAAGCCGAATTCCCCGAGCGGTGCCTGATCCGGAAGTCGTCGAGACGATGCATCGAGACCCGGCTGCCGGACGTCATGATCGCGGAGCAGTTGTGGCGTACCAAGTATCCTTTCCATCCGAAACTGGCGTCGCGGAAAAATCCGGACGTCACAACTTGGTCCCCAAGAGATCATCGAGACGGATGGTCCGCCCGATGAACGGTGTTGATCCGCCGGTCGGGTTTCGCTGAGTTCGCCTGACACGTTCGCGATGAAGCATAACGATCCTCGACAGGGTGCCATGCCGCACTGGCCACGTCGTCCAACGCCCGCGAATCGTTCCCTTTTCGACGTCGAAAGATCGCGGACGTTGCCGTCATTGTCCGTGCCGCTCAAAGCCGATCGCATCGTTACCCGATGGGCCTGACCCGGACGGTTCAGTACGTCTTCTGCGTGTTCGGCGCAACTGCCACAAAGAGGTCGCCGACGCGCAATCATCGACCCTCCATAATCGCAGCCATTGTCTGCAACACCAACCATCGACCGCGAGTCGATCAGCGAGGCGGAGAGGCACTTCGTTCGGCCGTACGGTGACCATTGAATCGGCTTTTCCTTGCCAAATTGATATGCACCAGCTCGTCGCCCCAACGCGAGCCAATACTTTCGGGTCAACCTCAAACAAGTCCATCTGCAACGAACCGATTGATAACGAAACAATCCCGATCGAACAGCATAGCGAATCGCCTGAGCCGCGTCGTTGTTTTCAGCATGGCTAGCCGATGATCCCCACGACCTAGCGATTGGGTGTCGAATGGACGTCCAGTTGTCGGAATCTGACGCCAACCAGCCGCATCATGTGAGGAAACCTCGCATCGTGCTGCGGATATGCAGCAAACTCAATCTCGGAAGTCTCGCCCCAGCGGCGCAACGATAGATCAAACCCGATTGCCACGCTCGCACTCTTTGCAGGACTCTAGTGATTCAATCCGGGTCGAGAGAATTGGTTCAACCGATCGAGGCGACATCGTATTGCGAAGCCCGTGCGATCGCCATTTCATAAAGCGTGTAGATAGAATTTCCCCGACGGTGACCCACCCCCGTCGATCGGACGAGCTTTCCGCTGTAAGCTGCCAACCTGAAACTGTTCACGACCGATCGTTTCAGCGTCGCGCAACGTTGATTGAGTTGAATCGCAACCGGTAACTCTTCACGAGCATGGACTTCGGTTTCAGCGTTCCGGATTTGCGACTGCAAAAAAGGAACTGCCAAAAGAATGACGGAGACGGTTGCCATACATGAGGTCAATCAAATGGGTTTGCGAATAACGCCAGCGACACACGCGACGATCCGGGGCCGCGACTCAACACGGCCTCGAATCGATTTCGATTGAGCCGACGAATCATGTTCCCGACGCCATGTCCCACTGCAGTAATTCGATGCCGCTCGGAGTTCGGCGTTCATTCCATATTCATTGCCCGCCGTATGACGTGCCAACGTGATGAACTGCCCATGTTGGATGGAAAACCGGCGTCCATCATTCGGAATTGGGTGGAGTGCCCCGTGTAAATGAAAGCAAAGGGGCGGTATCGTGTGGACCGATTCGGTTGGGGAGGGCCGTGTTGCGTATTGGCCAGACACCCATGCCATCATATTTTCGTTTTGTGAAATGAAATTGCGTGCTTTGTCTGCACGATCCCCTCAATCACCGAGGGAGTCCGGCGCAAACCATTGCGATTGCCCATTGGAACGGGAATCATACTTCGACGGCACGCTTGTCAGCCAATTCCCACCTATCGACTGCCCTGATGATCGATCGCAAGCACACGTTCGCCGTCTGCGAGATAGCGCAGCCACTGAATGTTGTTCGCGCCCAACAGGTTTTGGTTTATACGTAATGCTTGATTTTGTCCTCGGGTCGATACCGACCAAAACATGGCAACCGTTTCGTCTCCCGTGAGCAAAAAAGCGACCGTCTGGCAGACATCATTTTGGGACACCCCGTGGCAAGTGCTGCGCGGCAAAAAGCTCGGCAATCAATTCGTTACTCTTGCCCCGGCGTCCCGAGTGGTAAAGCTGCCATTCTTCGTACCGACGAGCACGTCACCTTGGTCGCCGAACATCGCGATTGCGAAACAATTTCGGTTTTTGTAACGCGGGCGCATATTCGAGCAGGATGTCTTCCACTGTCGAGGTCCCAATCGGATGCAGTGTTTGAACGACTGTCCCACCGATTGACATTAACAAGGCAGTTGGGCGATGACAGCTCTCCGTCGATAGACCACACGAATTCGTTCGCAACTTCCTTTGAGGCCGTGCAACGTCCGGCGGCATTTCGAGAAACTGCCGTCGTTGCGTTCCAAATCCGATGCACCGTTGAAATGCCTAAACGACCAGCTCATTGGCCGTCCGGGCCTATAGCTCCACTTCTGTTAACGGTCGCGCGTTAATTCGGTAGTTTGGTCATCGCTCCAGACCGCTCCGTCCGAAACCCATGAAAGCGAATCGTTCCACAGTGCATATCGACGGTCAATAAGCCAGTTCGGTGCCGTCGGGCGACGTGGCCACTTGGACAGCCTTGGCCATCGAATTTGGGGAGTTTCGAGTTGAACCGATTCGGTATCGTTTGAAAGTCCGAGATCGCACCTGCAATTCGCCCGTCGCTGTTGGACCGTTGCCAGACGGGTTTACATTGGCGGCGAGGCTGATCGAACGGATGCCCGCACTCGACGTCAAATCGGGCAAGATCCTCATTGGTCACAACCCGACGCGTCGAAAACGCTCCAGTTGCTTAACAGGGGGCGTTTGGTTGGAAGTTGCGGTGAAATTTGTCCCTTCCAAATATTTCTTAATCTCGGAGAGCAAATTGAGTTGCTACGTAACGACGTCTTACTGTTCGGCTTGAGCGAGCCCCGAGTTGAGCCGCGACGGATAGCTTCCCAGCGTGGTAAACCATCGCCTGGCGCAAAAAAAAGTTTGAATTTTTTTGGGTTCCCCCCCCCCCCCGAGTGCCTCCGACTCCGCATCGCGTGCGGCGACTGCGGTGGCGAGGCGCCGCCTTCTTCACGTTTTTCAATGCGTTCTCGGCAAAACCATCCGTGCTTTGGCTTCATCACTGGGGCGGGCCATCGCTCGGCTTTGGCTGGCTTTGTCTCTCTTTTTCGGCGCTTCTCGGCGAAATAATTTTCCGCCCGCATCGCGTCCTCTTGTCGCCAGTTTTCTCTTGCTGGGCCGCTCGTTCGGCAATGCCTTGCGAAGCTTCGCGTTTCGCAATCGTTTTGGCGTTACGACGTTGGTCCGTTGGTTGGGCGAGTTGGGTAAATTGGTCTCAGCGAGTTGGCCACGCTGCTCATCAATTTCAACGCCGCCGCGGAATTCAGGAAAACAGAGAGCGGCCGACAAACCGACGACTGCCACTGAAGATCACGAGCTGGCGAGTACCCGGCGCAAACGCTGAATCTTTTGTTCGCGTGAGCGACGGTGTTCCTCGCGTTCTTGGGCCTTCGCGATCAATTTCATCTTCGTCTGATTTCCGCCACGGACGTTTTTGCTCAGCAAAGATCGTGGTCACGCTTTTTCAAACGCGCATTTGACCGTCAAGCCAGTCCGAGCCTCCCGGCGACATGGTCCGCTGCGGAGCGATTCTCCTGGCCATGAGTTCGAGTGCGTCGTTAGAGGCCTGAATAGGACTCGGGAAAAAAACTTCTTGTAGTCGCGTTTACTTGGCCGTCACCAGCAACGCGACTGCAACGCCTGAGTAATCGCAAGCTTTCGCGTGCGGCGGGTATCCTCGAACGCGTCTTGGAAGCGGCGACGGTTTTCGTAACGATCCGTCGTCTTGTCAGCCATCGAGCCGTCTCGCGATCGCGATCAACGAGCGCCCATCGTTTCTCTGTCATGCGGCACAAACTCCGTTTGCGCACTGCGGACATCAAACCATTCCGTAACATTCTTTCCCGAGTTGGGCGGACGTCCCTAGCAACGATTTGAAATTACATTCGCACCGAGTAGATAAAGTCACTGGTCGTGCCGATCTGTTTTTTATCATGCTGGCCATTTTCCGGTGACAATAAAGCGCGTCCCAGCACACCAGAACCGGTTGGGGTTAAGGATGCTGATCGCCCCAAAACCCTAGCCATGACGAGGTACTTTCGCCGAATGGGCCCTAGCAATGAACGTTTTCCGGTTTTGAGGTCCGCGATGGATGAATGCCCCTTGACATGAGCAAATCCCCATCGCAATCGCTGACTCTTCATCAGAATGTCGATATTTCTCTTCGCAAGGATTTGTTTTCTTGATCGCCTTCTGCCAAAGGTTGTACGCGCTGACCCAATTCATCGCAATAGAACAGGCGTCCCATCCGAATTTGGATCCAACTCAATGAATGGGGACGATATTAGGGAATATCGAGATCGCCGGTGATCTGTGCTTCGTCAAGAGGAAGTTTTTCGCTTGCTATCTTCGCTCTCAGGGTTGCCAGGCTTTTGATCGCTTGATGGCAACGTGCGTTCCAACGCTGTTTTGACGGGCAGCGAAAACACACCGCATCGCGAACCTTCAAACCCAGCTTTTCTAACAGTTGGTAGTCAGTGTCCTCGTCCGTCGGGGAGCACGCGGCGCGCGAACAAGGTGCCGATTTCGAGTCCTGCCGAACAACGAAACCCCTGGCAATCTGTTTCGTCGCTTACTCCACGAACTCATGGTCACCACTCCTCCGCCGAGCTGATCCAACATGCGGGCCAGTTCTGAAGCGTTTCCGGTGACACCAATCGGAGTTGATACGCTTGGGGGAATGTGGGAATCTGCGGGTTTGACGCCATCCTGGATGTCGCCGAACTGCGTTCGAATTCATCGTGATGTTCCATGCCGGGCGGAAGTCAACCAGAACCTGCATCAACTGTCCAAGGTGGCGTCGACTTCGTTGGCCAGTAAGTTGCCGAGGAGTCGAATTGTTGCATCTAACCGCATCTCGATTGTCTTTCTTCTGAAACGTGCGCGAAACCACGGTGCAATCGATTGAACTCGATTCGGTAGGATTGGATCCTCGTCACTTTCGTCCGCCGAGCCGCCGTTGGCTGGCGTAATCCTCTCCCAGGTATCAACGCATCTTCTCGTGGTTGGACTTATCAAGACTCCTTTGATAGCCAACTGAAGAGTACATCACTTTCCATCTCGTCAAATGGTTTGGTTCTCGATGTCGGGTGGCGCTGTCCTTGCCGCAATGGGGCAGAACATCGCTCAATTCCGAATCGAGTTTTCCGTCGGCGTGCAATGCGGGCAGGAAGTTCATAATGTGTTTTCCCACATCAGTAGTCGGAGTGCTTTTCCGGGGCCTTGGATGACCTGTCCCAAACGACGCCCAACGTCCCCGTGACGCTTTGTCAACTGAAACGACGTTCAACTTCGCCTGCTTTGTGTTCGATAAAGTCTGTCGAATTGAATCGCGATTAACGTTTTCGTTTTCGTCGCAGGTGAGAAGCCGTCAGAGATTCGCTGCCCCGCACCGCGATTCCACACGTCGACCCATCGTAGGATGGGTCGTCGGATGGTCGTCGTTGGTTGGCAATCGTTGTTGCATCGTTGGTGCATCGTTGTTCAGCGACTGCGGCTAACGCGGCTCGTTGAGATCCTCGAAATCCGCTGAAGTCAAGAAATCAGCATCAACGTCTGTTGCGGAGTCATCTCGGTTCCGTCGCTCAAATCACGAACCGTGAAGACTCGCAGGAGTATTCTCACACTCCTGAGGATCCGTTCCATGATCACGTAGTAACGCCTGCCGGGACGCATGGGATCATCCACGGGTAATTCCATCATCCAATGCTTTCACACATCATTTGGAGCTGGTGTTCGTTGCCTCGCGAATCGCTGCGACTTGAGTGCTCCGTTGCCAGACCCGGTTGCAATGCGTGTCCTCTTGCAGCGGGCAATCAAGTAATCGATTGGCTGCATCGAGCGGCTTCGGTTTCCAATATCATTCCGAGCAGCGGAATTTCCCGAGTCTTCGGCTGACCGTTTCCCGTTCTCGTCGTCGATCCGACGGGAAAAATTGCGACTTCTTTTCGTTTTGTTCGAATTGAACAGGGATTTCGTCCTTCGTCGATAGCAAGCGTCGTCGTGATCAGCCCTAACGTCCGCCGATCGAGTCGGTCTGCAAATATCGCTTGTGCCTGCGATCGCAATTTCCGTTGGCAATCGAAAAGGTGGGTGGCAACGCCAGTTTGGGACAAAAGACCCCATCGACAATTGTGCCGTTACCACTGTTTAGTCATCGACGTGCTGGCTCAAATCGAATTGACCACCATCCTCGAACAAGAAAGAAAATCGTCGACCTTCTCGCGACGAGCGTGGTGGGGAGATCCACAAACAGTACTGAGGAATGCAGGGAATCCAAACGGATCGCCCGCTCAAAAACAACCTGCGTCGGACGATCCCGACGGCATTGTGCGGGAATGCGCGCCCGTCAGTCGGGCCCTGACTCCCGTCCCACCTTGGATCGAAGCGTCCTGCTTCGCAAGGTAATCAAAGAGCTGAACTACACCATCGGCGTAACAACAAGTGGTCAGAATCCCGATTCACCCGCGATTCCACGTTTGTTCGATACTCTTTGCAGGACGTTTCTTGTGCCGCCCGAGTCGATTGCCAAGTTCTTTTACTGTCTGCCGAAGAAGAAATCGCCGAATGAACAGATTTTGGCCGACTCAATATCCTGCGGTCCGTTGACCGCCTCGAAACCGCATAAACATACACCTGGTCTGCAGAAACACAGCTGCGTATTGTCGGATTCAATGATCGGATCAAAGGTTTCCAACGACCCGTTGAGAATCAATGCGCCACCCGCAATGAGCGTGATCGAACCATCCGGACGGACGTTTGATTTTGAAATCGGATCCGATTCGGCGATGGTCAATCTGTCCATCGATGTTTTCCATTATAGTGATGCGTCGCCATCACCAACAGAATTCGCTCACCACTGAGCGAGGTTTGTGGTGAAGATAAAAGACCGTACGTCGCCGCCGCTTGGTGCCGATAAGAACATCGCTCGGTGACCTGGTCCGAGTGTCTCCCGCCACTGATTGAAGTTCGGCGAGACGTTGAACAACTGGGGTTGATTTGTCCTGCAGGCAATGCGAGGACTTTCACACCCGTGGCGTCGCTGACGGTGTTGAAGTGCTAGGAGATTTATCCGCGTTTGACGCTTGCGTTCGCGCCGGCCCGTCCGAAACTTATCGAAACGAGTCCTCGCAAATGAATGAACCCGTCTGATAATCAAATCTCGCGGTTGGGCGATCAGGCCGTGGTGAGTGTTACGGGAACAAATTCTGAATGCTCGTTTCGCTGAACAAGGTCAACGTTTGAATCCGCCGATCAACCGTGTGCAAGAGCAATCGCGGTGTTCCTCATTGATGCTTACGTTTTCACCAGTCACTTGCTGGATCGTACCTAGCTCAACTGCTCCCGGTTTTTCGCGATGGTTGACAGTCTCCCGTCGTCGCCACGATTCGAACGTCCTCCTAACATAACAAGAAGTCAATCGGTTTGGTCAGCGAGCGTAGATTTTCCGGTGCCCGAGAAGTGTGGTATCGCCGTCACCAAGTCGAGAACGGAATCAAGCGTCGGTGATTGGTTCCCATCGACATTGAGGTCAAACGTAATTGGCTGTCAGTCCGTTTGTTTTGAAAGTGGTATCGCCATTCGACTGATCGCGCACTTCCACAATGGTCAGTTACGTAAGTGTCCCGGGCACTGAATGACCCGCCTGATCAACGTTGAAGGCAGCAAACTCGTCCACGTTTGTTGCCAACCGAGTTGCACGGTCACCCGTCGCCGATTCCGACGTAACACCCAAGCTCGTTGGCCGTGATCACTCCATCTGAGTCCTGGGCAATGTCCGCCCAAATCGGCAATTAAATCGGAAACATCCGCCGCAACCCTGCCGTCGTACTGCTTTAATCGATGGACAGGGACCGACCGTTGGGTATCCGAATAAGAACGTCACCCCGCATTGGTGGTCGACAGTCCGGAGTGTAAAACGCCCACGGTGGTGTTGGTGCATTGAAGTTTGCGTTTGAGTTACACCGTGAAGACGACCCTGCGAAATTGTTCAGTGAGTTAGCTTTTCCTGAATGAAGACCGGTTGCACTTTGCCGAAAGGAAGTTGAAATGTCCGTATCGAATGATCTCGCATCGACCGCAGTGGCAGTCACACTGTTGCCGGAAGTCACATGCCGATTTGACCGACTCCGTCCCGTCCGGAAATCGGCAACAGCAACAAGCTGTCCGAGTCACGTTGACCGCCAGCTTCGTTTGTATATCCAGGATGTCACCGTTTGTGCATTTCAGGTGAACCAGCCAATCACCCGCCGTTGATCGAGCCCCAGCAGAATATCGCTCTCGCCGTGGCCTGCACGAAGACGTTACCGTCCTGGTGGTTCGTGTTGGCGGCGGTCGCCATGATCACGGCCAAATCAAACTGCCGTTCCGTTTGCCGTGCCATTGGCAGCCGATACGAAAATCGTGCCAGCGTCGCCGTCGAGACATCCGCGTTTGGCATGAATGTCCCTATCGGCTCGGTGAGCGTGAAGTATGGCCCGTAAACTCTTAATATCCGCATTGCCGATCAGATCGCTAGCTGCTCCACGAGCCTCTATAAGACATCTCCCGTCATTGGCACTGACGCTGGTGTGGCGACTGTTCCCCGATTAAGGGCAAATAGTACCGTGTTTTGCGAGCCAGCTGATACGGTGCCGTTGTTAAGTCGTTTCCAAGAATCCTGCAGCGACTGGCGGCGAGTTAATCGCTCGAATGAAAATGGGCTCGCGTGACGCTGACGGCAAACGTCCATCCATGCGATGCTCTGCCGGTTTGCTCGAGTAGAATCCTTCGGCCTGCCTTGGCGCAATGGTCGCGCTTGGTGTTGATGGCCAATGATTGGTTGACGATGCGTGGTTTTCGCTCCACCGATGAATCCCAAATCCGTCCGAGTCGGAATCGGCCACCATTCGTAGGCAGAGGCGGTTAAAATTTGTTCCACCACCCTGGGCCCATCCCCGTCAAGAAATGCTGCCTGTTGCTTCGATGTCGATGGAACCCCTCCCGCATCAAATCGACAAAAGTGAAATGTCGGTTTCGGCTCCGAGTGCTACTAGCCGAATATTGCCTGCCACCGGTTTGATCAAACGGTGCTACTGTTCATTGCCAGTCCGGTGCCCGTTCCCGTCAAGTTGATTGCCTCACAGAAGATGTCCCCGCCGTTGCTTGAAATAGTCTCCGGTGACTGCCGTTGGAATATCGTCTTCCCACAGAAATCGTGATGTGGCCGCCTTGAGTTGAGAACGTCCGCTCCATGATCAGCCCGCTCCGGCGACGTCCGCGTTTCGACAGTATTTCGTGCGCGCCGTTCGCGGTGGACGGAAGATTCGACCCGCAGGTTTCACCGCATCGTGAACAATCTGATTCGGCCGGTCAGCCGCGACGAGACCGGCGATAGGTGTTTGAGTGTTACGATCGATCCGGCAAATCGTCGAACCATCTTTCTTCAACACATTGAACGTGCGACGGAATGGTACGCCGCGATGTCGCCGAACCGATGTCATGTGTCCGCCTTCGGCGAACGTAGAATGCCCCGATGCCACTGGGAATGCGACAGTGTGCTGACCATCGGTGTTGAATCGCGAATGAGTTTTTCCGTCGATGTCCGTGTTTGCCGAGATCCGAGCCGCCAATGAACCTCCGACGGCGGTCATCGCAACCATTCGCGCACGTTAGTCGATTCGCCACCGCTCGTCGATCGAGAATGTCTTCCGCTGAAGTCTAATGCGATGGAAATCCGGTTCCCGCACAATGCTTTCCAGCGTAATGTCGCCACCGGTGATTGCAGCGGGAGTTGTTGGCTTATGACACCCGTATTGCGGATTTCAGAGTTCTCATCATCGTGATCGCATGGCCGGAAACGATCACATTGCTGACGTTGAGTAGTGGCTTCCGGCAGTCATATCGCCTTCCAGGGTCACTGTGCCTGTGGCCGTCATTTCCAAACTCACCGCTTTCGTGCTTGGTCAGTGTTGTCGCGAGTGAGCTATGCCACGCTCAATAGTAATGTCACCGTTTCCGAGACAACTCGCTGGAACCTGCTGCTACCGGGTATCCGCAGACTTGATGCTGTGCTGGCGAAGCAATGAAAAACGGTTCCGTCGCCTACCGGTTTGAATGGTCGCGTCGGCGGTGATGTCCCGATGGCCCTTCAGCGCGAGATGTGTCCCCTGCGTCTCGTTGTTGGTGACGGCATCGTTAGATTGTCAGGCTGCCGGTGGACTGAATAGAGAATGCTGTCTCCGGCATTGTGGCTAGTGGCAAATCGGTGATCGTGACACCGGAGAGCCCGTTGAATGTACCGACTTTTCCAACCGCTGCTGATCGTGCTGGATGTCAGAATATTTCCTAATTTCCCTGTTCAG